>Ga0307378_10010528_pt1 | contig 11997 bp, 17 predicted proteins | sample UN1MG_FD_202238 | JGI IMG/M metagenome (GOLD analysis project Ga0307378, IMG submission 202238) | Soil microbial communities from Risofladan, Vaasa, Finland - UN-1 | ecosystem: Environmental > Terrestrial > Soil > Coastal area > Acid sulfate soil | place: Finland: Risofladan, Vaasa | collected...
TTTTTGCGATGTGTTGAATTTGTTTTGGTGGTGGTGGAATTATTTTAAAACATCTATATTTCTGTTCTCTGAACGCTTCTTGAACATAATCAGCATATGGCCAGCATACTCTACTACATGAAGCGTAGACTAAGCATTTATTTGTACACGGAAACTCTAATCTTTTGTAGTCCATTTTTCATTCCTTGAATATTTGACAATAAAATTAAGAATGGTTTCATCCATTAAAGTACCACCATTCTTTTTCTGTAATATATCAACCCAGTCAAAAAAATCCGAACACCACTTGCTACAACATGCCTTAGTTAGGCACATGTAGCAAGCGTGTTGGGTCGGATCAGTTAAGCTTGGCTTCTGATTGGGTCCAGAAACTCTATGTTTGCCCATGATTTCCTCGTTCCGTCGAATATCCACAGCTCCGGAAGTCCAGTTTTATCATTGTCCAAATGGAAATGAATTTGATCTTCATCGACTCGAATATTTACGGTTCCAAAGTTTGGGTGAGTTCTTAACTGGTATGGCAACTGGATTTTCAACTTTTTGATCTCGAAATCTGTTACGTTTAATGTTGGTTTTGACATATCTTCCCCTTTCTAAGTTAGAGATTAACATCAATGTTGCGAAGAATATAATAAGCAAAAACTGTACGCATAGTGCCCCTGTATAGAATAGAAGGGTCCGTATTAGAAATCGCAATGTCTCCATCTTTACTATCTCCTTTGTCATCTTTAATAGTTTTGATTCTGGCAATGAAAGTTATTGGATTGATGGATCCTTTTTTAATAACCTCAACTGTTATATGAGCATTTCGATAGTCCTTTTCATAGATATGATGGGCATAATTCTCTGCAGTTACAAACCCACCAGTATTAAAATTCTTTTCAAGGGTTTCTATGAGAAGTTCGTATCCAACAGACTCATATTGAGCAGTGATGGACTTCAGTTGATTTTTAATTCCGAACACATAATATGTTTTTATGATATGCTTTTCACCATCATACATGTAGAATGGGTGACATACTCCTCCATCACCACATTCAAGAGTCCATTTTCCAGATGCCTCCGGTTTATCATAAAATGTATTGAGAGTTTTTTCCACAGTCTCAACTGACTTTGTCCATGGAATATTTAGAGCATCAATATACTGATCCTCAAAATGATAGACGATTTGATTTTTCGCCTGAACAATAAATATTCCAACGAACAACGAAAGAATACCTGCTGCAATTAGCATTTTCTTTAACATAATTTTCTCCCTTTATTAATTTATTAATTATATAGGAATATAAATATTCCTTTAACTTGGGTCAAATACTGTTGCCCCTTCATGACAAAGTGGTTGGAGTTTAATTCCACAACCATAACAACCAGGACAAAAGTTTTCACCCACCCTTTTATTTGGAGTACTGATGTATGTTTTGGTATCTCCATAGTCAGATAGTATGGTGATTGGACCTTTTTTATTACGAACATAATTTATAACATCATGTAAATTGATCATACAGTTTTCTCTTGGAGTAGCCCTCTTTATCCAATCTACTATTCCCGATCCTCCACATCTTGAACATATCAATGCTGATCTGATATATTCATAGACATATTTCACATCTCTATGCTCATGATTTATTTTATTGAATTGCGAAAGTGTCATATCATATATGAAAAATATGTCATAATAGATGCATACTTCAAGACCTTCAAGATTTGTATTGTGGGCATGGGTAGGGCTAACATACTTCCATTGGGTAATGCGGAGTGATTTCTTTTCTATGGGAATTAAATTAGATCTTTCTGATTTTTGAATCAGGCTGGACATTAGTTTACAATGTATTCGGGTTTAACTTTGAACTCATAGTACTGTTTACCATAGTCAGTGAGATTTATAACATCTTGAGCACTATGAATTATTCCTTCGTTAGAAAGTTTTCTAATAAGGGAGGCAAATTGAATGGCATCAATATGGCATACTTCCATCAATTTGATTTTTCGGACTGGCATTCCTACGGGGTCACCTGTTGTACTTGCTATACGCCACAGATGATGAAGAATTAATTTCCTTTTAGCAAGGACTTTGCGATCATATATAATGATTCCGATTAAAATCGCAAGGGTGATTATCGCTAACGCACCGATAATTAATACTCTCATTATTCATTCCTTTCGTTTTATTAAAACATTCGTGGTTCTAAAAGAACTTGTCTCCCACCAGTGGGATCTGAACTTTCATTATCTCTAATTACTTTATGTTGTCCTACTCCTGCAACATTATCTCTAACTCCACAGTTAGGACATATACCAGCTTGACCATGAGCTGGAGTTCCTCTTCTGATTTGTTTTTCAAACTTATGACCACAGTTAGCACAAATGAAATTCAATAAATAATGATTTGCATCTACTTTTGTTTCAGACATTTCTTCTCCTTAAAAACTAAATTCATACTTTTCAATAATTTATATATATAGAACTACCCTATAAAACCATCCTCAATTGCAAGACCATATGCAATTGATAATGGAGTTTCTTGTCCAAGATAATATTCTGCTTCAGCAGTCTTAGATCCAACATAATAATCATTTACCTTGTGTCCATATCTAGATATAAACATATAGTCAAATCTTGGATCATAAGAACCTCTATAATAACAGTCAAACATTTCATATCCTATCATACTACTTCCTAAAAATGTAAGGTCGGGTTCATGATTATAATAATTTTGTACTCCAGCTTCAATTTGCATTTCTTCATCAAGAATTCTAAACCTACATTTTGGAAGATATTCAAGAGGGAGATTTGGAAACAATTCTATCAATTCATTTTCTATTATATCTATAGTTTCCTTTATCACAGAATGCTTTACTATTGGGTCCCATATACCCATGAGATAGACATCAATCTTCTGTGGGAGGGACTCTAAAAGATAGTCTCTTGCTTCAATAAATATTTTAATAGAATCGTCCATAGGTCTCCCTCTTAATTAACCTCTTTATATATTTATTCAGACTTTTCTTCTATAATAAGATCAGCAATAATAAGGTCTTCTAAAATAGATGGTTCTATTCCAGCTGGAATATCTTTAAAGTCTATTTTAGGTCCTTTGTATTCAAACTCTTCATTAAGAATAGCTTCAAAATCTTTTATATTCTTTTCTTGATCTGTTATAGCTTTACTATATTTTTCCTTTAAAGCTTCTAATGCATCTTTAAATTCATTGACTTTTTCTACTATGATGAAATTGTTGTTTTCAATTTTGGCTTGACCTTTTTCATCTTTATCAGACATATCATGAGCAAGTTTAGCTCTTTCTGTATCAAACTCCACAAATTTAGGATCTGGTTTTCTTGCTACATCAAGTGCGGTAAATTCATTTTTTAACATAACTTTGTTTTTTGCAATAAAATAACTGAATTTTACAGAAAATGGTCTTCCTTCTAATGTTGTCAATGAATTGTGCAAACTGATTAAATCTCTTTTTTTCATGTTTAATAATTCCCCTTTCAAGATTCTACTTTCGTAGGTTTATTTTTTAATTTGTTCTAAATGTTTTGGTATTTGACCAAAATATTATACATTTTATAGTATGTTAGCCATTATTTAGTTGTTATTTAATATCAAGCTGGATTCATCATGCTCCGCCAGATTTAGCAGCAGTAGAAAGTAAAGCTACTTCCAGTCCCTTAATATCATTCGTGCCACCAAATGTTCCTTTTTAAGTAAATGTCACTCTTAATTCCACCATTGCAATTCTTACATAATTATCTGTTTCAACAGGATTTGTAAAAGAAACATCAACTCTTGCATCTAAATCTGCAACATTAGTCCAACTCCAAGTCCCTGGAGCTTGACCATCGCTTGTTATATCTTTCCAAGTAGACCAATCATTATTTAAATTATCAGCATCTAAATCATAATTATTACCAAATGTAGTTCCATTAAATTTAGGAATTAAATGGAAAGAAAATATACCTGCTGATGGATTTTCATAACCATATGCTCTCATTTCTACTTTTGTTATAGTACCATAATTTGTTCCTGGACATGTGTTTGAAGTAAGATCTAATGGTCCTGACTTTGGTGGGAATTCTGAAGCATCAGCGGGAGAGAAAGTACCAGTACTTCCATCGACTGCATTCCCTTGACTAGTCCAAAGAGTTCCCGTCCCTGCTGCAACATCGAAATAAAATGTAACTGGCGACGGAGGAATATGATCAACTGTTTGGCCATTCATCGCACCAATATTATCCCAATTCACTGCGTTCATTGCAGCAAACGGAACAGACGATCCATTTATTTTACCAACTGCCATTAGTCAACCTCCAAATAGTCTTGAGATGGTTCAAAGAATATTATATCAGCAGTTTTTGCATATCCAACAACTTGAATAAATTCTCCAGAAGTAGATGGAGCTGTTTCTGTTATAGTTCCGGCTGTTATGCTGATAAAAAGTTGTTTACCTGGTGTAAAATTCCAAGTATCATCTCTTGCAATACCTCTTAGTAATATTTTTTTGGTTCCTGTGCCTGATTCTAATGCAAGAGCTAACTTACCAACTGTTGCTTCTGCGCTAGCATCTGCATCATCCCAATTTCCATCAGAACTCAACACTAATAATCCCATAAGACCATATGTATTTTGATCAACAGAATCTGTAATTACATCTCCTGTTGCTGTATGATCTGAAGCAGGTGAATCATCCATCTCGATGTGGGTGGCGTCTGCCAGTCCAATATTATTTGAATCATCAATTGTAATATCTGTTCCTTGAATAGATTCTGTACCATCATATGTAGCTATTGCATTATCTGTACCTGTTGCAGTTACAGATGATGTACCAGATGTTCCTGATGAACCACTAGATCCTGAACTACCAGAGGTTCCAGAAATACCACTTGTCCCTGACGAACCACTAGATCCTGAACTACCAGAGGTTCCAGAAATACCACTTGTCCCTGACGAACCTGACGTTCCACCTCCACCCCCTGTAATTGTTCCTACCACGTTGGGATTATGTATATCCATAATTTATTTTCTCCTAAAAACATATTTTATAATTTGTTCCAATTGTCGCCATCTTCTGTCTCCTTTAGTTTGTTTACTCAATATATTATTCTGAACCACAACCTCCGCTAGCACCCCCGCCGCCAGCGCCATATGGATGACCAGACATGGCTATTTCTTTTTCATCACATAGAAAAGATGCTTTAACCCCAGTAGTCCCATCTGATTTAAAGTAAACACTTTCAGGACATTGTTCTGGTGTGTCCCAGGGTGTTACACCTGCACACCCTAATATTAATAAAGTAATAATAATAAATATTAATAAAGTAATAATAATAGGTGTAATTAGTTTTTTCATTTGTATCTCCTTATTTATTTCTTTTTAAATTAATACAATTTATTTTAATGATTGATTTTAATACTTCCTTAACGTCATTCAAGTTATTTATATTATCATCTACCCAACTATCAATATCCTCAACGGGATTATTTAATATATTTTTAATGATTATGTCATTCTCTTTTAACTTATTAAGTTTGTTTTTGTTTTTGACTTCATCAGGTAATTTAATATTAACCTTCATCTTATACCTCCGTAGTTGTTATGGTGATAATAGTATCCAGGTATAAATCATTAGTTATTATAATTTTATATTCGCCTACCTCATCAATTGTGAACTCAAACGAACCATCGTTAATTTCGTATAATGCCTTCCTTATACCATGAAACCTTAAATAAGAGTTTGAAGGGATGTCAGTAATTTGAACTTCATCAACACCATCAGATATTATCTCTGTTTTATTTATTTGATACGGGACTTCAATCTTATCCTCTACCTCTTTGGTTATAGTATTTATACATTTCAAACCATCATCTTCAACAGTTCCATTAATATAATCTTCACCATCTTGAATTTGAATATCTACGGCTTCTTCTCTACACGAAACAAGTCGTTTAATTAGCCCAGAATTTTTATCAAAAACAACTATATCTATCATATTATTACTCCCATTATCTCTTTAGTTTAGTTCTACTATCCACATTGCTCTATAAGCAGCGATTGCTGCATCACCTGTTCTTATTGCTTTTAACCGATATGTATATGTTCCAGCACCAGGATTATCTATAATAATCAAGGAACTGTTGTTTCTTAAAATATCAAAAATAGCATCACTACCCCTGGAACTACCAACAAGAACAGTTCTTATAATTGTCGTATCTCTATAAAGTTTTAAGGTTACTTCTGCTTCAGTTTCTGTGCCGGGGGTATAGAAACCTGTGTTGCAAGATATAACCACATTTCCACCAATAGTTGTTATTGCTCCTGTTAGGATTTCAGTATCTGCTGTATTGATAGCTATAGCACCATCGGCAAACGAAGTAGTTGTAGTTGTTATAGCACCACCAGCAACCGAATTAATTTTACTTGCTGACCAAAGCTCTGTGAGTGAAGTTCCGGCATCATTTATCAGTCTATGTTTTGTCGGTTGGTCATCATTCAGTCCAGAGTGAGGCAACCCAGTATGAGTATGGGTTCCAATTGAAACCTGAGTTGCTCCTGCTCCTACATCTCCATTAGCATCTAAGTTTTCAAATGTTACATCTGCTGCGGCGTCTCCAACAGATGCATGACTATGTAATGTAGTTTCACCACCGCCAGTTAATATATTAAGGTTTACTTCTGTAACATTAGCTGTCTGTCTAATAGCTTCACCTAATGCTGCCGGTGCATCTAGACCAGTAACTTGACTTACTGCAAGATCACCGGTTATTGTGGCACCAGTTAAAGTTGTTTCGAATTTTTTAACTCCATTGTAGTAAAGTTCAACTGCTGCTTCTGGTAAAAATTGTGCTGCTATTGCTGCTCCTGGAGCCGAGGTTCTTGTTTTTATTATTACACCGGTAGATGGGCTGCTGGGAGCTATAATACCATTTCCGTTGGCATCTGTTACCCAAGCCACAACATCTCCACCCGACCCTCTTGTGGTGATTCCACTAACGGTTGTACTAACAGACTGTACCCCCCTAAAATATAGTTGCGCTCCACCTGACCAATTCATTTGCATTAGGAGTGTTTGTGCTCCTGGTGGACCTGTGTTATCATTACCATAAAAGCGGTGTAAATGTGATGTCGCATCGTTACCACCTGTTCGATAATATACACCATTGATATTGCTTGTGATTGTGGTGTAATTACCTGGGTACAAACTACTATCAATCTGAATTTCATCTACACCAGTGCTTAAAGTCTTTATTCCAGCATTATAAAGTTCAATATTTCCTGCTGTAGATTTAATCTGACCTGTACCAACATTAATGGTAGACCCTGAGGTAAATAGTTCATCACAATAAATGTCTCCACTTATAACAAGAGCAGTTGTATCAATTGATTCTACTTCAAGAATACCTTCAATTTTATTTCTAGAATTAACTCCAGCAGAATATAAGTTATAATCAGTTGTAAACCCAACAGTAGATTGATCTTCAATGTATAATCCGTAAAGATTATCAGTTGTACCACTTGGATTAAATCCTGGAGTCTTAATTAAAACACCATAACCATTTGTAATGCTAATCCCACCAGATCCAAGATTTAGTAACTGAAATTTTCCTGCTATAGCGTCAGTAATTTGGGTATTGACCATAGAAAATCCAGAAAGAATATTAAATTCTCCACCAATCATAGTTGCGATTGTAGTATTATCCCCAGTTACCCCTGCAGTTATATCAACTCCTTTTACCTCAGTAACAGTTGCTCCACTATTATTAGACGATGCCACATAAATGCTTTCCCCAGCTAATATATTATGGGAAGTTGAAGAGTTTATCATTGAAATTGAAATGGCTGTGGTAATAGCTGCTGCATTATTAGATGCATTGTCTACATTTACATTAATGCCAACTGCACCAGTATCATTATTTATATCTTCCTGAACTCTAAGCACAATTCTATCATGTATAACTGAATCATTTCCTATCGCTACATGGCCTTCAAAGTCTCCTGTTCCACCAGCAATTAAATCATTAACTCCAGTTACATTTCCTGAATCATCAATAAATAGCAAGGAGTCTTGAACTGAATTTAATCCATTATATCTTACAACAGATTCATCTGTTCCAGTGGGAACTGTTCCACTAATTTGTGAATCTACATATGATCTAACAGCTTTCTGTGTAGAAACTTTTGAATCCGAATCATCTGTTAATGCTGGATCTATTGAAAATTCACTTATAGTTGCTCCAGTATCAAACTCCAATGATGTAAAATTAGCCACACCGGTCGCATCTAAAATTGTATTAGTACCCTGGATTATTCTTTGTGTAGATGTAAGGACGAGATCGCCTGATCTAAATTTTGCCATTTTTTTCTCCGTTTATATAAACCGTCTCTGGAGAGACCGAGGGTTTAATGACTGACTTTAATTCTAATTTATTATCTATTTTTATTAACCCGTTTTGCTTAAATAAATTGGAATACCTGAGGATTCAGCAATATCAATGGATTCTTGAGTCATACATACTGGTATTCTTGTTGCTCCAAGAAATCTTAATAGAAGAAATCTGTGATGTCCATCCAAGAACTTGTATCCTCCATTGTCAAAAAATTCAACTGCTGGGCATTGGATAGGTCCATACTTTAAATCCCTTTCAGTATTATCCATAGATAGAAAATGAATTAGTCTATTATATATAGGATCTGTATAGGGATATCCGTTTCCAAAAGTATGTTGGTATGCTTGTTCTGCAACGGCCATGAATATAACTTCATATGTGTTATTAGATGATGAATCTATCCAAACTTTTTTCTCATCATTCAAAATATTAGGTAAAACTAAGTTATCTAGAACATAATCTATATCTATTGCAGAAATAATTTCTGGAGTCGGTTCTGGATATCCAGTTGCTAAAAATTTCATATGATCTTCATCTGCTCCCAGTAGTTTCATCGTACCACACTCCGGGCATACTAATGTTATAGCATTAATTCCACCGCGGTCAGGATATAAACTACATATATTTATCAAAATGTTATACTGATCAGTATCTTTATCACAAACAATACAGTTACTCATGATTTTTCTCCTTAAATATTTAGTTTATATTCTTTTTTGTCTTGTAAAGTTTCTTCCATTTGGTCTCCAAGTTCCTTTAAAACTGTTTTCTTGAGTAACTGATGGGGTTCCTGTAACGTCTGCACCGCTTGGATCGGAACCACCAGTTGGTCCATCAGAAGCTGCAGATGGTCCATCAGTGTTTCCAGACCCTGCTCCTGTGTTTCCAGACCCTGCTCCTGTGTTTCCAGCCCCTGCTCCTGTGTCTCCAGAACCACTGTCAGTTATAGAACTAAGAGTACCTAATGCTAGAGTAGAAGTTCCCCACTGGATGTTTGTCACAGTTTGTAAACCTGTGTTGGTCTGCGCGTATCCAACAGCTCCGGTATTAAGAAAATATCCAGAACCAAAATCAACCCGGGTTGAGGCTTGATCCCCCCTTGAGATAATTGTATGTGTATGAGATCCTGCTGTATGTGTATGAGATCCTGCTGTATGTATATGTGATCCGGCTGCATGTATATGTGATCCGGCTGCATGTGTATGTGATCCCAGTGTGTGTGTATGTGATCCCAGTGTGTGTGTATGTGTTGGTTGAGTATGTGTATGAACCGGCTGTGTCCACGTTCCAAAGTTATCAGCCCCAACTCCATTGGCCCCACCAGCTCCTTTACTGACATAAATTACTCTATCATCTACGTCCGTTTGTAGTTGATATCCAGCTAGTTGCACATCAGAATCTACTAACAAAATGGTATTTAGAGGAACATCATTATATGCTTCTCCACCTGTAGATTTCCACTCTGAAGCATTACCATAAACAACCTGCTGTGAGGTTGAGTCATAAAGAATACGACCTTCGTCGTTAGGTGTCCAAACTGGAACATCTGTTCTTTGTAACCAGTGTTTACCTTGGGTGTTTATTTTATAAAATCTACCCATTATATTTGTCCTCCAGGATTCCGATCTATAAAGTGACTCAGGTAGGAATAGAGTCCAGTCGGTGGCAAGGTGCTCCGTTAGTATCGGAATTTATATTTTGTTCTTTAAATTCTAAATTGTAGCATCTGGTGGGGTTGTCCAAGTAAAATCAAAGTTAATGATCTGATCATAAGTACCTGCTGCATTGACAGCATCTTTCAGATCTTTAGCATCATTTTTCAAATCTGTGATATAAGTGCCCCATATATTATGCCTCCGTTCTGTTAAACTCAGACCCGCACATATTTGTTCCATCACTGTAAAAACTGAATATTACAAAGTCACCATTAGCAGCAGGAGCTCCTGGTGTTGCTGCTTCACCCCACTTGAATACTGCATTCCATGCCAGGCTGTAAACTCCAGCTGCTTGTACGATTCTTAATGCATAAGAAGAACCGGCTTGCATATTTGATGGGGCCGATATGGTTGTATTCTCTGTCATTGTATGTACGGCACATTGGGCAGTAGTTAAATTCCAAGCAACAGCATTAGAAGTACTTGTAATAGCTGCTTCGTTAAATCCTTGCTGTTTGGTCCACTCATTGGCATCAGTCGTGTCTATTGTGGTTGCTGTTACTTTTCCAGTTACTGTGATACCAGTTGAAGTAGTCTCAAACTTCTTAACACCATCATAAAAAAGTTCAACTGCTCCATTTGAAGTCATTTTGGCCATGAATTCTGAAGCTCCAGCGCCCAAAAAATCAAGAGTTGAAGTGGTACCTCGTATCCAAGTGTCTGATCCAAACTTAAAAATTTCGTTATTACCAAGTTCTAAACCATCTACTATCAAAGTACCAATAATAGTAGCACCTGTATTAGTTGTTTCAAACTTCTTAACATCGGCGTAATAAAGTTCAACATTCCCACCTGAAGATTTAATCTGGCCAGTTCCGACATTAATTGTATCTCCAGAAGTGAATAGATCATCACAATGAATATCTCCAAGAACTGTGATACCAGTTTCATCAATACTCAAGAGAGAATTAGCTGTATCAAATCTCTTCGCACTATCATTCCAATATGCAAACGCACCATCGACTGGACTGTCTTCTCGGGTTGCAACTGCTTGTAAACTACCTATCTCTCCAACTCTAAATGTATCAGATGCTTCAACAAATAAGAATTGATAATTTGTTTCGCTTCCTCTATCAACTTCAATACCAGCTGAACCAGCTGTAACACCAGGACCAACTTCACCGGCATTAATGTAAATGATGTTATCTGATGTAGAAACTTCTTCAGAATTAACAACAAATGCAGTACCATCAACAAACAAATCACCCAGAATTGACAAATTATTAACACCAGAGATGTTGTCCGCGTCGTCAAGAATAACTCCAGAATCTTGAATAGTTGTAGATCCATCATATCTAGCAACAGCATTATCAGATCCAGCAGCTGTTACTGACGATGTACCAGATGTTCCTGATGAACCACTAGATCCTGAACTACCAGATGTACCATCTACTCCAGATGTACCTGATGAACCACTAGATCCTGAACTACCAGAACTTCCACTAGTTCCATTAATTCCAGATGTTCCTGATGAACCACTAGATCCACTTGTACCTGCAGCGCCATCTACTCCAGATGTGCCAGATGATCCTGAACTACCTGAAGTGCCAGCAACTCCACTTGTCCCTGAACTTCCACTTGTCCCTGCAATATTTAATTCATGTATTGCTTCTGCTGTTAATAGTGCAGATGTAGAATCAGTTACTGAATCATTTGAAATTTCATTAACAGGTACTCCATTCTCTAATAGGATACCCCCATCTGCTGTTTCAAACTTTTTAACTCCAGCATAATAAAGTTCAGCTGCCCCATCGGGATCTCCCTTTATTAAGGTAGATTGACCTGTGCCTGTCTTCTTTGCGGTGATGTACACATTGCCGTCTGCATCGTTGTTCGTGATGTAAAGATCATCTGCCGTGAAGCCGATTGTTGCAGCAGTGGCCGCTCCGTCTG
>Ga0307378_10010529_pt1 | contig 11997 bp, 11 predicted proteins | sample UN1MG_FD_202238 | JGI IMG/M metagenome (GOLD analysis project Ga0307378, IMG submission 202238) | Soil microbial communities from Risofladan, Vaasa, Finland - UN-1 | ecosystem: Environmental > Terrestrial > Soil > Coastal area > Acid sulfate soil | place: Finland: Risofladan, Vaasa | collected...
TCGTCACCGAGACCGACCAGATGATGATGGCAGTGCAGGCGCGAGCCGCCGAGCTGGCGCCAGTGGCCGAGGGGACCCTGCGGGGTTCCGCCACCTCATGGGCCCACCAGGCGGGCGATACCATCCAGGCGGGCGTCGCGTTCGGCGGCATGGCCACCGCCTACGCTGAGGCCCAACATGAGCATACACAGTGGCACCATACACTGCCAGCCGGCATGTCCCGCACCCACCGCAAAAGCGGCAAACCGAGGACGCACGCGATCAAAGGCTACCGGGGCGGACAGGCACATTTCCTGTACGGCCAGGCGCCGCGGGGGGCATGGGAAGAGCTGGAAAGGAAGCTGATGAGACGGCTCGATCAGAGGATCGGGATGGTGGCGGAGGAGATCCTGCGGATCGGGACGTCGTAACGGCGGGCCGGTCTGAAGTGAGGCTGCATTGCAGCCTCGGGCCCCTCCGGACGGAAACGGAAACGGCCATGGGCGGGTCAGGCGACCCGCCCCTCCGGACGGAAACGGAAACGGCGATGGGCGGGTCAGGCGACCCGCCCCTCCAGACGACAACGACGAGGGCAACGGCATAGGCGGCCGAGATCGGAACGGAAACGGCGATGGGCGGATACTGCAACCGAACCATCAGGCTCTACCGACCAACAGCCACGCCGAAACCCGGCGAGGAGCTGCAACTCGACCATGACACAGTCCAGGAGTGCGAGGTCAGCGCCTGGATCAAACAGCTCAGCAGCGGGCGGGCGCTGAACAGCCTCGGGATCGCCGCCACGAGCGCCTACAACATCCGGTTCACGGCGCCAGAGCAAATGGAACACGCCCCGGCACCGGGATGGCAGATCAAAGACGACGAGGAGCATCAGTACATGGTGCGGGCGGTGCTGCAGACGGGGAGCATGGTGACGATTACGGCGGAGAGACTGTGACGGAGGGCGACGGCGACGATGACGGCACAGGCGGACGCGGGGGTCCGCCTCTCCAGACGACAATGACGACGGCGTCCCGGGGCCCCGCGGACAGAGAAAATGGCTCAGAGGGGCGGAAATCGACGGGAGGCACTTTCGAGGAGCCCAGGTGGCGGGAGAAACCGCGAACAGATGTGGACGGCGAGACGGCAGGCGCGGCACAGGTCCGCGCCCTACAAGACGGCAGGATTGGTAAGGGCAATGCGAGCGAGGAGCTGCCCCTGGGCGGAGATCGCCGGCGACATGGCCAGGAAATAAGCAGGGAGCATACCAGATGGCGCGAGACGTGATCCACAGCGAAGAGGTCGTGGACGGGGTCATCAGCGCGCTCACCGGCGCCGATGACACCCTCCATACCGGCGGGCTGCCAGCCGGCTGGTTTGAGGACGCCTACGACGGGACCGAGGTTCCGCTCAAGCTGCTCGAACATGGGGACCTGGCAGACTACGCCGCGACCGAGGAGCTGCTCGAGCGCCTACCCTGCATCCTGGTGCGATCACTGGGGCCCCGAGCAGTCGCGCCAGCCGGCGACCGCGGGAAAGAGACCACAGAGGAGCATATCCGGATCATCCACCTGCGCCACCACATGCAGTGCCGGGACGATAGCGGCAAACCCCTCAGCAACATGACCCGAGCGCGCACCCGCTACGCCCGGATCATCCACACGGCGCTGTTCCGGGACCCCCACTGCCGCCTGGCAACCATCAACGCCGCCGACGAGCGCACCGAAGTGACACTGACCGCCGAGGGCGGATCAGCCCGGGTCTTCGACGTGCTGTGGGAGGGGTGGGACCTGGGGCACGAGCTGGGCTCGGCATACAGCATCGAGGACGTCGCGCGCATCCGGGCCCTCAACATCCCCATGTGGGCGATCGGCTGCGACATCATCGTACGAGTAAGGACGGAGTGAGGGAAATGGCAAGGAAGGCAAGGAAGGCAGCGGAGGCAACAAAGGCAACGGCACAGGACCATCCGGCACGACCCGCGTGGATGGAGCCGGACCCGGAACGGGAAGGGTTCTGGCGGAAGAAGGCAACGGCGGGAACGGCTGGGCAGCCTCACCCCCTGCCCCCTCTCCTGGAAACGGAGCCAGGAGAGGGGGACGGCGACGGCGGCGGCGTGAAGGGGGACGGCGACGGCGGGGACGGCGACGGGCCGGGTGAGACGGGAGACGCGCCTGCGGCGTGAACGGCGACGGCAATGCCGGCAGGGATGCCGGCGCTCCCGGGGACGGCAACGGCACCAAATGACGAGAGGTGAGCGACGATGAGCTACATGCTGACCGGAGAAGTTACCGGCGTCTCGAAGATCGCGACGGGCACACCGGCGGCGCTGGCCGCCAGCGCGAAGGGCCGATTCAGCATCGACCCCAACAACGCGGAGTTCGACGGCATGGGAGGGCAAATCCAGGGCAAGGGCGGCAGCCTCGGGATCAGGATCGACGTCGACTGCGTGGGTGTGGATGCGGCCGACATCGCACTCTGGTGGCCCGAGACGCCATGCGTGCAGGTCGCAGCCTTCCCCGACATCGTCGCCACGCTGGACGACGGCACCAATGGCGCCCAGTATGTGCTCTCGGCCGGCCAGCCCGCGGGCTTCAAGGCATCGCTGGGCCCTGGACCGGACGCGCAACTCATCTACACCTTGGGCATCGGCTTCGCCCTGGCGACGCCTCAGGCCGCCGCAGTCGATGCGGCGGTGTACACGACCTACCTCGGGCATAGCCGGGGCGATGTCGTCGTCGCCATGCCCGGCGACGAGGGGGCGCTGTCGTTCGACCTCGAAGCGGCCATCGAACTGGAGATGCACGACCCACTCAACGCGCGGGGCGCAGCGGCCAAGCGCTTCCCCGAGGGGCTCTACATTAAGTCCTTCAAGCCGCAGCTCAGCGTCGTCACCTCACAGCTCTTCACGATCGCGGAGCTGATGGCCGACGTCTACACCGGCAACGCGATCACGATCACCTGCACCAACGGCACGGCCGCAGAGAACGTCACATTCACCATCGCGGACGCCGCGCCGAGCGGCGCCCTCGACAGCGCCATGGAGTCAGGGACGGCCATGGGGTTCGGCCAGATGTGGAAGCCCAAGACGGGCAACCGCTTCGGGTGGTGCAAGGTGACGTGATGATGGTACCACCGCAAACCGCGGTCGCATCGCTAACGCGCCGCTCCGCCACATCATTGCGCCGGCTGCGCCGGCCTGATCGCAGAGAGAAAACGGGAGGATGAATGATCGAGATCAGGACAGGGAACGACGAGATCGGGTGCAGGACGTGGCAGGTCAACGTGACCTGGCAACAGCGGCGGGAGGTGTTCGCCGGCGAGGCAATCCAAGTCCTCAAGCATGGGGACGGTGTCACCATCGAGGTGGATGCGGGGGCGCTCCTGCAGACCATCGGGGCAGATGCGTTCGGAACCACCGACGATGAGTTGTGGAAGACGCCATACGCGCACCTGCAGGAGCTGGCGCTGAAGGTGGGATTGTGGTTGTGGACGGGCGTCGTGCCAACGGCCGGCGGGTCTGAAGACCCGCCCTCCAGGACGGCATCCGGGACGGCGGACGGCGAGGCAGACGGCGAGGCGGAACGGCACAGGCCGGCACGGGGGCCGGCCTCTTCAAACGACGAAGTCTCTCCGGACGGCGGGGCGGGCGGGGGCCCTTTCGGGGAGACACCCTCCGGGAACGAGCCTGCCGACAATCCTACGCCTTCCATGCCCCCACCGCCCGCTTCGCGGGGGGAGACTGGCACCGACCCTACAGCGACGCCCGCGCCATCTACGACAAGCGGGGAGACCTCCGGCCAGTAGGCGAGGAGATCATCGAGTGCGTGATCGCGGAACGCCTCGGGGTCCGCCTGCAGGAACTGCGCGACATGCCGTGGGACGACGTCGAGCGCTGGCGGGGATACGACGAGGGGCGCGCGATCGCAGGATGCGTGGGACCACCGAAAGTGACGGCGAAGGACGGCTGACGGCGGCGGGCGGCGGACGGCGGCGGACGGCATTGACAGGCAGGATGCCTGTCCTACGGACAGCATCACGGATGGGATAACGGATGGCCAAGGTCAGGCTGGAAGTCGAAATTGATGCCCAGGGCAATATCAGCGGGATCGATGCCGCCGGTGCGTCCTTGGGCAAAACCGAAAAGGCGGCGGCCAAAACCGCGGCGCAGCTCGCGGCCGTCAAGGGCAACATCGATAAAGTCGGGAGCAGCACCGGGCTCACCGGCCTGGCAAAGACCGCCGAAGAGGCGCGAGCTAAACTCGAAGCAGCCAAAAAGAGCGGCACGGCAACAGCGGAGGAACTTGCGCGACTGGAACATAACGCCGAGGCACTCTCCGGCGCCCTCGCCCGAACAGGGGAGGGAGGCAAAAAGGCGGGGAAGGGCCTGAGCGATGCCGAAAAAGCGGCAAAGCGCACCGCCGACCAGCTCCGGCGCACCAAGGCAGCCGCGGACCAGCTCTCGACCACGATGATGGTCGGCGGCGCGGCCATGGTGGGGTTCGGCGCCTACACCGTCCACGCCGCCAGCAACCTCGAAGAGGCACGGAACAAAGCGGCGGTGGTGTTCGGGCCCAAGGCGCAGGCGGAGATGCAACAGTGGGCAGCGGGCGGAGCGCGGGCATTCGGGATGTCACAGCGGGCGGCACTCGAGTCCGCCGGCACCATCGGCAACCTGTTCACCGCCATGGGAATGGGGCAGGACGCCGCGGCGGGCATGTCGCGCGACACCGTGCAACTGGCGGGGGACCTGGCGAGCTTCAACAACATCAAGCCCGAAGAGGCGCTCGAGAAGCTGCGCGCGGGGCTGGTGGGGGAGATCGAGCCGCTGCGGTCGCTGGGCGTGTCCTTCCTGGATGTGGACGTGCGGGCCCAGGCAGTGAAGATGGGCCTGGCGGCGACGACCAAGGAGGTGAGCGAGGGGGCAAAGGTCCAGGCGCGCTACGCGCTGATCCTGCAACAGACGAACAACGCCCAGGGGGATTTCGCGCGCACGGCGGATGGGGCCGCCAACTCCGAGCGGACACTGAAGGCCTCGGTGGAGGACAGCACAGCGGCAATTGGTAAGGGCCTCAAGCCCGCTTACGAAGATCTGCTGCACGCCGCGGTGCCAGTGGCTGAGGTCATCGGGAAGATCGCGGAGAGCCCGCTGGGGCCGGTTCTGATCCAGGGGGCCATGGCCGCCGGGGCGCTGGCACTGGGGCTGGGCGGCGCCTACAAGGTCATCATGGCCGTCCACGCCTCACAGCAGGCACTTAACCTGGTGACGGCGTGGTTCCGCGGGCACACGGTCGCCAACACGGTGGCGCTCATGCGGGAGACGGGCGCGCTCGAGGCCAACACCGCGGCCCAGGGCGCGAATGCCACGGCCGCCGCAGCGTCGGGCGCGGCGCGGGGCGCTGGGGGTGGGATACCAGTGCCGCGCGGGCCGGGATGGGGAGGCGCGGTCGGCCGGGGGCTGGCCATCGCCGGCGGGGCATTGGTCGCCGGCGGGATCGGCGTGGCGGCGGGAAGCGCAGCGGGACGCAGCAGGTCCACACTGGCACAGGCGGGATACGGTGGGGGCGCAGTGCTGGGCGGAGCAGCATCCGGCGCCGCGGCGGGCAGCGTGGTCCCCGGCATCGGGACGGCAGTCGGAGCCGTGGGAGGCGGAATCATCGGAGCGGGCTCGGGACTGTACACCATGCGAGCCGAGACCCGAGCCGAGGCGCGATCGTACCGCGAAGCCGCCAACGCGGCGGCGGAACATCAGAAGATGCTGCGGCAGATGACCGCCGAGGAGCGGCGCGCCTACATCCAGCGTGGGATCATCCCGGCGCGGATGCGGGAATCACTGCGCGTCCTGGGCGATGCCAGCGATCGCGCAAGCGACTCATTGGCGGGGCACTCGCTCACCACATCGGCCGATAAGGCAGCCCTGTCGCTGGACGACCTGAGCACCGAGCTGCTGCGCACCATGGAGAAGGTCGAGCTGCTCGGGCCCGTGGCGCTCAGTGGGGTGCGCGCAGCCCTCGAACAACGCGGCGAGATGCCAATCACCGGAGCCAGCGGAGCGCGCACCAGCTACCAGCTCAAACAAGCCGGCATGACGGAGACACCGGAAGCCTGGGTGGCGCGGATGGGGGCCGAACATCCGGTGGACGTGAGCAGCTACTACCAGGCCCGCTACCTGGGAGGGGGAATGGCGGCGCCGGGCCGAGGCGCCATGGCGCCGGCGCCGCCAGTCCGGACCGGGCGGACCTCGCGGGGACCGGCAGAGATGATGGAGAGCATGATCCCGACGCCGGCCCAGGGCGGAAGGGCAGGCGGGGCGCCGATCCAGGTGCAGGTGCAGGCGCCGGAGGTGCGGGTGTTCTTCGGGGAGCGGGAGTGGCGGCACGTCGCGCGGGAAGAGAGCTACGAGGCCATCGAGGCGACGGTAAAGCCGTGACGGATAACGGCCGGGCCGGATAAACATCATCCGGCCCCTCCTGAGCGTTACAAGGAATGCATGAACGACCGCCGAATCATGGTAGGATGAAACGGAACAGGGATAGATGACCATGAGGAGGCGCAAAAGGCGATGGGACGGGAGCGATGGGTAGGCAAAATCGGCGGAAGGATGGGCCAGGGGCCAAACGAAAGGGCAGAGGGCGGAGAGGACATACACGGCGGAGATCTCCGCGGCCCGAGGAGAGGGCGAGGGTGGCGGATTTGGGTGGCGATCGGGATCGCGGTGGCGATCCTTATTGGGGGGATCTGGTGGAGGACGGCGGCGGGGCGGGCGGGACCGGAGAACACCCTGGGGGCGGCGCCGACAGAGGCGGAACTTGACAGGCTGTGCGCGCCGGGGGAGCCTGAATATCGGGACCACGCGCTGAGATGGGCGACGGTGTGGTACGGACGGGGAACGGGGGACGGGGACGGCAACGGCGGGCGGGCGCGAGGACATACGGCAGGCCGGACAGTGGTCCGGCCTCTCCAGGGGACAACGACGGGGACAACGACGGGGATAACGGCGGACGGCAAAGGCAGGGGCGGCATGGGCGCGACAGTGAGGATCGGCGACAAGCGGACCGTCAACGGGATCAAGCTCACCGTGGTCGAGGTCCAACATGCCACCGACGCCGATGGCAAAGTCACGTTCGCGACCGGCGGTGGCGAGATCAAGCTCACCGTCGAGAAGGCCAAGGGCGAAGCGCTGGCGTCCGTCACCGATCCGCTGTTCACGGCATTCGTGCTGCGCGCCGACGCCGACCAGACGGGCAGAATGGGCAGCGGATTGCCGGAGGTGCGGGCTGAGGGCGAGGGGCTGTTCGGCGTCGGCGTCCAACACCCGGCCCTGGGCGAGCGCATCGGCGCCCTGACGGAACTGCCAGTCAACGAGACCATCACCATCGGGTGGAAATGCCCGGAGATCACGATCAAACATAACGGCGTGACCCAGGAGGGCGCGCACGCGACGTTCGTGCTGCGGCGGCGATCGGACCTGGAGGACGGGGGGATCGTCGAGCATTGGTACGGCGCGGATCGGTTCAAGGGCCTGACCTGGTCGGAGGAGTGGCAGTCCTACGTCGCCGGCGACAGCGCCCAGGGCGAGTGGGAAACCGACGCGGACGGGATCGTGCGCCAGAACTACGGCGACGGCAGCGGCCTGTATGAGATCTACTTCCCGAACGGCGATGGCGCGCTGTTCCAGCGTAAGAGCGACCCGCACTACGACGGCGCCGAGCCGCCGAGCGAGTATGCCGAGGACGTCTGGTGCTACTACAAGGGCCTCCGAGTGCGGGTGAGCGAAGGACTGGACGTCGAAATTGACATAGCGACGGGCAGCATCGCGGCGACGGGACAGGCAGGCTGCCGCGTGATCGCGCGGCTGATGGGGATTGAGATCGAGGGCTCGCCGGGAGTGCTTGAGTGGGAGAGTTTCTGCGACCTGGATGGTGGGGGCGGAGGGACGATCACCGATCTGCGCCCCGGGCGCTATGTGGTGATGCAGCGCGTGGACAGTGGGGATGGCGCTGATTGGCATTACATCTGCAAGCGGCAGTGGGCGAATGTTGAGCGCGGCGAGACGACGACGGTCAACATGGGCCTCATGGAGGAACCAGAGCCCGGTCACATACTCGGCTATGTGTACCTCTATGGAGCTGACCTCGCCGAGGTAGATCTGTACAGGTCGCTTTATCACCTACCGGGGAGCCCGGTGCTCATAGCCTCCGGTTCCCGACTTGAGTACGACTGGGTCGGTGGCGCGGTGATCATCGGTCAGGATACTGCCCGCATTATTTCGTCAGATATCGGGGCTGGGGGTTGCTGGGAATGTGCGCTCGCGGCATCCTTCGTGTTTTTAGACGAGGGACCAATGGCTGATGCCAACAATATGGTCTGGTGGTCGGGGAATGATCAGCACCGCGATCTGCCGACGCCGTGGCCCCTCCCCATCGCTCGGGAGAGCAGCGGGTACATTGCGGATGTGCCCTTCTACCGGATGCGCGGGGGTATATACAGCGGTCCATGCCTGCCGCATGGTGAGGGCGTTTGGTGGCAGGAGCAGCCGCCCCTCGAGGAGTGGATGTATTACGGCTTCGTCCCGCCGGGCCCTCCGCCTCCCGGATCGCCCGAGTATACCTGGGACATCATCGAGGAGAGTGGCGCGATCATTGATCCGGAGTTGCTGATGGCACTGGACGTCGGATGGCAGTACGATAGCGGGCTGTTGGATATTGTGGGGGTGTACGGCCGATCGCGGGCAGGTGTGGTCTACACTCCCCCGTTGCGCGGTGGCAAGGTCTCGGGGGATTGCGTGGAGGGGCATGAGCAGCTCATCGGGCACGACAAGGACCCGGAAGCGGCACGCCTGGGGATCGAATGGGGCGAGACGGGGACGGCAGTCGAGCTGCGGGTGCTGGCAACACCGACCGATCCGACCGACCAGACGCGGGCCATGGCCGTGCGCAACGGCAACGTCTGCCCCTATTGCCTGGGGCCCGTCTGGCGAGCCCCGTCAGCCGGCAGCTACATCTACGGCTTCTGCACACAATCCACCTGCGGCAACGACGCCCGGCCATACCTGCGGACACCCACACTCGCCGCCGGCGCGTACGACTGCCGGGCCGTCCGCTATGCCGCGGGCAAGCGCAGCTCGATCAAGCTCACGCGCTGGCTGCGGCCCGTGAACTACATCGAGAACGATGACTACTTGCAGCTCTATCACGGTTACCCGCGCTGGGTGGCGCAACACCCGACGCTGGCGAGCTGGGGCGAGGGCGGGTTCACGGACGGCGACGACGCGGCCGAGATCGTGAGCACCAATGGCCTCGAGGAAGGCACGGGGCTTTATGTCCAGCCGAAGATTCTGCCGGCCGACATCGCCGGCGACGCAGACTACATCATTCGCTGCACGAACCCGGACGGGAAAACACGCGACAAGCGCGCGCACCTGAATGTCGGCCGCAAGGATCCGCTGCGCCTCACCCGCGCCCGGAAGACCGGCGGGGCGGACGGAGATAACCCCAGCGCCTTCGACTGGATCAGCGACATATATGGGATTGACAGCGAGGAGCCGGGCTTCAATTCCTTCGCGGTGGTGGGCGAGAGCCCGGCATTGGTCATGGGCCAAACGCCGGTCGCCAACACGGCGGACACGCCCTGGGCCTGCCAGTTCCAGGTGCGGTGCGGCGAGCCGCACCACGACGTTGACGGCGCCGGGCGGATCTGGAGGGCCCTCAATGATGAGGGGACGATACGTATCCATGTCCGGGAGAGCCCCCAGCGGCCATGGGTGGAACGGGCACCGGCATTCGACGAGGCCCTGGAGTATTGTCACCCATGCATTCTCCGCATGAATGACGGGCGGCTCATGGTGTGTGCAACAGTGGTGGGGGGAAAGACCAGGTGGCGGCGGTCATGCGACGACGGACGGCATTGGGAAGTCGTGGCCGGCGCGAACGTGCTCGCTAACGACCTGAGCTGCGGCGTCGCGGTGCAGATGGTGGGAATCATCCTGGCCGCCGGATACGACGATGGCACGATTTACTTCGAGCTGTCGAACGACAACGGGGTCACGACGGACACGCTGCGCAACGGCCGGACGCGGGCGGCAATCGCACAAGGCGATGAAGCACAACCGTCTCTCATGGTGCTGTTTACGGGGGAGATTCTGGCCAGCATCACGCGCGGGACTGGGGGCGTTACCTACGTGAGCCGGGATTGGGGCGAACATTGGACGGCGGTTGACCAGGTCGTCTAAGGAGACGGCTCACCGCACGGACGCGGAGGACGCCAGAAGAGGAAAACGGCAATGATCGGGGACGACCTGGAATACGTGGCCGCGGTCCAGATGGCGAGCATCATCCTGGCCGCCGGGCATGACAACGGCACCATCTACTTCGAGCTGTCGAACGACAACGGGGTCACGACAGACACACTGGGGAACGGCGCGAGCCGTGCCGCGATCGCGGACGGAGATGCACAACAGCCGGCGATCTCGGTGCTGTTTACGGGCGAGATCCTGGTGAGCCTGACGAGGGGCACGGTGGTCATCACGTACCTCAGCAGCGACTGGGGCGAGAGCTGGACGGCTATTGACCAGGTTGTCTAAGTGCAGGGCGCACCGCAAAGACGCGGAGGACGCAGAGGGCGCAGAGAGCGGCAACGCAGAAGACGGCAGGGAAGGAGGAGAAGAGATGATCGGCGACGACCTGCAATACATGGCCGTGACGTCCAGGGCAAACACCATCCTCGCCGCGGGGTACGATGATGGCACGATCTACTTTGAGCGGTCAGACGATAAGGGCGTCACGACCACCACACTGCGGAACGGCACGACCCGAGCCGCGATCGCGGACGGCGATCCCCAACAGCCGGCGATAATCGCATGCGACAGCGGCGAGATACTGGTGGTGCTGGCGAAGGGGGAGACCCTGTTCACGTACCTCAGCGAGGATGGGGGCGAGACCTGGAGGCACGTGACCAGGTGAAGTGAGGCGGAGATCGGCTCCGCCGATCTCGCGACACCCGGCACGCGATCAGGGCAACGGCACAGGCCGGCACGGGGGCCGGCCTCTCCAAACGATGACGGCGACAACGGCGACGGCAACGGCGGACGGCGGAGGCAACGGCAATGAAGACGATCACAGGGCAGCAGTTCCGACGACTTCTCGAGCAGCCGGACCCGACGTGCCCGACCGGCGCGCGGAACCGCGTTATCCTGCGGCTGATGTACGAGGCCGGGCTGCGCGGCGAGGAGATCACCACCCTGCGCCGCGGCGACGTTGACCTGGTGGCCGGCACCGTCACCGCCGGCGAGGGGAAGGTGAGGCGGACGGTGCCGCTGTTGTCGGCCTGCCTTGAGGACCTGCGGCGGTGGCTGAAACAGCATCCGGGCGGGCTGTGGCTGACCCCGACCTTGCGGGGCACGCAGATCTCAAGTGACTACATCAGGAGCATGGTCACGCGCGAGGCCAAAGCCGCGGGCCTGGGCGCGGCCGAGGTGACCCCCAAGGTCCTCCGGGATTCGTGCGGTTGCGAGCTGGCGCGCGAGTTCACGGTGCACGAGATCCAGGAGCTGCTCGGGCTTGCCGACAGGCGCTCGGCGGCGAAGTTCGTCCGCGCGGGCGCGCCGGGGATTGCAGAGCGAATGCGCGCTCGAGAGACGCAGCCCCCCCTGCCCGAGAAGCTCGACGCGGCCGAGGTGCTGAGGGAGGTGCTCCGGGATCCCGCCAGCCGGCGAGGGGTTATCAAGAGCCTGGTCAGCGAGCTGCGCGAAGAGCTGGCCGAGGAGCTGCGCGCGGCAGGGGCGGGCACGGCGCCGGCGACGGCCGGCGGGTCTTAAGACCCGCCCTCCGCGACAGCAACGACGGAGGGCGGCGATCGTACAGAACGGTCGCGGTGAAACGCAGGCGCCCGTGGTGGGGCGCGGAGGAAGAGACTCCTGCTTAAGCAATGGGGCGCATACCGCCCGGGCGCACAGCGGCAGAGATCGCAGAGAACGGCAACGGCAGAGGCCGACGGGGGATCGCGGGCAGGCGACGACAAAGA
>Ga0307378_10010530_pt1 | contig 11997 bp, 23 predicted proteins | sample UN1MG_FD_202238 | JGI IMG/M metagenome (GOLD analysis project Ga0307378, IMG submission 202238) | Soil microbial communities from Risofladan, Vaasa, Finland - UN-1 | ecosystem: Environmental > Terrestrial > Soil > Coastal area > Acid sulfate soil | place: Finland: Risofladan, Vaasa | collected...
ACTAGTCCATTGCGGGGAGATTTATCTACCATGTTAGCCGGATTCAAGTGTCCCCTCGATGGGCAAAATCGGGAGTTCCGGCATTGTCAATACGACTGTCGCTCAAGGTGTATGGAACTCCCTATCCTATTGTCTTTAATGGGGTCTAGGGATGTCGTCCCCGGCGTTTATTCAGTCACGGAGATACTTAAACCGCCGCGAATCGTGAACTACAATAGGCAAGTGGGATTCTATTCTGACCCGTTTAGTCTTATGTTCATGCAGTTTGGGACGGCCTTCCACGAAATTGTAGCCGGGAATCAGGATTTGTGTCCCGGCCACACCTTTGAGCATCAGCTTTACTTTGAGGTTCCTATCGAGGCCGGGGATAAGACAATCATCCTACGGGGGCAACCAGACCAGTATAATGATAATACAGATACTTTAGTTGACTACAAGACAAGTGGATACTACGCTATCAAGATGCTCATGGAGGGGAAGTGGAACGATTCGGACCATCAACGTCAGGTAAACATTTACCGCCGATTCCGTTTCCCTAAGTGCAAGCGGATGAACCTTGTCATGTTGGTTAAAGATTACTCAAGGAAACTAAAGCACGATGGAGTCCCGCCGCTTATCACTATCAACGTCCCGTTCATACAGGATTCAGACCTTGATACAGAGGTCAAGATACGCCTGTCCGATATCCTTGATGGGGAGTCCAATTGGCTGGACAGCCGGGATTGCACAGACCAAGAGAGATGGAAGCATTGGAAGACAGGCGAGTTTGTCAGGTGTGCTGATTACTGCCTAGTAGCCCCCGTTTGCCCGCAGTTTCAAGGAGAACAGAAATGAGCCTAGATGTTTATTTGATGGGGCCAAAAAAGAAAGAGAAATGTCAGTGTTTTAACTGTGGTGACATACACCGGAAGAGAGAAAGGATTGAATACTTTTCTTCTAACATAACTCACAACTTGGGGAAGATGGCGGGCAAGGCGGGCATATACCAACATCTATGGAGGCCGGAAGAACTAGGGATAAAAAAAGCCAAGAAACTTATAAGGCCGTTAAGAGAGGGTCTTGCAAAGATGAAGGCAAACCCAAGATATTATGAACAATTCAATGCGGATAATGGATGGGGGCTATATGAACACTTTGTCCCGTGGGTAGAAGAATACCTGAAAGCGTGCGAAACATATCCAAATGCGATTATTGAGGTATCAAGATGATAGCAGAAGACATAATTACCAACCAAGAAGAGGCGGCGGTAAAGAACTACGATGACCTACTCGCCGCGAAATACACTATAGGCGCGAATACATTAGTGGTTGCTAAACTGCTTAAAGAGTGCCGAGACCAGGGTTATTGGAAAACCTTGAGGCATGAATCTTTTGAGGACTTTCTGGGTGCCCCCGAGTTGGGGTTCCGCAGGTCTAAGGCGTATGCGTTGATACAACTCTACGAGTTATATGTTGACAAACTGAAAGTCCCGGCGGACAGGATGCTAAGTATCGGGACATCTAAACTCTCCAAGATAGCTTCGAGAGTTGAGTCGGACGTTGAGGGGTGGCTCTCGAAGGCGGAGACCCTTAGCAAATCCGACCTTATCATAGAACTCGGGCAGGGGCCGGGGGTAAAACTCTCTCCTCCACCCTTGGCCTCTGCCCCCCTTACCTGTATCAATGGGTGTGGCCCCGGCGAGAAGTCGCACTTCCCCGTCACTCGGGGGGCCGGGGGACAAGAAGTGGAGGATTGGTGGGTGCCTATGTGTAGGAAGTGCCACAGCGAGTTCCACGACAACCCGATAAATTTCACCTGGACGTATAAACGGGCTTGGGCGAGATACCTGTATGGGCTTATCAGCCGGGGCGAGTAGTGCCTGACTCGATAGCCCGCACAATCCTGGGGCACCTCATTATGTCCCCGGCCCTTATCCTTGTCAGCGAGGACTTGGTAGAGGAAATCTTTACAGGCCGGGACAAAATCATCTTTTCAGCAATCAGCCGTCTTTGGGAAGATGGTCAGCCCGACACTATCCAACTGCCAATCCTCTTGGACAAACTGGGCGAGAAGGTCACGGCGACCTATGTATCCTCCCTCTTAGACGGCCTAGTGTCCATCCAACCGGACGGGTTCAAGAGCCTAGTCACAGAACTCGCTAAGTGTAAGCTGGCAAAGTCGATAGTTAAACTTGTGAACGATGCGGGGCTAGAAATGGTGAAGACCGGGGAGGTTGACCTAGCCGCCCTTAAACCATTGATAGACAAGTATGCCACGATAGGTGATAAAGAGAAGGTCATGTCGGCCAGTATCAGGGGATGGGCCATGTCCACGGCGGGTGAATTCTCGTTGCCGATGGCCTATAAAGAGATAGGGGCCAAGACTACCCAAGAGCAAGGGCTTGTTAGGGTTGTGTTAGGCAAGCTGGTTAAGGATGAACTACTTACCCCAGTCGGGCGGGGATATGGGCACTACCGGAAAGTCGAGAAAGACCTTGAGTTAGTTGACCTGTTGGGTGTGGTGCCGGAGGCCCTTGACCTTTACTTGCCATTGGGGTTACACCATCTGGTGAAAATCTATCCACGGTCTATTATCCTAATCGCCGGGGCCTCAAACAAGGGTAAGACGGCTCTCGCTCACGACTTCATTAAGCATAACATGGATAAGTTCGATTGTCATTTGTTCTTTTCAGAGGGCGGGCAGGAGAGTTTGCGGGATAGGTGCGACAAGCACACGGACAAGATGATAGGCGAGTGGCGGTTCCGGGCGTACCCTAGAACAAAGAACTTCGAGGATGTAATGTTTCCCGACTCGGTGAATGTTATTGACTATCTGTTAGTCGGCGATGAGTTCTGGAAAGTTGGAACAATGCTGGATGACATCTACCGGAAGCTGAACAAGGGGATTGCCTATGTGAACATACAGAAGAACTCGCTGTCTGAGGTGGGTCGCGGCGGGGAGTTCGGGCTTGAACGGCCTAGTCTGTATGTGACGTTGAGCCCCGACCCCGATATGGAGAACCACCCGGATAACGTCCAACCATGTATAGCGAAGATACTCAAGAGTAAGGCATGGCGGCGCGGAAATCCAGATGGGAAGTGTATGCCGTTTCAGGTTGAGGACGGGTGGAAAATCATACATTGGAACACGTGGTCGTATCCGCCGAAGAAAGAAAAGCGGGATACTAAATCAAATTGGTTCAAAGGATAAGGAGAAAGAATGAAAATAATTCATTACAATCACCATGGGCGACTCGTTGCGGTATTCGCTGAACTACGGGGGAAACATCGAGAACATTGTCTATGTTTCAGGTGCGCGTTCTTTCACCCCGACGAATCGGGGAATTGCCCCATCGCGCAAGAACTTTATGAGTTCGATGTTGAGTATGGATGTACGACCCCGATGTGGGAATGTCACACATTCAAGGAGAAAAAAACGTGAAGTTCTTTAATTATGACATTCCAGCAAAACAATTTACCCTATATCCGATAGGCGATTTCCATTTTGGCAGTCGTCAGTGTGACGAGGAGTTCGTCAAGCAGTTAGTGAACGAAATCAAGGACAACCCCGAGGCTAGGTGGTGTTCTATGGGCGACCTGATTGAGAACGCTATCATCGGGTCCAAGTCGGACGTTTACCTTCAGACTATCCCACCCAAAGAACAGGTGGACGCTATCATTAGTCTGCTGGAACCCATCAAGAAGCAGGGGCTGTTCCTTATCCTCGGGAACCACGAGTCCCGCACGATGCGACAGGTAGGCCAGCAACCAGAGGAGATTATGAGTTACGCCCTTCGTATCCCCGTTGCCGGGTTCTCGGCCTGCGCCGTGTTTGACTTGAAGAAGGCTCACACGCCCAGGACGTTCTCCTGTTTCTTCCATCACGGGGCCGGTGGTGGCTACACACAGGGCGGGAAGATAAACGCGGCGGCCAAGTTGCGGGGGATTGTCCCGACCGCCGACGCCACGTTCTCCGGGCATACCCATACGACATCTAGGGTCCCCGTGACCTGGATGGAGCCGGGATACGGTAAGATACTTAGGAAAACCGGGTATGACTATATTACAGGGTCAACCCTTACTTGGGATGAGTCATACGCTGAGGAGAAGGGCAAGCGGGCGTCAACCGTAGAGCATATAAAAGTCACCTTTATCGGTAGCACCAACGGGCGGTACGATAACCGCCAACAAGTATATGAAATCATAACCAAGGAGGGGGGATGACCTACAAGACCTATCGTATTGTCCGGCCCATTATTTGGATTGTGGTGGTCGGGGGGGGTATTCTATTCTGGCTTTGTCTTACGGGGGTCCTCTAGTGGTCCCCCGCGAATCCGTCCGGGTGGACGACTGGGAACAGAAATACCACGAGGCTAAGACCGAATCAAACAAGTGGGAAAGAAAGTACGGGGGACTGGTTGAAGTGACCGCCTCTCGGATAGCGCAGGGGGAGGAAAGTAAGTCCCCGCACCCGGCTTATTGTAAAATACCCGGCACGGAGTTGGAGATAGTGGACATTATCCGGGCCAAAAGCAAGGTCGCTACGGATTGCTGGCAGTTTCATTGTTGGGCAGAGGCCGTGAAACATCTGTGGGCTTATGATTTGCGGGGAGCCCCCACAGCTGACCTAACTACTACATTGGTCTATCTTGGCTGGTTGAAGGATAGTGTGAAACAATGAGAGTCCTTGTAGCTTGTGAGTTCAGCGGGATAGTCAAGGATGCGTTTGCTCAATATGGTCACGACGCTTGGAGTTGCGACATCCTACCAACAGAAAGGGCAGGGAATCATTTCCAAGAAGACATTAGGGGCGTTATTGGTCTTAGTTGGGACTTGATGATTGCCCACCCCCCATGCACCTATTTAACGGTAAGTGCGAATAAGTGGATGAAGCCGGAGTATGAGAGCAGATTTCCAGGAAGGAAAAAATTAAGAGAGAAGGCGATAGATTTTTTTATGTTATTGATGAACGCCCCGATTAAGAAAATCGCCGTAGAGAATCCGATAGGGATTATGTCTACCAGATTCAGAAAGCCGGACCAAATCATACAACCGTGGATGTTTGGACACGGGGAAACCAAGGCCACCTGTTTATGGTTAAAGGGGTTGCCCGTGCTTGTGGCAACGCACAGGAAGGAAGACTTGTTCGCTCAGCCAGAACCGGAAGGCAGGGTGCAACGCCTTCATCTTCTACCCCCGTCAAAAGACAGGTGGAAAGAAAGAAGCCGGACCTATCAAGGGATAGCAGAGGCGATGGCAGAACAATGGGGTAGGCCATGAATAGACGATGCTGTGATTGCGACTATTTCAGTCAGTCCCACGGGGCGTGTTTTGAACCATCGACGTGGACGCAGGGGGATATAGGCAAGATTCCCGGCGACCCTATAATCCTTAACCAACTAGGGAACTGCCCTATGTTTGAGAGGTTGCCCCGCGTCCATTCGGTTGTCGCAAGACGCCTTGCGGGACGGGCGGGTTTATGGTTTAGGGTTCGCAATTTTTTCAGGCCAATCAGAATCCGTATCAGGAGGTCGAAATGACCAAAAGGGGCGTTTCTAAGGCCCGTAGAGGCCCGTTCAAGGAAATGGGCGTTGGCCGGGAGTTCGTTCAACCCGGGGCACCACAGGAGGTCGTTCAGTTTGGAAAACCGACCTTTTTCAAAAGCACTGATGTCAAACAGCGTATCCACCGGACCTGCAAGAAATGTAAGCGTACTTGTAAGCAATCCTCTATGGTAATCCTTATCAAGTGCCCCCAGTTTGAGGCGAAACGTGGCAAGTAAACCAGCGGTTATACAATCTCATCATATTTCGTATGACCCCGAGGTTATCGTTAGGCTTAGGAAGTGCGAACATCTGGTTCTCACCCGGCTTCAGTGGTATTGTAAAAAACAGGTCAGCCAAGGACTTATCACGGCACTTAAAGTCTTTATCGCCCTAAACGAGGACAGGGCAAAGGAGCTACAATGAACGCAAAGAATACCGAGTACCTTTGGGGCAGGTATCCCAAACTGTATCAGGGGCGAAATTTTCCCATCACCCAGAGCCTAATTCCGTTTGGCTTTGAGTGCGGCGACGGTTGGTTCAAGCTCATCGACCAGCTCTCCGCCGACATCACGCTTCTCGATGAGCGCGACGGGTCGCAGACCATCGCCGTTCAGGTCAAGGAGAAGTATGGCGGGTTGAGGTTCTACATCGAGAGCGGGACTGACGCTGTTATCGAGGCCATTGATAAAGCCGAGGATTTGAGCTTAAAGACTTGCGAGTATTGCGGTGAACCCGGCACGACTAGGGACGAAGGCTGGGTTTATACCTTATGCGATGCATGTTGGAAAATCAAACAGGAGGAAAGAACATGAAACAACCAGAAGACATCAGGGTAAAGGTATGGGACATGGACGGGATGACTATGGAGTTCATAGTCCCGTGGGACGCCGACTTGGACGAGTGGGGGGAGAAATTAAAACTCATCCTAACGTTTCTACAGTTCAGTGTGGACGAGGTAGTCATTAACCCCGGCCGGGACGAGCTAGACGACATAAATAAACCAGAAGAGAAGGAGGAACTATGCGAGAGATAAAGTTCCGGGTATTCGTTAAATCATCAGGATTGGTAATTGGACCATTTGGTCTTAGGGAAATGTTTATATGGCTAGATGATGGAGATATCCCGCTTCAATATACGGGCCTAAAGGGTAAGAACGGTAAAGAGATATACGAGGGGGATATTATAAGAACCTCAAATGACAAGTGGTGGAACAATACGCCGGACAAAGAAATAGTATTCTCTGGGAACGGGTTCTGGCTTACAAACAACGGCGGGCAACACTATCTCCCAGATGAATCTGTCAGGGAAGTCATCGGGAATATCTATGAAAACCCCGAGTTACTGGAGAAAAAATGATTGACGAACCCATTGTCCAACTGGATGGACAGATGGCCACCCCAACTATCAAGGAATCCTTGACAGTTACCCCGCCGAAACGCCGGGGACGACCTAGGAAGATACCAATGAATCTACCCCCGCCATCACCGGAACCAAAAGCACAAGGTAAACGACCCGCCTGTGAGGACTGGCCTAACCAGTTCCCGCTACAGAAGGTTGCATGGCTACAAGAACCGGACACGGGCAAGCCACATCTTCGGAAGGGGACGGGGATATTCCACGACCCTAACCGAAAGTTTCAATGGGACAAGAAGGGTTACGAAGTCCTTGTTATGAACGTGGTAGAGAAAGAGGACAAGACTCTTCGGTGGACGTACCGTTGGATGGAGGGTCGGCCAGACCCGTTCAGGTATAACTATGTATTCATCTCCCCCGCAAACCTGAAAGAGTTTGCCGACAAATGCTACGAGGCCCTGGGGGAATGGTTCTCCGGGCAGAAAAAGGCAGATGAAGCCCTCGTGGAATACAGGGAAGAAAAGAAGGAAGACAAACTTGGTGATAAGATTCGCAAGCATAGAATCTTTTAACTTGACTTCCATGTGCAATAGGCGTATAATTCTCGGTATAGGAGAGAAACAATGGACAACGAAAAGCGTAAGAACGAAGCCCTTGAAAGAAAGCGTGCGTATAATCGGGAATACCATCGCCGCCCGGAAGTCAAAGAGAGGCGGAGGGCCAGCCATGCCGCCGCAGTCATAAAATACGCCAAGGCTCACCCGGAGAGAAGGGATATGTGGGCTCGCCAGTATAGGGCCACTCACCCCGATGCCGTGGCCGCTACCGGGGCCCTCAACCACGGGGTTAGGTCAGGGTATGTCATTAAGCCTGGATTTTGTAGTAAGTGCGAAGTTTGTAGTAAGTGCGGAGAATCCAAGAGGATTGAAGGACACCACCTGGACTATTCAAGGCCCCTTGATGTTGTTTGGCTATGTAATTCATGCCACAAGAAAATTCATAAGGAGAATAAAAATGGATAAAGAGAAGCGCATGAATGAGGCGATGTCCATGTGTGACCAGTTCGCTGAGGCGTTCCAGAGAACCGTCACGCTAATCGGGCGGGTCGCCGAAGACCTCGATGAAATCACACAAAAGATGGACTGCCTGAACGACATCTACGATAGGGTCACGGCACGGTGGAGTGATGAGAATGAAGAAGACGAAGACACTAAAGCCAGCGAGTAGGGTATTCGACCATTTCCCGGCTGACCATGCTACCTGCCCAGTCTGCAAGACTAACAAGGACAAACCCTGCGTTCTTTTACCTATCGACGGCACAGAAGAGGGAAACATCTGCCAGGGCCAGCCAACCCATGCGGGATGTCTCAAAAATGGGTTTCGGTACAATCAGACACTGGGGATGATTTACATGATAACCAAGGAATCAGACGAAGATGAAAAAGATGAAGATGAAACAACGCTCTGAAACATTAGAGTTCATGGTGAACTCGCTATTGGGGACACTCAAGGCCGCGATTAGGGAACTGAACTGCCTCATAATTAAGCTACAAGAGGTCACGGATGTCGCGGACGAAATACTCAAGGATGGCAAGGAAGATGCCTAGAGGAGAATGGGAAAGGAAAGAGCCGCCCTGCGAGGACGGGACTGGATGCCTGTTTGAATCTACGTGTGACCGGCACCCCGCGAGTTGTGCGGACTACTGGGCCGGGGCGCAAGACGAGGCGGTTGACGCCGCCATTGACGAAGCAAGACTTAGGAGAAACAATGAACAAAGAAAAAGTTTATTCGAGTGATGTTGTGTGTTGGGTTGATAGGCCCATCGGCAACTGCGGGTATGCCTACGAAGCGGTGCCGCTTAACGAGGTGATTAATGCTATTTGTAATCATCTCAAGATTAGGGTTATTTATGAATCCCCCAAGTTAAAAATTCAGGAAGACAAACCATGAATAGACGATATAAACTGGGGTTCGTTTGGGTGGTGCTTATCACCGTGCCATACTACCTCTGTATGTTCAGGGGCATGGAACTAACGTGGTGGACGGAATACGCCAAGCAAATGACATTCTGGTTCGCTATCATCGTCGGCGGCTTGAGCATCACCGACATCGCCTACCAAGTCAAGGAAGGATTCAAGAAGAACCATGAGCCCGCACCACCTACCGCCTGACGAACAAGAGGCCCGCGACCTACGGATAGTCAAGTTGGCTGGGCTAGGGGTGACTCACTATGACATCGGGCGGGCGGTTGGGCTAGCAACAGAAACCATAAGTATATTGCTCAGGAGGAGAAAACGTGCGAACAAAACAAGTTTTACGATGGGGCATGATAGCCCTCATGGTCTGTGGCGGCGTTCTAGCGTGGATGGTGTATACGACTGAACACTTATCAAAGCATGAATATCGGTGGCAGAGGGACTACGAAAATAAAAAGCTCTCTCAAGAGATACCGTTTGGGAGGAAACCATGATTGACGCCAAACGAATCGGGGAATTGAAGAGTTGGCTCACTTTTGCTAAGGCACGTATCTATCTTCCAGACGAGGACGATAGAAACGCTAGGGCCGAGCTCCTCGCCATCTTGTCCGACTACCAAGCCGCCCTGCCGTTGCTTGAGGCGGTGAGGGGTGCGGAAGTTTTGGCATATGTCGATGATGACCCATTTTTCTCTGATGCCGATAACAGGCACATTCTACGCACCGCTGTCGTCTACCGGGAAAGGAGCGGGGGATGACAATATATCCATCCAATATCAGGGCTATTTTGCCGCCGCACACTGAAATGAACACGGGAGAATCAACTTGTCCTCATTATGAGTGGCTTGTCTTTGAATCTTACAACACGGGCGGTTCCCCAATCTATCGGAGGACTTGCCTGTGTGGTGGATATTCTACGGACAACAGAAAGGAACCAACTCCATGAATGCTGAACGAATCGCCGAACTGAGGGATTGGATAAATCGCCACGCCTGGACCGATGAATCAGGACCATTTGTGTCAGACCTCCTCGCCATCTTAGACCAAGCCGAGGCGTTGCCGGAGCTAGTCGAGGCGGCTCGTGACCTCTGGTTGAAAACCGCCGTGATTCCGGTTGACTGGAAGAACCTGGAGGCGAAGGAACTGTCGGCGAATGCGGTCAAGTCAATGGATGCCGTTCATGCCGCCCTCGCCAAAATCGAGGCCGCGCTGGATAAGCCCGCCCCGCCAGCTATAACGAGCGTAGAGCAATTCGGGAAGATTCTATTTTTCGATTGTATCTCCAAGCCCTCGTCGGCCCCAGAACGAAACTGCGAACAATGCGACCACGCCGTTGAGTGCGATGAATCGTGCAAGAGGATAGAAGCCTTTCTCCTCTCCCGGCCCGCCCCGCCAGACGACGACCCCGAGATGAAGGACTACTACGACTTCAGCAAGGGTCGGCGTGGGCCAGTTGTCGTGGATAGGCCGGACAAGATGATAGCCAAGCCCGCCCCGCCAGCCGAAACACAATGCCCTGCTTGTGAAGGCTCGGGCAGGGAACCTATCGGCGAGCATTTCGTCACCGCAGATATGGCCTCGGACGGGGGTCAACCGGAACGCGCTGGCGAATCAATGGGCATCGAATACGGCCCTTGCCCCGAGTGTGGGGGAACGGGACAGCAAAGGCAGGCCACGGAAGATTTTGCCATATCGCCGGAGGAAGGAAAGAAAATCATGATGAGCGTAAAGAAATTCTACAATGCCAAGCCCGTCCCTCCCTACCAGACAACGGACGGGACGCTGACGTTCAAGATGCCGCAAGCGACTACCGCCCCGCCCACCAAGAAAAAGCCCTACGTTGACGAGGGGCAATTCTATGATACGCCCGAACAAGAGGAGGCTAGAGACAAGTCCGCCCCGCCCACGCCGGGAGAGAGTTCGTCCATCGAGGGGTATCCCGATTCCGTTAAGCAAGCCCTCGTCCCGCCCCAACCCGCAAAGGTGACGAGGGAGCAAGTGAAGTCTTTGATTGTTGACTATCTAGGACTTGGAGGGATGGGAGGGGTCGGAGAGATTGAAATGGCAATTAAATGGCTCCGCGACCTCGGCATCGCCGTGCGCGAAGCTACACGCGAAGCCATGCCGAATGGTATTGCCGAGGAGGAGGGGAAATGCGAGTGACGATTGATAGGTTATCGAGTCCTGACCGTCCTGTCTGGGCTTGGTTTTGCTTTGGGATTATGTTCGACAACGCATGGCCGATGCTGGCCGTTTATTTCGGATTTTGGATGGCGACGATTGAGTGGGGGAATCCATGACCACCCCTAACGGCAAGCGCGAATTCGAGGCGGCACTTGAATTACTTGAGGCCCATTGGGTTCAGGAATCCTTGGCCTATGGAGATTCGGTCCATGCCGAATCATTCAAAGCCGCCATCGCCGCGCTCAAGAATTACGACTCTCTCCGCATCGAACTCGCACATACCAAGGAGCGGGCCAAGTCGCTTGAGGCCGAGGTGGAGCTGGACAAGATGCTCATAGCAGACCTAACCAAAGACATGAACGAATACCATGACAAGGCCGAGAAAGCCGAAGCCGAACTCGCCCGCTGGAAGCCGCTGATAGAGGCGGCGCGGGGGGTAGATAAGGAAAACGCCGAGTGGAACATGGCGGAGGCATTTTCCCAAGGGCGAGAACACGTTGAGATGATGGCCCCCTACAGGGAGGACCACAACCTCGGAGATTACAACCGGGCCGAGAACGAATTGAACGCCATGGTGGCGGCGATACCGGAGCCGTAAATGTTGCGTTTTGGGTAACGCAATTTTTGAGGGGTTTCTAATATCCTGTCCTGCTCGTCGTCTTGTTTAGGCTAGTGGCGTATGCCTGCCTAGTTGTTGCCTCTTCTGAATAGACACCCTTCACCCCTCGCTTGAAACAATGCTTCATCATCTGGCCCATGAGGTCTACCAGGTCTTTTGTCATCCCGTTTGGGTATACCAGGATTTCACCGATAAGTTCTTTCATGGTACGGTGTATATAAATCTCACCTTGGAACATCGGTTGCTTTACAGCATCTATGTTTAGTGCCTTGGAATCCTTATTCTCGTCGGCTTCAAGTTCAACTATGCGTATCGGTATACCGCGTTTCCTAGACTCACTC
>Ga0307378_10010534_pt1 | contig 11994 bp, 22 predicted proteins | sample UN1MG_FD_202238 | JGI IMG/M metagenome (GOLD analysis project Ga0307378, IMG submission 202238) | Soil microbial communities from Risofladan, Vaasa, Finland - UN-1 | ecosystem: Environmental > Terrestrial > Soil > Coastal area > Acid sulfate soil | place: Finland: Risofladan, Vaasa | collected...
CGGAATGCTGGTGTATGCGGGTGTGGTGGCCATGGATCGATTCTTTCCGAGAAGGCGCTACTCAGGCAGGTACTGAAGGGTGATGAGATCACTCGTCGGGGGAGTGACGTTGAAAGTGATGGTGGCGCTCGCGCCCCCGTAGACGACCGTGTAGTCCTCCGCTCCGCCCTCGCGCTGCAGCACGCCGTTCCAGAAAACGACGAGAGCGCACACCCCCAAACCCACAGGGTCATCGAAAACGGCGCGGGTCGTTACGAACGCCGGCGCGCCGACAGAAGTGAACTCCTCGCAGAAGAGCGGGCCAGCTGGCACCCACCCCGTCGTGCCGGCACCACCGCCCTGCTTGAAATACTGCGAGTTCCCGGCGCCGCCGTCCGTGCGCGAGTAGAACGCGCCGACGGGGAGCGCGAGCACGCCCTCAGGGCTAAGCGTCCCGCTCGCCAAGTTGGTGAGGGTCAGACTGCCGGTGACGACGAGGTCGCCGACGATGTTGACGACGCCATTCGCACCGCCGCCGAACCCGAGGCCGGGCGTGAGGTCGATGTCGCCGCCGGTCGAGACGCCGGCACCGGCGTCGCTGCCGGTGATGGCGAGCGTCGCTCCCGCGCCCGCCGGATTGTTCTCCGCGTCGAGCGCGGCGCCGGCCAAGACCGAGAAGACGATGTTGTTCGCGCCGGTCGTGTCATCGATGGCGAGGTTCGCCGCGAGCCCTGAGGCACCCCCCGCCGACAAGGCGAGGATCTCTGCGAAGTTTGTGGTCACGGCTGCCTCTCTGGTAGAGGGCGCCCTATCGACCGAAAACCGAGCGCCCTTCTATTGGGGGCGCAGATAGGCAGATCAGCGGGTTTGAGACGAAAAAACGCGCCCCGCAGCGATGTGCGGAACGCGCGTCAGTCTCGATTCAGAGGGGTCAGGCCGCGATCGAGGACGGCACCGCGATCTTGAAGTTCGTGAACTTCTCGCGGAGGATCTCGGCCTGCCGCGGGCTCGGGGCACGGCCGGCCTGGACGCGGCTCCGGAGGTTCCCCGTCGCGAACTCCACGGTCCACCCGTCGTCGGCCTTCTCGGCCGCCTTGGTCAGGGCCTCGAGCCCTTCCAGCAGCTCGCGGTCGACGGTGCCGCTGGTCTTGCGCGTCGAGCTCGGCCGCTTCTTGGTCGCCTTCTTCGCGCCCTTGGGACCGCCGCCCCGCTTCGGGTGCAGGAACTTCCAGACGGCCGCCTCCTGCCTGCCGCTGAGCCACATCTCGGGACGTCCGAGGTAGCGGTGGAAGTCCGCGAGAATGTCGAAGGTCTGCCACCGTTCGATGGACTCGATGCGCGCGCGCCACTCGGCCGCGTACTCCTCGTGCGTCTGCTTCGCGAGCGCGTTGTAGTGGTCGCGGTCGCCCTTGAACGACGCGAACAAGCTGCGCAGCGCCTCGGCCCAGGTCTCGTGCCACCCCTGCGTGCGGTTACACCGCTCGAAGCTGGAATTGCTGGAGTTGTGGGGCTTGTGCAGGTCCCTGCCGTTGTCGCGCCGCACGAGCACCATGTGACAGCGGCCCGCGTTCTTCTGAATCACCGCGTCGTTCCGACCCAGCGTGGTGCTGATCTTCACTCCTACGTCCCGGGAGAGCGGGCACAGGTAGACGCCCTCCGTCTGGCCCGCGCGCTCGAACACGGGGCACAGCGCGTACAGCCAGTCCTCGAACTCGGCGCGGGTGATTTTCACGTATGTAGCGGGCATCCAGCCTCCTCCCTACCTCCACGAGGGAGGGGAGGATCTTACATGCCTCCGTGAAAATCAGCGGAGCTGCTTGAACGGGCGCCCGGCAGCGAACGGCCGGGCCATGCGCCAGCCCTGTTTCGCGCTCTGAAGGCGCGCCGAGCGCGTCCCGATGTCCGTGAAGGGCACCGCGAGCCGCAGGGGCACCGCGCTCAGGCGGTGCAATTCGAACGGGGGCTCGATCTTGAGCCTCCAGTAGCGCAGGTCGTCGGCGCCGTGCTTGCGCGCATCCACGGCCCCCAGGAGCTCGCCGTTGCGGACGGCGGCCACGAGGTCCACCTCGGACGCCGCGCGCTTGAGGCCGTTCCTCAGGCGCGCGAGGGCCCTGCGCACGGCGCCATTCTTCTGGTCCATCCATTGGGACGAGGGCTCGTCCCAGTCGGTGTTCTCCGAGTCGCCGCCGACCTCCTCGTCGGCCTCCTGCGGCTGGTCCTCTTGGTTGTAGGCGATGAGGGCCCGACGCACTAGCGTCCGTGGATCGTCAGCTGCAGATGCCCCACCGCTCCGGGGACCGGCACCGTCGTCCGCAACTTGTACGGGTTCCCCGGGTTCGGCGGCGGCACGACGATCCGAGACTCCCGGCGTCGACCCCCCACGTACCGCTTGGGCTTCTTTTGCTTCTGCATGGCGCGCGGCCACCCGCTGTGCGATCGAGGGCATCCTCTCTGCTGGAGGAGGCCCTATAGGCGCGTCACCGACCGGTGGCCTTGTTCTTCTTTTCGGTCGCCGCCTTGGCGTCGCCGGCCGACATTTCACGAACGGCCCTCTCGCCCGCCCGGACGTTGGCGAGGATGCGCTGTCGCTTCAGGTCGAGGTGCATGTTCCCGTGGCGCGTCGTCAGCCCGATCGCCCGGGGCTTGATCTCCTTGACGATGCGCGGGTCGATCATGTTGAGGCTCACGTCGAGCGCGAGGTCGTGGTAGATGCCGGCGACGATCTGCCAAGGCTGTCCCCCGTGCTCGGTGGGCATCCGCTGCGAGAACAGCTTGTGCCCCATCGCCCACACCTCCATGTCGAAGAACCAGTTGGGCTGCGGGAGGGCCGGCGCCTTGTAGTTGAGGCGGAAGTAGAAGTGGATGTTCTTGTCGCCGAAGCTGACGATGGACTCCCCCCGGTAGGTCGCCTGGTCGTAGCGCCCGAGCTTGAAGTTGTCGACGAAGCCCCACTCCACGGACTGTCCGGGAGCGCCCTCCCCCTTGACGACGACCTTGAACGCCCCAGCAGGGCGAGGCGCTCGATGACCTCGAGCTCGTCGTCGGTCAGGGGCACGTACATGCCGTGGGGGTTCTTGCCGCCGAACGGGTTGCGCTTGTCCGTCATGTCTGGTTTCCTTCCGCGAGTTTCACGTAGCACGCCCTGGTTCGTCCCTGACGGTAGCCCTCGAAGAAGGTGACCTCCATGCCGGGCATGGGGAGTCTTCCGTCCGTCATCTCGGACCGGTGCAGGTAGTGGGACCGCCCGTCGTCGGTCTTGATGAAACCGTACCCGCGCTGCTCGTTGAAGTCTTCCACGGTCCCGTAGGAGGCACGGGGCTCGTTGAGGCGGTACACGTGACGCGCCTTCGGGGCCTTCCCGTTGCTCGGGCCGCCCGGGTCGTACTCGACGTCGACCTCCTCGCCGATGATCGGGGGCGGATGGGTCGGGAGGTCGCCCCAGTGGAACGCGCGGATGTGGAAGAAAATTTGCTGGCCGGCCTCGTCGATGGCGAACCCGAAAAGCTGTCTAGGCACGTATTTCAGGACGCGCATCCGTTTGCGGACGAGATTCCCCACAGCACAAAAATCCGGGGTGACCGGCGGCTTAGAGGACTGCTCCGATTACCGCCTTCAGAATCGTACCGAGAGTCTCGCCGATCGCCTTCAGCCATTGGCGCGCGCGTTCTTTGCGATCCGCCTCCGCGTTCTGAAGTTGGGCGAGCAGGTTGCTGGCGATCAGCAGGTTCTTGGTGACCTTCCGGATGTCCTTGTCGTCGCCGTCCAGCATGCGCTCCACGGCGTCCTGGGCCATCTTGAACCCCTCGGGACCGTGGCGCCGCGCCCCGTCGGCCAGCAGGTCGAGCAGGGTTCGCTTCCAGGGCTCGTCGGCTTTCGCGGCCTCGCTGTCGAGGACGCCGGCCAGCTGGTCGACACCCTCCGCCCCGATCTTGGACGCCAAGTTCGAGATCTTACGTTTGTACGACATGCGTGATTATCCTTCCGGGCAAAGCGTCGAGGGCTCGGGCACCTCGGGGGGCTCCTCGGGAGGACGTTCCTCCGACAGTTTCCCCAGGTAGTGCATCATGTCGACGTGCCACTGGAGGCGGTTCTGGATCACGAGGATGTTGAGCGCCGTGTCCTCGCACTCCACCGAGGCCCAGGCCCCGTCCTCGCAGGTGCAGCTGCCGTCCTTCAGGTGGTGCTCGAGCAGCTCGGTGTCCTGCTCCAGGGCCATCTGCATGAAGGCGATCTCGTTCTTGTAGACCACAGGGTCCCGGAGAACTACCCCCTTCTTGCAGCCGGTGAGCCCGAGCGCGGCCACGGCCACGGTCCCGAGCACGATGTAGTGTGCCAACCTCATGGCTGACTCTACCCGGCCTTCTTCTCGGCTTTCTTGAGCTGCTTGATGAGCCAGTCCTTGGTGTCACGCGAGTTGACCCCCAGGTCCAGCTTCTTGGCGATCTTGTACAGTTTGTCCCGCGTGTCGTCGGGCGACCACTTGGGGAAATTGCTGGATGCCGCAGCCTTCTTGGCCGCGGGGGCCTTCTTGGCCGCGGGGGCTTTCTTGGCCGCCTTCGCCTTCGCTTTCTCTTCCTTCGCCTTCGCCTTCTCCGCCTTGGCGGCGTCGCTCTTGGCCTTCTTCTCGGCCGCCTGGCGCGCCTCCTCCCGCTCCGCGAGTTCCTCGGGAGTGGGTTTGGGCTGGACGACGATCTGTCGCTGCGGCGGGGGCACCTTCTTACGGACCTTCCCGTACATGGGTGGGATTGGACGAGCCATTTACTTCTCTCCTTCAGGGGTGGGGGCCGGAGGACTGCCGTTGCCGTCGCCGTTGCCACGCCCCATGGTGATCTTGGCTACGCGAATGTACCTGTCGATGTAAGCCTGTCCCAGAATATACCCGACCGCGAGAAAGCCCGCGGTGATGGAGAGGATGTTGAACGAGACGTTCTCCCCGAGTTTATCCATCTCCTGGTCGTAGATCATCGCGCCCATCAGCACGAAGAAACCGAGCTGCGTGGCCAGGAAAGCCCAGAACTTCTTGGACTGCCACCACGCCTTCTCGTCGGAGTGATCGACCGGCTCGACAACGGTGTTCACGATGTTGGCCACGATGGACTCGCCGGAAACCTCGTCGGCGGGGGTGGTTTCTTCATCAGCCATGTCAGGCGCATCCCTTCGGCTGCGTTTTGGAGGCCAGGTGCGGCGGCAGGTTCACCACCTGCGAGACGTGCCCGACGGGGAGCCGCAGCCCTCCCCGCATCCCCGAAGTGTAGACGGGGATCTTGTTCATCCGACGCTGGAAGGTGTCCTCGTAGGTGGTCTGACACTCCACCTTCCGACTGAGCATCGGGTTGTCCCGGAAAAGGATCTCGAACCGCTCCTTCTCGCACGGGAACAGCGACGGGCACAATTTGTCAAAGTCGCTCCGCGCCAGCGCGGAGTGCTGGATCGCGTGGATGATGAAGCAGTCCTGCAGCCGGATGGGGTTATCCGGGTCGCACTCGCAGCCCTTGAGCAGATTGTCCCCCGACTCCCGGAGGATCCAGAAGTTCGAGATGCACGTGCACGGATGCTGACGGCACTGCGTGCAGTTGGTCTGACAGCCCATCTACTCGTAGAGGGGTCCATAGGACGATTCTCACTGCTTCGGCGGCTCGGACTGGAGGAGGTCGGCGATGCTCACCTCCTTAGAGTCCTGCACGAGCTCCCGCATGTTCGGACCGGAAGGGCGGACCCCCTGTGATTTCACGGAGTTGGAAGGTTTCGCGGGGGGCTTTTCGGAGGTCGCAGCGCCCGCACTGACGACGACAGGACCCTCGACCGCGTCCGATGTTTTCACGAAACTGCGCTTCTTCGGGGGCTTGACCTCGTCGGGAGGCGCCGACACCCGCGTCTCGTCGGGGCCCGCCGACATGGGCCCCGGGTCGTCCTCGGACGCCTCCCCTGCCGTCTCGACCTCCACCTTCTTGCGGCGCGGCTTCGGCTTGACGAGCGGCTTGGGCTTGATCTCTCCGCTCTCGATGCCGTCGAGGTACTCCAAGATCTTCTTGCGCTTGATGCCGAACTCCGAAATGTCGACGCCCATCGCTTCGGCCCGCGCCTTGAGCTCCTTCTGCAGGGGCAACTTCGTCGTGCTCGGAGGCGGACGCCGCGCGGGTTGGTCGTCGTAGCTGATGTACAACTCGACGTCCCCCCCGGGCGCCACGCCGATCTCCGCGTTGCCCCGGCGGTTCATCTTGGCGGCCAGATGCTCCGCCACGATCTTGGCGAAGCCGCTGTGCTCGAGTTGGGCGTTGGCGATTTTGACGATCTGCTCGAGTTTGCGGATGGTCCGGAACAGGGCGTCCCCCAGGAGGATCTCCTCCCCGTCGACCATCATTTGCTCGCCCGTGCTGTTGAGCAGTTGCGTGGAGACGTTCTCGTCTACGGGACCGGAGTATGGTTTCGCCTTTGGCATCAGTTCCTCACACGAGCCGGACGGGACCCCCGAGTTCGACGAGGAACTCGTAGGGACGCCGGGTGACTTCGCCGACCACCGTGATCAGCTTGCTGCGGTCGCGCTGTCTGGCGATCCGCTCGACTACATGGGGGTTCGTCGTGTCGAAAAACCCGGCCCATCCGTAGAGGGTGGTGAAATCCACACGGAAGAACTTCCGACCCCCTCTGCTTTTCTGGGTCATCCTGCTCACTTTCAACTCCAGCGACCGGCGCTCCCCCTCCCCGGGCGGGGGTCTCACCGTACCGTCGCGCTCCGCCTTCTGCCGCGTCTCCAGCGCCTCCGCGAAGCGCACGAGGTCGTCGATGGCCTCGTCCTCGGGCCTGTGCCCCAAGATCGCCGCCAACGCCCGCGTGCGCAGGTCGTCGTTCTCTTCGAGTTTCTGGAAAGCCCACCATTCGCGAGGATGCTGGCTCCTCCACGCTTGTACGCTTTCGTGCTCGAGGAGGTCGTTTTTCACGAAGTTCTCCAGCAGCCGGGATGCACCCACAGCAAGTTGGCGCCGGCCCAGACCGGGGCCTGGGACCAGCTGTGCTCCTCGCGGCAGAAGGGACAGCAGGGCGACTTGAGCTCCTCCTGGATGGGGTCCCCCCTGCTGAGGCCCTCCGTCTGGAGCATCGGGAGCCCCGTCCGCGAGAACGGCTCGCGCGGGTCGAGCAGCCGGGAGACGGGGAGTTGGCCGCGGGCGAGCGCCGCGCCGTACCTCCAGCCGATCCTGGGGTCCGCCTCGTAGAACCGGTGGGCGTTCCCCAGGAGGGCCCCCTCGATCCACCGCCGGTACATGGTCGGCACGTCGCCGCGGAACTCGTGGATCACGGACTCGGGGAGCGGGAACTCCGACACGAACGTGCGCGACCGTTTGAGCCCCAACTTGCGCCAGTCGGCCACCCCGCGCGACGATGGCCCCAGGTCCACCCTCCGCTGGTGCTCCCTCAGGGTGACGCCGATCGTGAAAAGGAACTGGCGCCTGAGGGCATCGGGTTGCGCGGAGAGCTCGATCTTGAGCCAGTCGGGGCGTTTCACCTCCCCCAGAAGCTCATCGATCAGCGCCTGGGTCAGCGTATGGAAGTTAAACTCCCTCAGAAACCCTGATGCGATCGTTTCGGACAGTTCTACAGGCACAAAAAGGCCCCTCCATGCACTATACGCACGGGGGGCCTTCTTTGAACGGAGGGTTTTGAGCCCGTTCTAGCCCGTCTAGCCGTTCAGCCGCGGGACGTACTGGTACTGCGTGTTGTTGCTCGTGGTGGGTGCCGTGCACATGTTCGGGCCGATGCGCGACGTGCTGGCCGCGTTGATGGCCTGGTAGCGCCCGATGTTGTGGAACTTATTCCCCCCGGTCGTGTAGTTGGGCGGAATGGGCTGGAACTGGGACGTGGTGGATCGTATTGCCATGGGTTCTACTCCTCCTACCCGATGGAGACGTATAGGCAGGCTACCCGCGATCCCCAGGATTTCACGGAGCGCCGTGGCGTCCCCACATCTCCACGATACGATCCGCGCCACGCCCGGGCTACCGAGATCCTCGCGGCATCGGCACCGTGGCGTCGTGGACCCTGAACGCCAGGTCGTGACGCCCCACGAGCACGAGCAGCTGCATCAGCGGGTGCCCGATCAGGTTGTGCACGAGCCACCTGTTTTTAGCCCAGCGCAGGCGTTTGCCCTCCAGGCACGACGGCCGCATCGCCATCGCAGACTCGAGCGCATCGATCCCCGTGATCTCGATCGACCGCCCCTGGAACCCGACGACCAGCACGAGCTCCTCGATGCGCGAGTAGTCGGCCCACTCGATGCGGTCGACCGCGACCAGATGCGTCCCGTTCTTGACGAAGCGCATGGTCAGTTCCTGATCGTGCATCCCTTCGAGTAACCGATGATCGGGTCCATCTTGCCGCAGCACACGAAACCTTCCTCGGTGTTGCCCGCGGAGTTCGTCCCCGTGAACTCGACCAAGTGGTAGTCCTCGTCACCGCAGGCCCATCCCACGGGGGCCCCGTAAGTGTTCCCGGCTCCCGTGATGCGCACGCCCTGGTAGCCCTTCTTCTCGAGCAGGTCCTTGACGTGGGCATTCGCGGCCCCGGTGGGCTCGCAGGTGCTCATGCCAAACACGCAGGCCCCCACGACCGCCAGACCACCGAAAATGATGGTCAGCCAAGATCCTCCTTCGTTCCCGTAACTCATGTGTTTCTCTTTCCGAGGGGCAACCATGCACCCTCCAGTCTTATTCCAGCAAAGTTATCCCCCCGCGAAGGGTTCTGGGACCCGGGGCGCCTCACTTCGTATCCTTCTCCTTGGTTTCCTCGTCGTCTACCTCCTGCATCATTTTGAGCAGGCGCCGATGCCCCCACCACCCCGTGAGGCCGGCCCCGGCGGCCGCGGTGCCCATGACGCCTCCCACGATGCCGAACACGACGATCCAGAACGCCAGCGCCACGCCGATCGGCGCGAGGATGATGAAGAACCACGACCACCCGGCCACCGGCGCCACGCCGGCGAGTTTAAGGGTCACGAGGACGACGATGGCAATCCCAGCGATGCCGAGTCCGCCTCCTCCGTTATCACTGTCTGACATGTTTTTACCTCCGTGACGTGCTACCGAGCCCGGTGCAAAGCTATTCCAAACTGACCGGGCCTCCGGTCTTGGCCCCGAGGTCCCAGAACGTCTCGATGTACTCGATCACCTTGTCGGGATCGGTGTCCTTCGAGAAGCAGATGTTGGGTCCATGTTCGTCCAGCATCACGGCCTTGATGCCGTGACCCGCGGGGCAGAGCCCCTCCGAGGCGTTGCGCCCACACTCATGCGAACCGCATTCAAAAGGACGCTGTTCTCGCCTCCCGAAGAGCACATGATCCACCCCGAACTGGCCGTGCTTCGCTTGGCGTACCGGGTCGTCTACATCGCGCAGGGGCACATGGGCGTGGACGATGCAGTCCACGTCGCGGTGCTCATCGAAAATGATGCGCTGGCTCTGGCCTCCGACACTCGGTTTGGCCCCGTGCGCGACGACTTGGTCGGCACCCACCGTGTCGATGCGGAGTAAACCATCCTCAGGGAGCCTGTTGAAATCCGTCTTACGACGGCTCGTGTAGATGACGCCGTCCTTGGGGCCGCGCGTGGCGAAGTGCCCAACGGTTTTGCCCTTGAAAGGCTTGTAGGCCCCCCGAGCGATCATGTGGTCCACGACCTTGCGCAGGTTGGCAGGCACGGCGTCGCTTTCCCACGGGATGGGCTCCCCCTCGATGACGGTCGAGCGCGTGAAGTGCAGCTGCGAGCGCATGGCGATCATCTCGCACAGGCCCTTGATGGCTGCCTTCCGGTCCTTGGTGACGTGGTACTTCGCTTCCTCAGGGGTGATGACCATGTTGCGGTGCTCATGCACGTCGTTGGCGAGCACCAGGTTGCACGAGGCGCCCTTGAGGAGCCCAAGGCCGGTGATGTACTGCTCCTGCTCCGAGAGGCCCGTGGTGGCTTTGAAGCCCACCAGGAAGATGTCTTTCCGCGTCTTGCGGATCTTCCCGATGATCTTGTCAGCCGGCGAAATAGCTAACCGCAGGTTCCCTTCGGAAGTTTTGAGCCGTTCTTGGCGCTTACCGAACTCGTCACGGAGATGGTTGTCGTGGTAATCAGGAACATCCACCTCCAGCCTTGCCGGCTTCCAGTCACACACCGCCGCCGCCAAGACGATGCCCTTCGTCTCGGGCTGGAGCACGAGGTGGTCGATCAATTTCTCCAAGTCCTCGTTCGTCTCGAGGAACTTGAGGCCAGCGGCCTTGATCAAACCATCCTCGAGGACGTCGGGCTGAGCGGAGCCGAGCGCCATTTTCGTGCGCACCAGGACCACCCGCGTGCGTTCCTCAAGAGGGGTCTCGGAATCGTTGTGCCACCGAGTGAAGGCGTTCTTCAGCTCGGAGTCGATTTGTTCTCCGACGCGTCCGTACGCGGGGGCACAGAGCGAAAAGTGAGGGGCGACGTGGACCATGGTCCCGCCGGTGATGATGTAGAAGCGACGTGCTTGCATTTTCTCTCCTTGGCCGACATGGCCGTTGAGGCTGGTTGAAAAGGTCGTGAATTCTATTCCTCGTCGTCCCCGCGCTGCGCCCTGATGGCGCGTTCCTGGAACAGCTGGCCGATCGCCATCAGCAGGATGCCCACCCCGAACACGATGCCGAGCATGTAGAGCATCAGCCTGAGCGGGTGCCACTTGGGGAGGCCCCCCGTGGCGGGCACGAGCGCGTGGCCGTCCCGGTCGAGCACCTCGACCTCCACTGGTTCCTTCGCCATCGCCAGCATCCTACCCCTCAATCCTGCGGCTCCCCACCGCGAGGTCCGAGAGCTCCTTGTGGGGGTCCAGGAGCCGCACGCGCTCCCCATCGACCATGACCGTGAACGACTCGTGCAACTCGTGGGTGATGACCTGCTGGATGGCGAGCCACGCCGTGAAGACGACCCCGGTGTCGGAAGCACCGTACTCGATGAGCCATTTGCGTCCGAAGCCAACGGACTGTTCGGTGAAGTCTCCGTTCACGTCGGGACGCTCGAACGAACACCGGATGAACCATCCGCTGGTCGGAAAGTCTTTCACCTCCTGCATGGCCCACCGGAAATTCCAGTCCTCGAACCGCGTGCCAAGCATCTTGATGCTCTCCAGCAGGTCCATGAGGTCGCTGCCGCTCGTGATGGTCATCTTGGAATCCTCCCGGGCTGCTGGAGGAGATCGTTCGCGCCCAGCTGTTCGCCGGCCTTGAACCCCGCGTTCACGAACTTCGCCACGCAGATGCCGAAATCCTCGTCGCTGAATTCGTCCAGCAAGCGGACGACGACGCCCTCGCGTCGCGGCCCCCAGCAGGAGGGGCCGGCCGCGTGCATTTTCACGCGGCCCTCCAACTCCTCGGGCGTCGTGAACACGTGGACCTCAATTTTCGGGACCACGTCGCAGCCGAGTTTCCCGGCCCACTGGTACAGCGTCTCCCAACTCCCCCACGTGCCCGTCTCGTCGTCGCGAGCCCCGATGACGAACAGCTGCGGGAACGGGACGTCGTCCCGGTTCTCGTACTCGACGGTGTGGATCGCGTGACACCACTCCACGAAGATGCTGTGGGACTCGGGGATCATGTGGCGCACGGCGGCGTGATGCGCCTTGAGCTCGTCGAACATGCGTCCCCTCGCCGGCCCCGAGTGCGAGCGCGCGTACACGGTCTCGCTCGTCATCGCGGCATTCGCACCGTCCATCTTCTCCGTCAGCACCAACGGGCAGTCCATCAGACTGTAGAGGTCCGCGATGCGCTCGTCGTCCGGCGTGGCGCCGGGCGAGAACGGAAGATGCGGAATTCGCGGGAATTTGGCGCTCATGGTCTCAGCCCCTCCACGGGGGCTCCCTTCGTTCTACACGGACGGCATCCGGGAGATCCTCGAAAGCGTATAAGGAGCGTGAGCATCAAGGTCTACGAGGCGTATCGCGTCGCCAAGGGGACTGATCCCTTCGATGTGCTCTGGGACATCAAACGGCGCGGCCAGGCGGCCGCCAAAGCCAAATTGA
>Ga0307378_10010536_pt1 | contig 11994 bp, 9 predicted proteins | sample UN1MG_FD_202238 | JGI IMG/M metagenome (GOLD analysis project Ga0307378, IMG submission 202238) | Soil microbial communities from Risofladan, Vaasa, Finland - UN-1 | ecosystem: Environmental > Terrestrial > Soil > Coastal area > Acid sulfate soil | place: Finland: Risofladan, Vaasa | collected...
AAACCGAAACGATATTCACAATGGGCAATGCTTTCGACATTGGAGCGGCGAAGTTGATAGAACTAAGCCTTGTCAATCAGGGAGTTCAGGAAAGCGAACAATTGAAATCTGAGTTATCGTATCTTCGCGAGAAGCTCGGCTTCGTGAAGAAAGCGGTAGTTTCAGGGGGGACAACAACAAGGACTCGTAGGCTCAGCAGCAGGCAAATTCCCGTCGGTAAACAAATTCTTATCACTCGTCGGAGGAACCGCAATACGCCGGATATCGAGGCAACGGTAATAACAAACAATGACCTTGAACTGACGATTCAGTTGTCAGGACCTCTTTCGAGCGTCGCGGGCGACTTATGGCGTGCGCGTTATTTCTTCGGGGCATCTGTCTGGGAGTTCGACACATCGGTGGTCAGTTGTGACGGTGATATGATGGTACTGAATCACAGCGACAATGTTCGGTTTATAAATCGTCGTCGTTTTTTGCGAGTTTCGGTTAATAAATCTGCTTATATCGCGCGTTTTCCTTTTTCACTGAAGTTCAGTGAAAACCCGACAGTTTCACAAGACGAAGACGGCAGCGAAGTTGCTGAGCCAGAGGAAGAAGTTGGTGAGATATGGGGTCCGCCGGCCTTTGTGCCGAGTGTAGTAACGGAATTGGCAGGACCGGGTTTACGAATAGAGACTTCACTGGATGTAAAGGTTGGTGAAAGGTTATTGGTAATTTTCAGGCTTGACGAAGAAGATGAGCAGAATTTGGATTCCGTTGCGAAAGGCGGGAATTTGTCAAAAGCTGAAATAGTAGAGGATATAGGCGAAGTCAGGCATATCAAAGCAATTCCTAATGGATTTTCAATAGCGGTTGAACTGACAGGCCTGAACGATTCGGATGTTAATGTTTTGATACGAGCAACTAATGCAGCATCAGTAAGAAGCGAACACAAAGATAAGGACGCATCCAAAAGGACAGAAGACGAAAGTACAGCGGTCGGCTCCGTAGCTGCTGCAGGAGAGCAAAATGTCTGAGATAACAAATCAGGTAGGTACAAGCATTACGGCTTTAATGCGTGAATTCAATATTATCACGCATAATATGGCGAATATAAGCACGGTGGGGTACAAGCGTGTATGCAACTCTTTTTCAAAAGCCATCGATGGTACAACACCGTCCGACAGCACCGGAACGGTTGATTTGACATCGGCATTTGATTTTTCACAGGGCAATATAACGGATACCGGACGGCCTTTGGATTTCGCTTTGATGGGCGATGGATTTTTTGTAATCGAGACCACCAAAGGTCCTGTTTATACACGCAACGGAATGTTCATGACAAACGCGGACGGCAGGATAGTCGATACGAACGGTCGAAGCGTGTCAGGTGAGGACGGCCCGATTACGTTGCCGCCGACAATGAGTCTTTCAGAGGTTCACGTATCAAGCGACGGCAGCATCAGTGCTAATGGAGCATTAATAGGTAAATTCAGGATTGTGGATTTTAATGATAAAGAGGCAGAGCTTTTACCGGCGGGCGGGAGTTGTTTCGAGGCCCCGAAGGACATAAGGCCTGGGCTTGCCGAGAACATAGTAGTCAAGCAGGGGTATCTTGAAGCCTCGAATGTTAAGATGGTTGATGAGCTTGTGGATATGATAATGGTTCAGAGATTGTACGAAGCTAATATGAAGTTTATAACGGCCCAAAAAGAGACATCGGGCAGTTTGATAAGTTTGGCAATGGGATAACCTAACATAGTAGAGCAACTCTCAATTCAAATATCGAAACTGAAATTTGAGAGATAAAGTTAAGGAGAATACAATTATGTTAAGAGCATTTTCAACAGCAGCGACAGGTATGACCGGTCAACAGATGTTGGTTGATGTGATAGCGAACAACCTGGCCAATATCAACACGACGGGCTTTAAGCGCAGCCAGATTGATTTTCAGGATTTGCTTTATGTGAAGATGCGTCAGGCCGGCACGGAGGTATCGTCGGGGATAACCTCACCAAGCGGTCTCGAGATAGGCAGCGGTGTCAGGGCGGGTTCGACGGTAAAGGTTTATACTTCCGGAGAGCTTCAGAATACCGCAAGACCTCTCGATATAGCGATAACCGGTGACGGCTTTTTTCAGGTGACTGTAGGCAGTGAGACGATGTACACGCGTGACGGAGCACTTCAGCTTAACGCCAACGGTGAACTTGTGACGATGTCGGGTTATATTATCGAACCAGCAATCAGTATTCCTGCTGATGCGATTTCGGTTGATATCGGACAGAACGGGGGAGTTAATGTAACGACTCCGTCGGGGACATCGGTCATAGGCACGATTCAACTGGCACGTTTTGCGAATTCCTCGGGATTATCGAGCGAAGGCAATAACCTTTTGAAAGAAACCCTTGCCAGCGGAACGCCAACGACGGGCACGCCTAGTGAAAACGGATACGGCACACTTCAGGCAGGCTTTCTTGAAAAATCGAATGTTCAAATGGTCAGTGAACTCGTAAATCTAATAACAGCCCAGCGGGCATACGAGATAAACTCCCGCGCAATCAAAGCGGGTGATGATATGCTTCGAACGGCTAACCAGATAGGCAGGTAAGGCATGATTATGAACAGTAAAGTATTGAGACTAACAGTAATAGCGTTATTTTTATCAGGGTCACTATTTTGTCTTGACGCTTTTGGCGGTCAAAGGAGTTCTGTTCGGATTTATCTTCCGAGAGAAGTTACAATCAAGGACAATCTTATCAAGCTGAGCGATGTTGGTATAATCCGTGGTGAGGAGATTTTGGCTGCCAAAGCTGGAGAGATTTCCCTTGGTCGGATAACGACAGCGGGCCAGAAGGTCGTAATAGACAGACCTATGCTTCTGAGCAGACTTGCCTGCAGCGGGATTCCAGGGACTCGGGTAACATTAACGGGTGCAGAAGAAGTAACGGTCCAGCGACAGCATCGAATAATCAGCGGCAGTGAATTCGAGGAGTCAGCACAATCATTTCTGAAGAAGAATCCGAGTCGCGACGGTGTATGCCAAATGACAGCGACTAAAGCGGCAAAGGATTTCATTGTGCCGGCGTCGGTGGGGGAATTCGAGGTTGTGCCGCGTTTTTATAATCAGAATTCGCAAAGCCATCTTAAGATACGTATTTCGGTGGTCAGTCAGGCAAGAGAGATCGGTTTTCAGGAAATAGTTTACCGCCTGAAATACTACTGTCGCCGAGCAGTAGCTGTTAGTGACATCGAACAGGGGACGGTTTTAACGAAAGATAACGTCAGGATAGAGAAAGTCATATCGGAACAGCCCGAGCCGGCAGACTGGAAGGCACCTTACGGGCTTATTGCCTATCGTAAAGTTCGAGCCAATACTGTGTTATCACGGAATATGTCGGGAGTTGCCAAGCCGCCTATTATAGTAAAGCGTAATCAGACGGTAGTCGTACGGGTCGAGATGCCTGGGATTTTGGCAACAGCTTACGGTAAAGCGATGCAGAACGGTCATGCCGGCGATATTATAAAGGTTAAGATGCAAATCAGTGAGAGTTCACAGCGTGTAATCATGGTGAAAATAAAGGAAAACGGGACAGTTGAACCAGTATTTTAAGAGGAAACAAAATGAATAAGAGAATGTTTTTATTATTAGTGATGACGGGTATTATTGTTATCTCTGCAAGTAGTAGTCAGGCGGGCTCGATATGGGCGAAGCGAGACAAGAATGCAAGATCCTTATACAGTGACGATGTTGCCCGTAAGATAGGTGACGTTTTAACCATCACAATCACTGAAAAAAGCACTGTTGACAATAAGGCCAAAAGAACCCTTGAAAAGAAGACTTCGCGGGACGCCAATTTTGATGGTGAAGTAGGCATAGGAGGCATAATCAGCAGTATTCCGTCAGTTAAGCTCGGGGCAGGTACCGAATACAAGAACAAGCTTGACGGCAAGGCGGACTACAAAGACGAGCGACTTTTTACGGATTCGATAACGGTTGTTGTAGTTGACATTATGCCCAACGGTAATCTTGTTGTGATGGGCAGCCGAGACCGGAACATAGGCGGTGACATCCAAAAAATCGAGGTGAGCGGTATAGTTCGCACGAGCGATATTTCATTCAATAATTCCATAGCGAGTGAACGCGTGGCGGATTTCAAGATAGTATCTAAGAATGCGGGTGTATCAGCATCGTATAACAGGCCTAACTGGCTTGGCAGAATATTCGATACGATTTGGCCTTTCTAAGATTTTGAAGGTGATAATGCTTAATATTTTTCAAGGTGATTCTTTATGAAAACTCGTCTTATAGTTATGACTTTGGTTTTGCTGTTTGTTTTGGAAACCGGTCAATGCCAGCGAATCAAGGATATTGTCGATATTCAGGGAGAGCGTGGGAATCCGCTTGGCGGTATAGGTCTGGTAGTAGGACTGGCCGGCACCGGTGATAAATCTTTGCCCGCTCAACAAATACTGACGAATATCCTGCGTGCGTCCGGCCATGTTCACCTGCCTTCAGATTTAGCGACAGGTAATATCGCGATGGTTATGGTTACGGCGGAGCTTGGGCCATATTCTCGTGAAGGTTCGCGAATTGATGTGGACGTCTCATCGATAGGCGATGCCTCCAGCCTTCAGGGTGGAAGGCTGCTCGCTACTGAACTCATAGGTCTTGACGGCCAGGTTTACGCTGTTGCATATGGGTCTATTTCGATAGGCGGATGGACGGCATCGGGAAAACAGGCATCGATTTCGAAGAACCATCAAACAGACGGACGCATACCGGGAGGCGCAACAGTCGAAAAATCGGAGATTGCACTTTTTGTGGAATTCAAAGCAGGTCAAAGATTCGTGACGTTTAACCTGCGTAACGGGGACTTTTCAACAGCGGAGAACATCAAAAAGGCTGTCAACGGTCTTTATCCAGGCAGCACATATGTGATAGACGCAGGTACTATTACGGTTCGGATTCCGGAGAAAATCAATCAGACTGCCATATCGGCTTTTATCGATGAAATTTCGCAGTTGAATGTCGAGGTCGATATACCTGCGGTTGTTGTAATCAACGAGCGTACAGGCACGATAATCGTTGGAGAAAACGTTGGCATATCACCGGCCCAGGCGATTTGTCAGGGCAGCCTTGTGGTTAAGGTTAAGGAGACAGCGATGGTCTCACAGCCAACAGCGAATTTTTCCGACGCCGGTAAAACAGAGGTCATCCCGGAAACTGCGATAGACGTTGAGGAAAAAGAAGGCGCATTGATACCCGTTCCGCGTACTGTGACAGTATCGGAGTTGGCCAAGGCGCTCAATGCGATAGGCGCTTCTCCAACAGACCTTATAGCGATATTCAACGCATTGAAAACGGCAGGGGCATTGCAGGCAAGATTAGAAATAATGTAGGAGTATAAACGATGGACATAATAAAAATGCCTTTAATCGAGGCGGTACCACAAATAAGCCAATTACGAAATGTCAACGAAGTCAAAGACGGCTCGGATGAGGTCAAGAAGCAATTCGCCAGGGATTTCGAGTCGGTGTTTATAAATAAAATTCTGGACCAGATGAGTAAAACGGTGGGCGAATGGGGATTTGAAAAGGACGGGGCATCGAAACAGATACAGGGGGTATTTAATATGCTGCTTTCCCGTGACATAGCAAACAAGGGCGGCTTCGGATTCTGGAAACAAATATACGAATCATTGAAGAATACCCAACAGGAAACTACATCTCAGGGAGCGGACAGTAAAATATGAAAGCAGCGTCAGACTACATAGAAGAGAAGATTGATGAACTTCTTGCTGTTCTCGACAAAGACATCGAGCAGATAAACGCGAATTTGTCTCGGCTCGACGAACTGCGCAGGTATGTTATCAAGCGTGATGACATATCGCTTTCGAGGCTGCTGGAGCGAATTCGGACGGAAACCGATGATTATTCGCAGAACGAATCAGCTCGTCAGCTTCTGCGTAAAGAATTGGCAAGCGTCCTTGGCTGCAGCTTCAAGCAGATGACATTATCGAGGCTTCAGGAGAGCGTGTGCGGGGAAAAACAGGTTCAGATCAACAGCAGGAAGACAACATTAAGAGCACTGGCTGAGAAGCTCAGAAAAGAGCATTTGAGCACGACATTACTTTTATCGGATTGTGCCCGGTTTAACAGTATGCTTTTGCGAAACGTTTTCAATTTCCCCAGGGTAGATACGATTGAATACACTTCGAGAGGTTCAAGGAAGCATCGCACGGACACAACTTTTATAAATATGAAGTTTTGATGGAAGGTAAACGGAGTTAAGATATGGCAAACTTTTCCATTGGCATAAGCGGACTCAACGCAGCGCAGAGCGCAATCGAAATTATCGGAAATAATATCGCTAATGCTGCAACAGAGGGGTATCATCGCCAGAGGGTGGAATTGACGCCTGCATACTCGTCAAGCTCAGGCTCATTATTTATCGGAGGAGGTGTCAATGTCGGCAGTATAACACGGATGATAGACAATCTTCTGGAACAGGAGCTTCTTCAACAGCGGTCATCTATGGAGCAGATTTCGCAGGAATACGCGACACTTCGCTCGATTGAAAACGCATTCGGCGAGCTTGCAAGCGAAAACAGCGGGCTCAATGTGATAATAGACAATTTTTTCAGTTCTCTTGATGATTTAAGTGCCAACGCAGGAGATGTTGTTTATCAAACTCAGGCAGTTGAGGCGGCAAATTCAATGGCATCGCAATTCAGATTATTAGGAAATTATCTTACAACGCTCAAAGAACATATAGATTTGGAAACAGATAATACAGTCGAACAGATTAATGTGCTTGTAAGCCAGATTGCCGGGTATAATGAACAGATAGGAAAACAGGAAATAAAAGGTTCGAAAGCTAGTAATTTGAGTGATCAAAGAGACCAATGCATCACAGAGCTTTCGAAACTGATAGGCGTGGAAATCCAGTACAAAGACTATGGAGTCGTGGATGTCAGGATAAGCGGAATTCCTGTCGTTGTTGGGACGTTCGCCGCTGAGGTGGAAACAGGTTATGACGATGCCGGCAAGCTTGGGATTTCGCTGGCTGATGCCTATACATACGAAAGCGACATTGTGGGCGGTCGGCTGGGTGGATTATTGTCGTTAAAAAACGAACTTATCGCGGATATTCAGAGTGACCTGGATAGTCTGGCTAATGCAATAATAACTCAGATAAATCAATACCATGTTCAGGGAGTTGGTTCTGCAGGCGGGGCTGACGGAGGCTCATTCACGTCACTAACTGGTTGGGCACTGGCAAACGATGATTTGTCGGATTTTGTTCCGCCTATAACCAGCGGAGATATATATATCAGGGTTACCGATACGAGCAGTTCAACGACAACGCGTCATAAAATCGAGATACCTGGTGACTGCAGTTCGGTTACGGAGATAGCGACCTATATCACCAACAACATAACCGGCCTGAGCGCATCGGTGGATTCGTCTTTGAAGCTGAGCATCACTGCGGATACGGATTATGAGTTTGATTTTCTTCCGGGAGTTTTGTCCACTCCGACTGATGTGAGTGGTTTGACGGTGCCGGCCCCGGCAATTGCGGTATCGGGAATTTATACCGGAACGACAAATCAGACATATACGTGCACGGTCATAGGCGGCGGGACGATAAGCAATACCGAAGGATTACAGATTCAGGTCAGTCATGGTGGCACGACAACGACAGTTAATGTAGGCAGTGGTTATGCAGCAGGCGATACTCTGGAGGTCGGCGAAGGGGTGTATATTTCACTCGGTGACGGCACATTAGTTGCGGGAGAAACATTTACAATTGAGGCGCTGGCGAATTCTGATACATCGGGATTTCTGGCGGCGGCAGGAATCAACACGCTGTTCTCTGGCAGCACCGCATCAAATATGTCAGTTTGTGCGGATATTCTTGCCAACCCCGGCAGAATTGCCACGTCACGGGGAATGGATATGACCGACAACACAAACATAAAGCTTATGGCGGCAGTAGCAAATGAAAGCCTGAGCAGTCTGAATAATATGAACCCTGGAAGCTTTTACCGGCTGATGGCTACAGATATTGGTCAGAAACTTTCGATAAGACAGATGCGTCAGGAAAACGCAGAAGTTATGGTGAACAACCTCGTGAATCAACAGGGGCAGGTAAGCGGTGTGAATATAAACGACGAAGCTGCCCAGTTGCTGATATTCGAACAGATGTTTCAGGCGATGGCAAAATATATGGCCACGATACAAACGTCAATGGCAACTATTATGGAGCTATTATAATCCGGTAACTGGGAAATGGTTGAGTTTTTAACCATCAATAATGAATAAGTGAAATTATTTAAGGTGTATTAATGAGCGGAGTACTAAGTAATATTTATAATAACACGAGCTATGCACTGCGACTTCATTCAGAGGCATTGGCGCGTCTTCAGGAACAGGCCTATACGGGTAACCGAATCAATCGTCCTTCAGATGGTCCTTCGGAATCATATCAGATTCTCGGACTAAGCAGTGTTAAACGGTCCCTTTCGAATTATATGGATAATCTCTCAGATGTTGTCGGCAAGCTTACGATGTCTGGCGCGGCACTGACGGATATGCTTGGTGCCATCTCAGATGCTACCAAGAATATCAGCAGCATCAGCGGTACAAATGAAGGAGCGGCGATCAGCGTAGCAATCGAAGCGCTCAACAGTGCATTAGAACAAATGGTATCTGCGGCCAACAGCAGGCGTGTTAGCGGAGTATATCTGTTTGGCGGCAATAATACATCGTCAGCACCCTATACGGTTACGCGTACAGACGGCAAGATAACATCGGTTAGTTATCAGGGCGGCGGTCAGGAGCGAACGGTCGAGGTTGCCGACGGCATTGAAGTGACGGAGTATTATGTCGGAGACAATATATTTCGTTCAGATAATCGCCAGGCGCCTGCCTTCGCCGGGACGACCGGCGCAGCGGCAGGCAGCGGAACATCAAACGTACGCGGTGATGTTCAGTTGACGGTTACTCACGACGGCTCGAATTATAAACTTTCTATCGATGGTGGAGCAGAGGTAACAGTCCAGGGCGTTATTACAAACCTCGCGGTAACTGATACGGATGGCAATGTTCTTTATGTAGATGCGACAAATATCACAAGCACAGGCGAAGAATGGGTTCGAGTTCCGGGAACATACGATATATTCAACGCACTTATCAGCATCCGGGATAAATTAGAGAGCGGAGCCGATATAAACGAACTTCGAAGCAACGCACTGGAATCTTTCGGGGAGATAAAATCTCTTTTAACTGGGACTTCGGTCACAGTTGGTTCAAAAATCGGTTTTTTAACAAATCTCAATGAGAATTTGGAAAATATGGAATTCAACGCCGATGATGAATCTGCCCGTCTCCAACAAGCGGATATTGCCGAAATTTCGATAGATTTGGCCCGGCGTGAGGTTTTGTATCAAATGACATTAGCGGTGTCGGGAAAATTAATGTCAATGTCCCTGCTGGATTTCATCTCATAGAAACTTAAAAGCTTAATCTTTATTATCTAACAATCTCAAACAGCCTATATTACATATAGGGATGCTTTTTTTTGTATCTTCATTCTTCAAGGATAGATTTCAGCAGCAGATATGGCGCACTCCTGTCAAAATTCAATTTTTGTGCCAGTTCAAAATACGGCTGCTTTTGATGAGGGTACTTAACACCCATTGCTGTTAATATGACGGCTTTGGTCTGTGTATCTAAGGACATATTGCAAATTTCGTCGGGAACCGGTTGTTTGCGGCCGGCCAGACAATCGGCTATTAATCTTGTCTCTCTGCCCTGACTGTAAAGCAATTCAACTGCATTCGAGAGATACTGTTGAGCTTGCTCGGTTTGACCGGAGAGTTGTGCGACCATGTAAAGCTGCAGATAAATAGAGGGCTCTTTGATTTGCAGCTTCGACACAAATTTTGGGTCTGCCGGTTTTTGCAGGACCAAGTCCCTTCCTAAGATGTCGTTCGGATCGGTCATATCCTTTGTCTTCTGTTCGTACTGCTTCAAATCTCCGGAAAGATAGGCGAACCTGATCGAAACAGAATCGGTCAACTCCTTCGCGATATCGTCCTGAAGTTTGAGCCTTTTCAGCCATTTGTCATACACTTTCCATGCCTGTTGCTGTTCACCTTTTATTAACCACAAATCCATTTCCCCCCAGACCCACATATAATCATACGAGCTTTTCTTCTGCAGCTTCCTGAATTCCTCGATAGCTTCGTCATAATGGCCTGTTGCCTTGAGTGCTTTGTGAAATTGCTGCTGAAAGTTTATGCTATCGGGTTTAAGGCGCACGGCATGCCGAGAGTATTTCAAGGCCTCATCGAACTGGGCTATGCTGAGTTTATGATATGCCATCGCATTGTAGCTGTATGGACAAGGCTCATCACCGGCGACGGACTTGCGGAAAAGCTGCATTGCTTCGTTTGGCTCTATGGCTCGGCCGAGAAGATATTGCAAAGAAGGATTTTCAGGGTCTTTCTCGAGGAGTTTGCGATATTCATCTACTATGTCATACTCCGGCTGGGTTCGTTCTTTCATTGTTTGATACATCCGATGCCAGTCGATGCGAATGGGTTTTGCCTTTAGCCCCGGCCTTATTATCTGAGTGAATTCATTAGGTTCGACCTGAGCATATAATAAATACAGGTATGTCTCAACTTCCGGTTCATAAGCGAGATGTTTTTTTAGAAAATCAATCATTACATCACGGCCAATTTGATTGGCGATAATACTCGAGAGTTGTTCCGTGCTTATTCCAAGGTCTGTAAACAGGCTGATACGTTCTTTGGCAATCTTATTACCTTCCGAGCTATCAACTGTTTTAGGAGGATGTTGGAATGCATAATCAATACCGTCAAAAATGTATAGCGTTTTGCCAGTGTACAGTTTGCTTTGGTCATCTGGAGCGTTCCTTCCTTCCATAACATAATACAGTTTCTCCCAAAGAACAATTGCTAACGAATCCGGATTGATAATAAATGTTTTATTGATAAATGGCCGCCAAAGAAACGAAGTTTTAATCTGATGTTTTTGCGTTAGTATAGTTATAAGCTCGTCATCCACATCAATAACGACTGTTCCCTCGCCGGTTTTGATTTTCGTTTGTGCAAGAGGCCTGAGGGTATGTGATTCACCGTTAACCCTGACCGTGTAAGTCCTCGATAAGCCATTTACAAAATAAACACCTCTCGAGAGGCCCTGGTGATAAGAAGCATAAAAATAAGCTGCGAGGGCTATTACGATAACCAGCGAAGCAATAATCCAGACATGCCTGGCGTTAAAATCGAGTTTCGAGATACTCTGTAGCTTGCCAACTCCAATAGCCTTGCTTTTGACGGGCGTGTTTGTGTGCAGATACTTCTGTGATATCTTTTGCGTCTTTTTAAATGCTTTGTCTTTCGCCAAAGCCGGCGCGATATCAACTGCGTTATCTAATACCGACATCGCTTCGAAATGCTCTCCGAGTTCCTGATAACTCTCGGCAAGGACTATCAAATAAGACGCCTTTTCGGCGAGTCTCTCGTCAATAATATGTCGCAAAAACTCAGCAGCCTCTTTTGGTCTGCTCTGCCTGATAAGACAAAATGCCAGTCTTTCGCAAACATTCTGATCGCCATCGGCAACGAGAGAGGCCCTGTAAGCTTTTTCTGCTTCATCTTCCCTGCCGAAATACTCATAGCCCTCGCTGATGTGATTTAGAACTTCGGTATTGTCCGCAAAGTCGCGGTTCAACCGCGGCGCCATCTCCAGAAATGTGCTAATCTGGTGGAAATGAATGAAAGTCTCTACCGCTTTTTTAGCTGTCTCTGCGTCGAGAGGATTTTTTTCGTAATCACTGATGACCTCGTTTAGCGAATTGTCTTTTTCGATGCACCATTTTTTCAGAGAAAACTGAAAATGCATCTTACATGCAGGGCATTGGTCAATTACATGTTTTTTGCCCAGCGGAACTATAGGAACAAAAAGAACCACGATGTATTT
>Ga0307378_10010538_pt1 | contig 11992 bp, 11 predicted proteins | sample UN1MG_FD_202238 | JGI IMG/M metagenome (GOLD analysis project Ga0307378, IMG submission 202238) | Soil microbial communities from Risofladan, Vaasa, Finland - UN-1 | ecosystem: Environmental > Terrestrial > Soil > Coastal area > Acid sulfate soil | place: Finland: Risofladan, Vaasa | collected...
CGTGGGGTTTGTATCTAACCTGCGGGCAATGATGAACGAAGGGTTCGATAAGGGATTCGAGCTCAACGAGTACGCAGGACTGGTGAACACGGATATGTACTTCGGAAAGGGGTGGTTGTCCGGGCTCGTAAAGCATGCGAGACCTAAAGAGATCGTCAATTCCGTACACATCACCCGAATAACAGGCCCGCACGTAGTCACAGCAGACCTGGGCCTACCTACATACGCCACGTTTAACATGGATCGGTTTAATGAATTGTACGAGGAACTGTACGCCGATCGCATAGAGACTGAAACGGAGAGAGGAGGGTGGCTGGCGACCAACACCATGCCGTATATGATTCACCGAGACGTATGGGCGGCGTGTGGTCCATGGGAGCTAAACATAACTAACGGACAGACCCCCGATAGGCGATTCTTCCAGAGATGCCACGAGGCAGGGAATACGTTCACAATGAGTCACTCATCTGTCGTATATCACCACGAAGCAGTGGAGCGGAAAGAACCATCAGAGCACAGGGAGGGACTATCGTATGAGTAGCCAACTTCCAAGAGCTCTAGACATACCTGAGGATCTAGAAAAGATAAAGGATTTGTTATGTGCTAACTCTGTTGTAGGAATTCGCGAAGAACTGATGGAGAAGGTGCGAAAATTGGCACAGGCCAACTTCGACTGCTTCTTAGCTAATATGAAGATATTGGATGCCAGACGAAGAGATAAAGAAGGACTCAAGGACATATCAGATGCGGAATGGGTCGCACGAAGCGTGGGGGAGCTACGTGTACGAACGAAAGCCGAAATAAACCAACGGATATCCGACCACGCAGGACGCTCGTCCCCAGATACAACACCCCTGTCGTGGGAGACGGACGATGTTGTATATAGCATAGCTGAAATGTTAGATCGCTTAATAATAGAAGCAATAAAGAGACAGTTCTTTATCCTTACAGGAAAGCCAAAGGAGTCGTCAGATATATCCAAGGCCTGGTCAGACAGAGTGTACAAACACATGTCAAACAAGCTGCTGGAGATAGATCGCAAAGGATTCTACGAGAGTATACGAGAGATGCGTACATACACACTAGACATAGAGCAAGAGAACCGATGAAAAAATACAGCATATGTATGGCATACCACCATAGAGCAGCACAGTTATACAACACCCTGCTATCGTACCGACATTGGTACTCTGACCGGACGTTTGAGGTAATCATAGTAGAGGATCCTCTGTCCGCACAGAACAAAGAGTATAGCCAGGTGCTACGGAACACTGTGGCTGAATTTCCTGACATCGATATCAGAATACTGGATGCAAATAGTCACGGTCTACCGAGCATGTACAACCAGGCTGTTGGTGCAGCAAGATACGACCACACAGTATTAACCTGCCCGGAGATACTACATGTCAACGACGTGCTAGGCAAATTCGATGTTAAGTTCGAAGGAGGATTTCCATACCATTACCTAGTAGCCAGCTGCTGGAGCGCCACATTTCATAGCCGCCTAAATACCTTCGACCCTAACACTCTAGCAGCACAAGGGATACGGTTCTCAGGATGGTACCAAAACAGTGCCCATAGAAACAAAAAATACCACTTCTGCTCTGCGATGCTGACAAGGTGCCTACAACAGATGGGGCCGTTTTGTAGAGAGTTCGACGACGGTATAGCGTTTGAGGATGATGATTTTGTGGAGGAGCTAAAGCACCGAGGCGTCATGATCATGTCCATGGACGAACCCCGGACAGCACATCAAGGACACCCTAGGGTACCTCTAGACAATTATGATGACAAATGGGGGGCTAATAGGGATATTTTCCACAGAAGAAACCTATACCGAAGGGATCATGCAGGTGAAGAACTATCCTTTGAATAATCACCTTCGAGACGATACAACAGACTTAATACTTACTCCAGAGGATCTGCGCGTCCTGATCTTCACATGCAACAGGCGAGCCCGTCCTGGAAAGAAGAACGACGTAACCATAGAACAGGGTGAGCATTATGTCTACCAGACCCTCTCCAGCCTGTTCATGTCGGGTCCGGAGACGGATCGTCTGGCGGGTATCGATCTGATGGTTGGTGACGGCGATCCAAACTATCTGTGGTGGTTCTACAGACACACCAAGAAGATCAAATACCATGAGCCGCCGAAGGGCCTGAACGACGGAACCAACAACGAACCCCACCGGAAACTTATCCGCAACTTTGCCAGAACCATTCGCTTCGCGTTGGAGACGGATCAGAAGGGTTTCCTGATCTGTGAGGATGACGTCGTATTCAAGGACGGGTTCTGGGGCTACGCACTGGATGCCATAAACGAGATGAGGTGTACAAAGCTTCCCAAGGAGGCAAATACCCTGACGTTCTACAGCAGACATCACTACATAGGGAAGAGATCGCTATATAGAGGTAGGTACTTCTGCAGCGCGGCAGGAGACTTCACAGGCCTGTGTGGTGTATACTACGATCGAGGATGTCTACAGGGACTTCTAGAGTTCTTGGAAGCGCATGAGACTGAGCGACCTGCTGATTGGCTGTATTGGGCGTGGAGCAACAGGGAATGGACGAGATACGCCACACCAACAGGACTCATCCAACATGTCGGAGACATCTCCGCAGGGACATCCAGGGGTGGATACTACTGGACCGATGAACGATTCGACAAAGAGCCCAAATGCTGGGACCCTGTTTGGAAAGAGGCACCCTACGAACGTTTCCACCTAAGGAAGGATTAACATGCGCGACGACGCAGAGCAGCAAATCATATCGGCCAAGGACATCCGCGTACTATTCTTCACATGTAACCGCAGAGACCGCGGAGGCATACAAGGTGGGCGAAAGGTGGATAAAGGCGAGCACTACATCTACCAGACCCTCTCCAGCCTGTTTATGTGTGATCCCTTGGTACACGACTTGGCCGGCGTCGACCTATTGATAGGTGACGGCGATCCAAACTATCTGTGGTGGTTCTACCGGCATACAGATAAGATCAAATTCCACGAACCACCTGAAGGGCTGAACGACGGATGCACGTCCCCACACAACAAGCTGACGAGAAACTACATGCGTGCGATACGGATGGCGCTGGCATCCGACCAGAGAGGATTCCTTATATGCGAAGATGACGTCGTATTCCAGGACGGGTTCTGGGGATATGCCTTAGATGCCATCAACGAGATGCGGTGCACCAAACTGAAACAGGACGGCAACACGCTGACGTTCTACAGCACAGCACATTACCATGGTAAAAACTCGTACTATAGGGGCCGGTACTTCTGCAGCGCCGGCGGACCGTTCGCAGGCCTTTGCGGGATATACTACGATAGGGAATGTCTGCAGGACCTCTTGGAATATCTGGAGGCCAACGAAACATTCAAGCCTGCAGACCTGCTGTATGCGGATTGGTCTGCGGATCGGTGGACGCGATACGCCACACCAACGGGACTCATCCAACATGTCGGAGGCGTTTCAGCAGGCACGTCCGCCGGAGCATATTGGACGGATGGGAGATTCAACCGCGAACCGAAGTGCTGGGATCCTGGCTGGGTAGAGCGTCCGTATGAACGATTCCACATGAGGAAAGACTAATGGCGGACCCAGCAGCGTTTCCAACATGCACGCACACCAATAACTGCGCATGCGGAGGAGAGCCACACAGCTACAAGAAATCGTATAAACAGGTCCTGGACATCGTTAGGCCGGTTTTTGTATTCGAATGGGGACCAGGACCTAACTCTATAATGGCAATGGATATGCCTGAGTGCAAATACGTAGTGTCCGTGGAGCAGGATAAGAAATGGATCCCGGATTTGAATAATGACAAACACGCCGTAATACATACTAGAACGAGCTCTCCGATGTACCCTAGCTTGTTCGGATGTGAGAACTTCGACATTTTCTTTATAGATTCCAGGCGCAGAGGAGATTGCATATACAGAGTGTACATGGATTGTAAAGATAGCGCAGTAATCTGCCTGCACGATGCTCAGAGAAAGAGATATCATGCAGATCTTGCCAGGTTCCAGTTCGTGCACTTCGCATTTAAAGGATTCGCAATGGCAACCAAATCTAAAGATATGTACGAAAGACTCCAGGAGGTTACAGGATGATAGGAGTAACAATAGGCACAGGAGTCTTTGCAGAATTGGCTAAGCTAGCCGCACAATCATTCACAAAGCACACCGGAATAACATGTAAAATAGTGGGGGATAAGGAGTTCGCCGAATCAGGGCTGACCTTCCCGCACCATCTAAAGTATAGTCTGTTTGAAATGTATGACGACGACATCATCATATACTTCGATGCCGACCTATGGTGGATGGCACCATGGGACGTCCAAGAGGTTGTTGACAGATGTGCAGGATCTATGGGAGCTGTCAGGGATCTTCTACAGGCCAGTCACATTCGTAAGGATGTTGCTCAATTTCACCTAGAGCCTGATAATTACTTCAACTCAGGCCTACTTATACTGCACAGAGACCCTCATGAGAGGATGCTGCGACTAGCGTGCAACGTGTATGACAAGATAGTTGCATCGGCAGATTACAAAGGAATCAGCATGTTCAAGGACCAGACTTCTATAAACCTCGCCGTACAACTAGGGGAATACCCTGTAGAATACCTGGATAGGAGATATAATTTCGTCAGAGAGGCAGGACAGTGGATGAAAGAAGGGTATCCTGTGATAGGCGCACACAAGCCTCGTAGAGCAATCCCGCTGGACTACACCACAGACCTGCAGAAATGGCAGATGTTCTTATCGGAAAACAGATCTATTGTGCAGAAATACACGTGCGCGTCCAAGGATTTCAAAGAACTAGAGGGTGTGTATGATATATCGTACGGAGACAGATCGCCGTTCAGAGCATTCTTATATGACGACGGAACCATACACGGAACAGGCTCGCACGAACAGTGGTGGCAGCCTGTAAAGGAAATTGGAAAATATAACGATCCCCTGCAAATACACATAACCGGCACAGGGTCTATGAAAAAAACTGCAATGAATGAAATGTTGACGGGCGTGTTTTATCGCACGGACAACCCCGTCAGGTGGGAGGGGCGCTGCGTGTTGTCAAACAACCCCGGAATCCTAACAAAGTTAGACTAGAACGAAAACAAACAAAGGACCTTATTACCATGGCTGTTCCGAAAGATACCCTCCAAAAATATCATAACCTGCAGGCAGAAGCCATGCAGCACGTCGAACCATATCCTGAAGAGGAGAAGCAGGGCCGCGGGATTGTAATGTGCGCAGGAGGGCAGAGCTACTTCACCTGCGCCTGGGTGTGCATAAACGTGTTGAGACGATTGGGCTGCACGCTTCCCATAGAGATGTGGCATCTAGGGCCGACCGAGATGGACGAGAAGATGAAGTCGTTGGTGGAGCCGATGGGCGTGAAGGTGGTAGACGCCTTTAAGGTTGCCGAGAAGTATCCGTACAAGCACGATACCCGCGGAGGGGGTTGGCAAACCAACGTATACTCCATCCGCCGATCCGGCTTTAAGGAAGTTCTGTTCCTGGATGCGGACAACGTCCCGGTAGTGGATCCCACCTTTTTGTTTGACGAACCAGAGTACCTGAGAACCAGCGCAGTGTTCTGGCCGGACTACGGACGCCTGCAACCTTCCAGAGACATCTGGGAGATATGTCAGATCCCTCACAGAGATGAGTGTGAGTTCGAGTCCGGGCAGATCGTTATCGACACGGAGAAGTGCTGGAGAGAGCTGCACCTTACGGCCCACCTTAACGAGCACGCCAACTTCTACTACGAGCACGTCTGGGGAGACAAGGAAACCTATCACATGGCATGGAACATGTGCGGTACCGAGTACAGCATGCCTGCCAAGGGAATTCACCGCCTAAACGCAGTGATGTGCCAACACGACTTCAAGGGAAACCGAATCTTCCAGCACCGCAACATGGACAAGTGGAAGCTGGACGGCGGCAACGCCAAGATCAAAGGGTTCCAGATGGAAGACCTTTGCTTTAGCTTTATCAGAGACCTGCGCACCAAATGGGACGGCAAGGTAGGGATGGCAGAGCCAACCACGAAGGCCGGCAAGATACTGGCAAGCGAGATGATTAGACTAGGAAGATTCAAATACTGCCGAGTAGGGTTCGATACCCGTACGATAGAGTTCCTTCCGGATGGACTCATCGGACACGGATCCGCGGCCTTGGAGAGCAGGTGGTACATCCGCGAGTCTGGCAACGCACCTGAGGTATGCATCTTCGGAAACACGCCGCTGACCTGCGCCCTGCACAAGGGAGAAAAGAACCAGCTGGACGGACGATGGGAATCGCACGAGAAGATGCCGATCGAGTTGGTCCCGGAGAAGGGAGAGTTCAACCTAGCCGGAACTGCGCCGGAAATGGTGACAACCGTTACAGCACCTCCCGCACCTAAGCCGTCGGCACCGTTCGCAGTCACCAGCAAGACAGATGTACTGCTCCCGACTGCCCCGATGCCGACCGCATCTTCTGCACCGTTTGCACAGAAACCTGTGGAGCCTGCGGAGCCTGCAGTGGAGAAGGCTCCCGTGCAGGTAATCGTAGACGACGAGATACCGCCTCTTGTCAAACCTCCCGTGTTCTCGTACTCCAGACTCTGTGCAGAGGACCTGGTAGGCAAGATGTTCGTGTACGTTCGCGTAGGCCACGATTCCAAGCGGATGATTTTCCATACGAATGGAAAATTCGCAGAGGGATCGCACAGCCTAGAAAAGTCATGGGAGTTGACTTATGCAGACGACACCCCCATTATAACGGTTAAGGATTGTGAAGGTGTTGTCACGTTTAGCGCAACCAGGGACATAGACGGTGTCTGGCGAGGCAGGTGGGAACGATATGAACAAATGGCTGTAATGTTAGTAGAGGTGTAAGATGAGTGGTCCATTCCAAAGAATAGACGCCGTTAAGAGCGGTATCGACGACGTGTCCGGCAAGGAAGTGAAGAGCTTTAGAGGAATCAAAGAAGTTGGCGGTGGGGGATATTCTCCCGGACAAGTAGCCGGCGCATCCTATGGAGGTTCAGGCATAGTTGTACCCCGGACCGACAGCAACGGATCGGTTCCCGGAAAAGGAATATACCGCGGCAACGTGGTGCACGGACACGAGATAACAGGTTCCTCGGACGGATCCGGAGAGAAGGTTGTCAGCAAAATACAGATCATCGAAACCGGTGCAACGGTGCAGTCTGTAGACGAGGACGGCCGGTTGTTGGAAGCTGCTCGGCAAACGGAAGCCGATACCGAGGAAAGGAAGCGAGCCAAGAAGCAGAAGAAAAAGGATAAAAAAAAAGCTAAGAGGGAATTCGTAACGTCCGACAGCGAAGAGGAATCTGTAGACTACACAGACGAGCTGCGTGAATTTATGCAGTACGAACCTCCGTCCGAGCTAAACGAAGAAGAACCCTTGGGATCTGCAGAGAATCCCCACATACACAACAGGGTCATATACAAACAGGCCCTGATCCCCAAGACGCCTCCCAAGAAACTTCGCATCCGCATGAAGGGAGACTTTGGATCCTACCGAGGCGTGTACACGCACATGGAGGTTCACGGGGCTCTTATCGTACTGGTATATGAGCTGGACGAGAGCGTATACACACCACCTGTTTCGGATATCTCCTTCAACATCAGTTGCGGACAAGAGAGCTACGCGGTATATTTTGCGGGTATAGAGTTCGAACTGGATTTTTTGAAACAAGGCATCCAGATATTTTTCAAAGCGGAGTAAACAAGTAAATGGCTACAAGTGGTCTTCAGGATGCCTTTGTCAGATGGGACAATCAGGTAACGTCCCCATTCGCAACACTGAGCCGCAGGGTATATCCGCGGACTGTTAGAGAAGTATTCGCATGGTCTGAAGAACTGTGGATGCACCACGGGCTCTATTCGCAAGCCATACAAAAAGCCGTCAGGTACTTCATGACGGAGATCGAGATCACAGGAGATGATATCGACTTCGACACGCAGAAGAAGTACCTGGATACGCTAAACGAGAACTTCGACCTGTTGGAAGAGGGCGCCGTGGTCGGTGATGACTATATGGCGTTCGGCAACTCCTTCACCTCCTTGTTCCAGCCCATCAGCAGATCTTTAGCATGCCCCGTATGCCATTTCAAAGCCCCTATAGCGAAGGTATATGAAGAGAGCAACGTGTCGTTCTCCAACAAACAGTTTACAGGAAGGTGCCCATCCCCCGCATGCGGCCGGAACGTGTCGTTCATTCGTACAGACTCTACCAAACCGGTTGCGGACACGAAGACGACTATCGTACGCTGGCCACCGCAGTACATGGAGATAAAACAACATCCTATCTCCAAGAGAACCAAATATATCCTGGACGTAAACCGCTACGAGTATCTCCGCGACGGCATCATGACGGGGGATCCCCTGTACATGGAGGAGACTCCATGGGAAATTATTGAAGCGGTTGTAGACAGCAAGAAATTTACCTTCGAGGACGACGCCCTCTTCCATATGGCTCATCCCGCGGCCGCCTGCTGCATACCTGCGCTCAGAGGGTGGGGACTTCCTCCGTTTATGGCGGAGTTCGAAACGGCCCTGCTGATTATGATGCTGGACAAGTACACCGAAGCCATCATCACAGACTACCTCGTACCATTCAGAGTTCTCACGCCTCCTGCAGGAAACGGAACACAGGAAGGGGACGTCATGCTGCAAGTCAACATGGGCGACTTTACCACCAAGGTCAAAGGCATGTTAAACAGACATAGACAGAACCCTACCGACTGGAATTTTCTCCCTTTCCCACTAGAGTATCAGGTGTTGGGAGGAGAGGCGCAAGACCTCGCCCCCATCCAGATGCAGGAGCACTACGAAGAGCGACTGCTTGCAAGCATGGGCATCCCGCTGGAATTCTACAAGAACAACGCATCAGGTCTGGGCGGCAACGCAGGTCCTCTGTTGAGTCTAAAGATGTTCGAGCGCGGATGGCAGTACTTCATCAACGATTTAAACAAGTGGTTCAAATGGATAGCGAACAAACAGGGAGAGATGAACAAGTGGGAGAAGGTGGACGCACGCCTGGTTCCGCTGTCTCTGCAGGAAGACCCGGCCATCCGAGAAATCAAACTTCAGCTGGCTGCGGGGAACGAGATCTCCCGTACCACCGCATACAGATCTCTGGGAATCAACCTAGGGAAAGAGCGCAAGATGATCATGGCAGAAGAAGCACAGTTCAACGAAGAGATGGAAGAACGCGCAAAGAGGGACGAGGGACGGGCAGCCAACAAGGAGGCCATCAGAAACCCATCCGCAGGAGAACAGATCATGTTGGCCCAACAGGCTCAGATGCCGCAACAGGGCGGCGGAATGCCTCCCGGAGCGGGAGGAGCCCCTCCTGCAATGCCTTCCGGAGCAGGGCAAATGCCGATGGGCGCCTCCATAGACGATCTGATGCTGCAGGCAGATCAGATAGCGCAGACGCTTCTAACCGCAGATTCACTCACCAGAAGACAACAACTTAACGACCTGAAATCAACAAACAGTGCGCTGTATGCACAAGTCAAAGCAACACTGAGTAATCTTGAGCAACAAGCTAAGACGACAGGACTGCAGATGACGAGAGCAGGACAGATGCCTCCCCCACAATAAGGAAACAACGACATGTCATACATAACACCATCGGAACAGGGCTTCTTAGAAGGATATCTATCCAAAGAAGCGGCTTTAGCTGCAGGCGAAGGCTGGGGCCGGCGCATTAAAGATTTCGCCACCGACGAAGGCCGGACGGGGACGGGAGCAGTTGCATCCGGCCTAGCGGGAGCCGGTATCGGAGGAGCCTTGGGAGCAGCTATCGGCGGTAAGAACTGGGCGGTGCCCGGAGCTATCTTCGGCGCACTGGCACTGGCTATAGCTGATGTAAAGGGTTTCGGAATAGATGAAGCATTCAACTGGATCAAGGGACATATGGCCAAAGGAGATCTACCGCAGGCTGCTGCCGGTGCAGGTGTTCCAAAGGATGTTGTTGCGGCAGCCGCTAAAGCATCTCCGCAGGCCGTAAGCATGGCAGAGACAGCTCTAAAGAAAAACGGAATTACCGACGACGTAGTCAACAACTTCAGAGCACAAACGGCTACTGCCCCTGCTAGACCTGTAGGGCCTCTCGCAAACACGCCTCTTCCAAAAGACAGGGTAGCATCTCCTCCTCTACCAACACCCCCCACACCATCCTTCGCAACTTTGCCGGAAGCGCCTATCGCTAAGCCGGACAGGACGCTTATCCCAACAGAGCTAGATAACGAGCCTAGCGTAGTATCGAAGGCCCCATCTGCACATCAACTGCAGACAGCAATATCTGCAGAGGATGTAGCAGCACGCCAAGCCAGAGCACAGGCAGCCAAACAACAGACGAGAGGTCTGGAAAACTCGCCTGCAGCTAATGCAGCCAGAGAAAAAGTACAGGCAGCTGCTGATGCAACGCTTGCTGGAAATAAACAATCTGCCAAGGACGCCATTGAAGAGTGGGGATCACCCGCCCCCGGTAAAGCACCTGCTATCCGACCGACTGCAGCTCCTAAAGAACAAGGAAAAGGATTCTGGAAAGGGATACAGGACCATGCCATGTCTCCTTGGAATCCTCTTGCAGAAGGCGTCGACGACGCAGATGCTCAGAGAGCATTGAACAGTCGTAAAAAGTAAGGAACGACGGTCATGTCAAACGCATATTTAGCCGGATACATGCAGAAGGATGCGGGTTGGTGGGGAGGTGCCAAGGCCGTAGGAGGCAGGGCACTTACTCCAGCCTTCGACGCATACTCTGCATACACGGAGCTGCCTGGATATGGTAATAGGGCTCCGACACCTGATATGTACCAACCCGAGTCTAGGTTGGGAACCTTTGGTAACATAGCAAACAGTGCATGGACCCCGTGGACAACTATGGGTAAACAATTCATGGGGGATCTAGACCTGCGCAGACAACAAAGCCAACAACAGATCAATAGCAACCAGTACCAACAGATGTGGAATTCTATGGACCCTAGGGCGAAGGCTGCCTACACCAAGAGACTGCACGAATCCAGCCCTAACTATCCTGGACAGGTGCAAGCTCCCGACGCTAGTTGGGGAACCGGTGCACAGCTGCCCGATTCATCCTATATGGCACATCTCAGAAACGATGGCAGAGCCGTAGAGAACAACGTGCGTCAACAAGGACGGGCCTTGGCAGATACAGCTAGCAATCTGTGGCAGGCAGGTGTAGGTAACGCTAAGGCAGGGGTAGGCCGATGGGGCCACGACGTTAAAACGGCCGCCAGAGATACGAGAGACAACTTATGGGAAGGCGCCAAAGGGCACGCCGCGGCAACCCTAGGGCACGCGGACAGAGCTATTCCTGGGATGGCCCAGAAAGCACTAGATGCGGCGGGAAACTCTAAGACAGGTCAATGGTTGAAAGGGAAAGCCAGTGAAGGCGCTAAGTATTTAGGCGGCGAATACGCGAAAGGAGCGTCTGCGGAATTCAAAAACCAGATAAAGCCTTATATGCCCGGACTAAAGGCAGCGGGTATAGCGATGGTCGGCGCACCTCTTCTCGGCGGAGCGATGGCTATGATGGGCGGCCGTAACAACGGACCAACCCCTCTCCCCGCACAGGCTCGTTCGGCAATGCCCATGCAGTATCAGCAATCCCTTAGACTTCCTCGGAGAAGATAATGCCAAACGACTGGCTTAAATCCGTGCGCGAGTGGGATCCCACCAGCATTACCAAGAGCTACCAAAAGCACATAGGCAACCGACCCATCCTGGAGTCGGCCGTGCTTGGCGGATTGCTGGGATACGGCGCATACAGAGGCGCTGACACGATTTCCAGATTCGCGCTGGAGAGAATGAAGAAGGCCCAGCAGCTGGCAACCAAAACGCGCATGCAGATGAGCGGAGCATCTCCTGAAGAGATCGAAGCGGCCCTGGCACAATCGGACGTGGACGTGGAGGCAACTCTGAGAGAGAACAGACGCAA
>Ga0307378_10010542_pt1 | contig 11989 bp, 6 predicted proteins | sample UN1MG_FD_202238 | JGI IMG/M metagenome (GOLD analysis project Ga0307378, IMG submission 202238) | Soil microbial communities from Risofladan, Vaasa, Finland - UN-1 | ecosystem: Environmental > Terrestrial > Soil > Coastal area > Acid sulfate soil | place: Finland: Risofladan, Vaasa | collected...
AAGGGCGTACATTCGCAGTGGGGGTACGACAAGGCGTCGTACCGGAGGAGTGATATGACTATCGGACATTTCCAATCAACCCTAAACATTAGCAAAGGGCTGCCTGTAGGCATTGCCGCGCTTTCTACTCAGACATCTAGCCACGTGGACATTGGGGTGCTGGTGCACGCCGGCATTACGTTTCATCCAGACGGGCAGGTATATGATCTTGGCACGGGGATTATGGAAAGGGCTTTGTTTGTGGGGGGCGAGTGGTATCCACTAGAACCTGTCACCAATATCGGTGCGTTCTATGACGTTCGATGGGAGTCTCTTTTTTCCGGCGTAGCATTCGACTTCCAAGCAGCTTCAGTAGGCACATGGATAGATATCAGCGCAGAGCGCATCTGGCGTAACACTCGTGCCTCAATGTCATCCCCGGGAACTACTACTACCTCAGGATATTTTGAGGTGCGCACTACAGGCGTTGGTACTTATATTGACCGCGCCATTTACACTGCCACAGCACAGAACTAACCATGGAGAGAGAAGTGACACAACAAGAAGTCCAAATAATCGCACAGCGATCGCTCACTGCACTCAGTGACAACCGCGTGATGTTTTCTGCAGATGCTGTAGAAACACTTGCAGACCTCAAGGGGATTCTGAGACAGCTGATGAGCAACCAGATTATGTTGGTACCAGTACCGACGCCGCCAGCTGCGAAAAGTGAAGACGAATAGCACTGACGTAAATGTACTCGGCCCATGGGCGTGGGAGCTCATGGGCTGTGAAACATGGACACCTGTGGGCAGAACTGCTCTTGGGCATATCAAGGATGGAGAAGTGAAGTGGGCCGCTATCTACGACAACTATGAGAAGGCCAGCATACAGGTACATCTGGCCATTAGTGACCCCAAGGTCGTGACAAGACAAGCAATTAGCGAGGTTTTCGAGTATCCTTTCTATCAACTTCGTGTGAAGAAACTGATAGGGATAGTCAATAGCCAAAACGCCAGTGCCCTTGCATTCGATTTACGACTCGGCTTTGAAGTTGAAGCCGTGATTAAAGATGCGTATGACATGGGCGATATGTACATACTTTCTATGACACAGGAACAGTGTCGCTGGTTAAGAGGAAAGACCAATGGGTTCAGCATCGAAAGCTCCGCCGCCGCCTGATACATCCAGATTCTCGCAGGGCATGGAGAGCATGTCCCGTACGATGCAAGACTGGTCGGCGGAGATGTATAAGTTCGGCCAAGCCGAGTGGCAAAAACTAAGCGACTACTCCAGTCAGGTCATGGGTATGACGCTCCCCGCAATGGAGGAGTCCTTCAGCTGGGCGAGAGAGCAGAGAGACCGCTTTGATGAGTATGTCATGCCCCAGATGCAGAGCCTGTTTTCTGAGGCAGAGCTATATGCATCAAAGGGTGAGGAGCAGCGCCAGCGAGCGTCTGCTATCCAAGACGTCAAGTCGGCCTCTGAGGCGCAACGTAACGCCCAGCTTCGTAAGCTCGAAGGCTATGGGGTAGATCCATCCGACACCAGATACGGTGCGCTGGACGCCCAAGCAGGCGTTGCAGAGGCCGCTATGAGTGCTCTCGCTGCTAACCAAGCAGGTGAGAGGACCAAACAGATAGGCCGTGACCTCCGCAGTGAGGCGATCGGTGTCGGCCAGAACTTCCTGTCAGATGCCGCTCAGGCCAATCAGACCGGTTCTTACATGGGGGCTCAAGGGCTCGGTGCCGCCTCAGGCGCAGCTAATGCCGGAGTTAACGCCTCAGGCGCAGCTCTCCCTTATATGTCTGGGGCCGTGACAGCACTGGACCGAGGAGCTGGCATTGTTGATCAGGGATACCAACGTCAGCTGGACTACGCTGTGGACCAACGTGCCGCCGAGGCGGCCGACGCTTCAGGCATGGGAGGTATTGGCAGCATGATCGGCGCGGGACTATCCATGACCCCGTGGGGTATGGCAGCTGGCAGCTTAACAGGAGCCATTGGCGCAGGACTTCAGGGCGGTGCAGACGGCGGCCCAGTGTCGGCCCCCGGCGGCCCTACTTCTGATGGTGGAGCCCTTGCTATCAGTGATGGCGAGTACGTGGTACCAGCTGATGTTGTCAGGAAACTGGGAACAAACCACTTCGACAAGATGATCGAGAAAGAGACCGGCCGACCGCCTCCGACACAGAAGCAGGCGATCCCAATTCCTAAAGTACAAGGAGTGTTCTGATGGGACTCACATTACAAGGTGCCGGTGCTCTCGCAGGTGGGACCGTCCAAGGGTTCCAAGGGCAACGCGCAGACAACCGGGCACAGTCAGCAGAAAGCAGAACTGCTGAACAGTACGGTCTTGAGAAGACCTTCCGTGATATCTTCGCCAAGCGAAACGATGTTGACCAGCCCGACCCTCCGCCGCAGCAAGGTGCAGTGCCTACTGGGCCGCCCGGTGCTGTTCAGGGGGCCCTCCCAGTAGACCCCAATGCTCAAGGCCCCAACACCTTGGGGACAATGGAGGTTACAGGTGCACCCGCTACACGCTCCCGTCGTGACAAGTACAACGAGTGGAAGAAGATAGCTGAGGATGCAGCAGTGCGGGCCGGCGGCCTCGAAGGGCTGTCATCGTTCAACAAGATGGAGACTGAGATATCTCGTCAGCAGGTCATGGGCTATGGACTTGAGGCCATCCGTGCACTGAATGGTGGCTCCGTAGGCGAGGCAGCAAAGATCGCCAACACGGCGCTTGAAGCCTCACCGAATGACACGGGCTTGGAGTTCTTCGCAATGAATGGGGAGCTCTACATGCAAGGCGCGGAAGGCGATCCCTCTGGCCCGCTGAATGCAGATGCGCTTCGTGTGTTTGTCGAAGACCACATGAAATCACCCGAGACATACCTCGCGTGGCAGAAGCAGTACGAAGACGAGCGCGCAAACAAAGCGAAGGAAGGAATTGGCCAGCAGAACGCTGATTCCACAACGCTGCAAGCCGAGACATACGCCGAGGAAAGCCCGAGCCGTATCTTGCTCAACAAAGCAAAAAGCTATCAGGCACTCGCTGCGGGAGAAGCTGCGCTTACCAGTGCCAGTGATTCTGGTGGAGATGAGGGGCTCGCTTGGAATGAAAACAACATCCTCAAGATTGAGGAGATGGAAGCAACGGCAATGGACGGCGGACTCGGTTTCAGTGGTAGCTGGGTAGGGGAAGGGGCGAGGAACTCTCAGCTCCACTCCGATGCAGTGTCCGCAGCTGTTGAGACCCGTATTGCCAACGGCCCTGCTGCCATGACGCACAACGACGCTTCTACACTGGCTCGCATGGCGTACTTTGATGGGCTTGTGGATAATGATGGCAACATGGTGCCGCCGCAGACAGGCCTGTTGGATGGGTTACGGAATGTGAAGGTTTTGACTGATGACCAAGGCAACTACATGGTCAACTACAAGGGTAAGAATCTGATGGTGCCACCGCACGTCGGCACGAAGATCCAATCTAACAAACAATATCTGGTCGAGTAAGTAATGGCTGAATGGCGCGAGCTTTCTCAGGACGACACGGTCGAAACTCCGTCGCAACCCCGTGGCGGATTTGCCCTGCCTGTACCTCAAGACCCTGAGTTCAGTGAGCTTAAAGAGTCACTGTTCGAGGAGGTCAAGGCCGGCATCCAGTCTGACCCTGACGAGCGATTCGCTCGGTTACGGTTTGGCCCTCGTGATGGTGAAGGCGGCGAGGGCGGCGCACCTGTTCCCCCACCTGAAGAACGTGAGTGGCGTGAACTGGAAGCCCCCGCACCTGCCCCAGCACCGCCGGGAGAGAAGCCCGGGTTCTTTAGTAATGTTGCACGACTCGCTGGCGAACGAGCACTCAATTTAGTCGGGTCCGGTGTCCGCGCCATTGGTGAACTTGGCGATGATATTAATACCGCCATGGGTGCCGGCCGTTTTGTTTGGGGTGATGGCAAAGGGCTCAGGTATTTAGACGCTGAGGAGTTCAAGCAACTTGAACAGAAAGGTGTCACTGAAAACCTGCTGACAGAAACAATCCCCATGGCTTTCCAAGACCGCGACCTCGGCGGTGAGAAGACTAGCTCTCCTGAACGCATTAAGGAGGGGTGGAAGAACGGGGACGTAGGTGAAGTAGCGGCTGCAACAGGTAAGTTCATCGCAGAAACGTTTATCGAATCCATTCCGGACATGGTCGCGGTTGTTTACAACCTGCCCATGTATGCAATGGCACGTAGTGAGGAGATTGGTGAGGAACGAGTACGCAACGAACGCTTGAGTGAAGCGCTAGCTACCAACCCAGAGCTGAGTGCGCAAGAACAGAATAAAATTGCTACGGGGTATGTCCAGACAGCAGACCTTGATAGTGGGGATATGCTCAAAGCAGCACCGTTCGCTGCCTTGTCTGCTCTGCTTGAGAAGGTTGGTGCCAAAGGCATCACTGGAGCGGGCACCAATATCACCGCCAAAATGGGAGAGGAAGCCGTCGAGTACGGCATGAAGTATGCTCTTAAAGAAGGCGGCAAGGCGGGAGCCAAAGAGGCAACCACTGAGTTCTTTCAAGAAGGTGTTCTTGAGTACTTCGGTGAGAAGTTGGGCACCGGAGCCGAGATGTCAGTGGGTGAAGGATTCGAGCGTGGTGCTTTTGCTGCGCTCGCAGGCGGCGGTGGCGGTGGTGTTGCAGGTACCGGCGGCGCAGCTATCAAGTCGTTGCTCAGAGACAAGAGTAACGATCCCGCTCCACCGGCTGATGCAGGACCGGAAGGAGAGACGACACCCATCCGTCCTGATGTGGCAGCGGAAACCAAATCATTCGAGACCCCGGAAGAAGGGTTCTCTGAAGCAGAGAAAGCAGGGCTTGAGGCAGCACTTGATGACCAAGCTGTTCCTCCAGAGCAAGGCTCTCTCGACCTGTCAACTCCGGCCCCCTCGCAAGAACAGGCGACGACTCAAACCCAAACCCTTAGCGAACCTGCGCCTGTAGCGCCGGGGCCGGAACCTACTGCACCTGCTGATGAGGTAGTAACGCAAGACGATCTCGTTACAGAACCAATCCCTGCAGGTGAGCCGGGGGCAGAGCCTACTTACGGACAAGAGGCTCTAACCCAAACAGAATTAGAAGCAGCCCCTGTTACATCCCCGATGATTCAACGGAAGGAAGTGGAGGCAGGCTTCCGTGAATTGAACAAGCGAACCAAAGAAGGTTTACCGGGTATACGTAAAGCAGTGAGAGAACTGGGCAACGCGATTGCTTCAGTGTTCCCTGATGCCAAGAAGCTACCATCTTTGAAGGGTACCATTGGGCCGAAACGTATGGCCGATTACTTCGGTACTCTTGACGAAGAAATTGTAATCGACGAGACACTTCCCAACCTCAAGGGGTTCCTTGAGGAAGTGCTTGCCTCTCCCGATGCAGCAACGGCAATACAAAACATTAACCGGTTGAAGGACTACATAGCCAACAACGCTCCTGTAATCGAAACAAACAACGACCCGTTCCTTGAACAAGCCAACCAAGGTGTAGCAGCGTTTGATGCGTTTGAGGGTAACCGTAAACAAAAGCGCGTGCAGCAGACGAGACTTGCCGAACGGGCTCTTGCTGTGGATGAGCTCGCCACTACTGTCAAAGCACTTACAGAGGAAGCCACTAAGCGTGGCATTGAGGTACCTGCTGAAGTCAATGAAACAGTTCGCCGTGCCAAAAGCTATCGCGAGAGTTCTCAGGTTGCCAAGCCAAGAACGCTAAAAGGTGGAGCGGGGGCAACTGTCACGCCACAGAAATTCAGCGGTAAGAATCTGGATGATGTTGGTGGAAAGCTCCGCGAAGCAGCTTCAAGCATAGCCAAACAGCTTGCCGCTGTTGACGTAGACACTAAAAAAGTTTCGTCAACAACGACTAAAAAGCCCAAGGGTAAGGCCAAGGTCAAGAAGACATTGCCCGCCACAGCGGCTCCTGTTGAGGCAAAAACTGAGACTCCGGGCCAAAAAGCCAGAGAAAAGGCTAAAGCCAAGAATCGTCAGGCTAAAGAAAGAACAGCTGAATCTGTAGTTAAAGATGTACCCCTTAACCCTAAAGTTGCCCCCTTAGTATCAGCTATTAATGATGCCGGAATCTATACAGTTATGTCGGGCGACTTATATGGTTCAGATTTGGTTTATGTAGATGTAGATATTCCATTAAGTGACGTAAGCGAAGTGAAATTGCCTCCGGGGTGGGTAGCTGACCTCCCACTGGCAGCACGCACTAAGGCGCATTTTTCGGAGCAGCTCGATCCGGAGCAGAAAGAATATCTTATGTCAGAAGATTTCGTTAAACAATCGGAACGCGACATAAAAGAAAGGGAAACGCGTGGAATAAACACATTCCCAGTTGAAAAAATTTCTGGGAGGGTCACTCGCTTAGCACGGGCTGGGGAAAAAGTAACTAAGTCTGAAATAACACGGCTTGTATCTGCATTAAAACAGGCACAAAAAGCAAAGAAGGCTGCTGAGGGTAAGGCCACAGTAGCAGTGAAAGCAAAGAAGCCTCGTAAGGTTGCGGACCCCGACAAGGTAATCGAGGTAGACGTCAAGCCACTCGCTACTGGAAAGCAATCGCAGAAGGTAGTGAGTGACCTTGGCTATGAAGAAGGCACGTCACTTGATGAAGCTCTTGAAAAGTCAGGCATCAGTAAGAGAGCTGCCGCTACTGTTAAAGCTATCGTGGGCAAAGCGAAAGCAGAAGACCGCCCACGCCTTCTCAAAGCGATCAAGGATTACAACGGGCCAGAAGATAACCTCAAGCTAATTACCACCATCCAAGACATCCTCGGTGGGCCGCTCGCTAATAATCAAGCGATGGATCTCATGCAGTTTGTTGAGAAGATGGCGGAGAACAAGCTGGCCACCATGTCGCCAGAGATATCTGCATCTCAGGAAGCACTTGCGGAAGAAGCGGCTGCACAGGGCATGTCGGTCGAAGACTACAAATTCCTTCTGCAAGAGACCGGCCAGTACGCTGAAGACATCGAGCCCGGTGATCAGCCGTGGAGTGATGAGTTCTTTGACATGTCCCCGGACGAGTACGAGAACTCGAAGTGGATGAAAGGCGATAACTTGCCAGCGGGTGCTGAGGAAAGTGGTCGCGACTTGTACAGGTCATTGGTGAACGCCAAGACTGGCCTGCTTGGGTTCTTGTCACGACATACCAAGGAAAGAGGCCTGCCCGATCCTCCACCAACAAACGTTAATGACTTACTGAATGCCATCATCAAGTCATTACCATCGAACAATCGGTACGTGCCACTGGCAAGAAAACTTCTTAGCCTTGGCCTCAACGTGCCAGTAAAAATTTATGGTGAGCAGCTCGTCATTAATGGTACGCCTGCATTGGGGTCGTACTACGTAGGCAACGAGTACAACCCGGCCAACCGAGAGATCAAGTTATACCTTGGCCCCAACACAGACTCGCGCCATATTTTTTCGACTGCTCTCCATGAGATAGTCCATGCCGCTACGTTGGCTGGCTATGAGTCAGACCTTGATTTCCGTATGGAGCTTGACGCTCTGTACGACTACGCTGTGGCAAACTTTGAAGCCACGAACGGTTTCCTGTCATCCGAGGAGATGGAGGGCGCAAAATATTACGGGCTGTCAAACCCGAAAGAATTTATTGCTGAGGCAATGACTAACCCTGAGTTCCAGAGTTTCTTAGCGAGCATCCCAAGCCAGAGCCAAGGACGTAACACTACAATCAAGGGGTTGTTAGGTGACTTCGTAAGGGCGGTTAAGAAATATCTTGGATACTCAATACGAAACACGTTGCTTGAAGATGTTATCGTACTTGCCGAAGCGAATTTGCAGACCGAAGAACAGGTAATTAATGCCCAGAGGTTCCTGAGTAAATTCCAAGAACCGGGAGCCCCTGCGCTTAAGACTGATAAGAAAAAGAAAAAATCACGTGATGAACTGTTGGACTCGCAGAAGAATTTGAAGACGGGGCTACGAGAGACCGCTAAGGGTTTGAAACAGCGCCTCGCTTTGAGTACGCGGGCGGGCAACCTTGGCTTTAGTAATCGTGATGTTATTGAGCGTAAGTACCGTGACATGTTCACTCGTGCAGCCGAAGCGTTGGGTGTGGCTAACCCCTTAACCGCTTACACTAAGGCGAAGGCATCGGCCTCTGCTCTGGCACGTAAGTATGAGCGCATGGGTTACCTGATGTTGAAGAAGTTGCAGGCACTGACTAACAGTCAGCGGTCTCAGCTCGGCATCCATATGCGTGACATCACCAAAGCTAACATCGACCCAACCGTGCCGCTGAATGATCCGAAGAACGCACACATCTGGACGAAGAAAGGCAAGATAAGAAAGGCCTTCAAAGACATTGCACCTCTGGCGCGCAGCAATTACCTGAACTTCAAGGAGAGCAACCCTGAAGCGGCAGCTCTCCTTGGAGAGATGGCTGCGCTTACCAAAAAGATACATGACACCAAGGTGCGGTCTGCTTTGTTTGCGCTTGGCGAGTCGTTTGAATTAGATTCTTCTGTTACCTCTCAGCTACAGAACGCTAAGACAGACGCTGATGTTGACGCAATAATCGACCCGGATGAAGTTGAGAAGATTTCTGAGCAACTGGAAAGCAAAGATGATCTGATCGGTCTGACGAAGGAAGAAAAGAAAGCATTGAAGGCCAAGCTCTCAGAAGCAGGGTCGAGAGCTGAGGTGGCTAAGAGTGCGAAGACAATCTTGCGTGAGTCATCTATCAAGGGGTGGTACTTCCCGCTTCGTAGGTATGGTGACTTCGTGGTATCAACAGCTCCCGATGTAACTGGTGCCGACCGCTATGTGTCCTTCCACAGTACACAGGCGGAAGCGAGTAAGGTTGCAGCAGCGCTTAATGCTGCAGCAGGCGCTGGTGGTGACCAAGTATCAGTCTCTCTTAAGATCAAGAAAGCAGCCAGTGCTAACGATGTCACTGCTGTCATTGGTGATCTTACCTCTCGACTGCGGGACAAAGACACACGTAAGCGATTGAAAGCGGCGATGGCTGAGGTCCTCGCATCTAACGCTGCCTATCAAAGCCAACTCAAACGAGCCAACGTTGATGGTGTCGCTGCTGATGACATGGCACGCGGGTTTGAAGAATACGTACACGTATCCAAGTACACCATTGGTGACCTGCTGGTATCCCACAAGGTATCGAAAGCCATCCAACAAATGAACCAGATACAGGGTACACCAGAGGAGTTTGGACTGACTGAAGATGAGGGCATCGTTGCTGGTCAGGTTATTGACGAGATCAAAATACAGAACAAAGCCGATAACGAAGAACGTGAGATGAGCACGTTCCAGAAAACTGTCGGCCTGCTAGGGTTCTTCAACTTCCTTGGTGCCCCGTCATATTGGATGCTAAACGCCACGCAGACATATACCGTGACGTTGCCTTACGTCATCTCGAAGTGGGGTGTCGGCGCACCAAGAAAACTGGCGTCGGCGCAGGCGCAAGTGCTACAGGCTGTCGGTGCTGCATTGAAAAGCAGCGACAAGTCTTACGAAGGATTCAAAGCGCAACTGCCGCCGGCCGCACGCAAGGTGGTTGAGCAGCTTGAACTGGAAGGCATCATCCAGTCTACAATTGCTCATGAGTTTGGTGACATGCTCTCACCAACAGCAATGAATAGGATGCGTGAGCACGCACTTGGGGCACCAGTAGCCAAGACAGCAGAGCTTGCATTACAAGTGATGGAGAAGGTGCCGGAAGCTGTCGAGCATTACAACCGTATCAGCACCGCACTTGCTGTGTACTCACTATCTAATGGCGATATCACTGCTACAGTTGATGCCGTGCAAGCAACACAGTTCAACTATGACACGGGCAACCGTGCTCGACTGCTAAAGCATCTGCCTAAAGCGTTGGGCGGTGGCGGTCGTGGTCTTGTAACTCCAATCATGATGTTTAAGACATACGGTATTGGTATTGCCCGACTGTTGTACGGCGCAATGTTTGATGTTGTCATGACCAAAGGTAGCCGTGCAGAAGCCGCGAAACTTGCGGCAGGCCTCATCACTACGCACACACTGTTCGGCGGTGTGGCGGGCGGCATCATGATGGCCCCGGTCATGGCTATACAGGCAGCAGCCAATGCCATGTTCAAAGAACCTGATGATGAGTGGGACCTTGAGGAAGCACTTGAGTTGTGGGGCAACGAACTGGCAGGAGATTGGGCTGGCACGATGATACGCAGAGGCGTACCAACAGCTGTTGGTATTGACATGAGTAGGTCAGTCAACCTCGGCAACTTGGTTTGGATGGGCAACGATCGCCTTGACCCGAATGAAATTTCTGATGTGAAACAGGGAGTGGCTGAGTTGGTCTTGGGTCCGGTCGGACAATACGGCATGTCAGCGTGGGTTGAGGGCCGGCGTTTGCTTACAGGGCACAACGACGGTGGCCTTGCGGAGTTCGCAGAGGCAGCAATACCTCTAAAGATTTACAGGGGAGTGAGCCAAGCGGTCAGGTACAACTTGGAAGGGCTGACGACTGGTTCTGACCTCGCCATGCTGAAGCCAGAAGAATTTGGTGCGACGGTACAAACAGCGTTGGGGTTCCAGTCGGTGCAGAAGACAAGTACGCAGGGCAGATACTACTCTGACCAAGCGCTTGAGATGAAGCGGGCAGCACGCAAGCTGCAGTTGATGGAGCGGGCGAACGCCGCTGCCTTAAGTAATGATATGGATAAACTTGGGGAGATCATGGACGATATTGAAAGCTACAACTTGTCCGTGCCAAAAGCACAGTACCGTATCAGCTCTGGAGAGATGGCTCGTCTGAGATCGCGTCGTCGTTCAGCGCAACGAGACTACGATAAAAAGTACCGCTACTCTAACTGAGCATCCATAAGATCAAGGAAGGCTGCGTCGTCCAGCGGTATGTCTATAACAGGAGCGCGGGCTTGCACTGCGTTATCAACACCAACGGACACTGATGCCTTACGTTCGATACAGCCCTGCCCCACTAGCGCTTCGACCAGCCGAGTGTGAGGTTCCTTATGGTGTTCATACACCCACTGGACAAAGGGAGCTCGCTTTATCCTCACCTTCTTGTCCTCTTTGGCGTAGACACCAAGAATCTCACCCTTCGGTAGCGGCGAGCGCAGGGTGCCCACTGATGCTACACCTTTACCTGATAGATGATCGAAGACTACGATCTGATCTTTGTGGATGTCTAAGAACTGAAAGAGATACTTCTTGGCACGAACCTCAATGGGATCAAAGTCCATAGTTTGTTCGGCTCGACTGCGTAGGTACTCCTTAACCAACCAGTCCGTGAACTGATCTATGTCAATAGCAGTGAAGTTTAATTTGTTTGTGAGTAAAGCGGCGGTGAGCAACGCAGAGCAGGTGGCGACCCAAAAGCGTTCGGCCGAGTCCGCGTGGACACGTTTACTAAACCGTAGCTTTACCTTCTCCAACAGAGCGAGTGCAGTTTCATGGTGGGCGACCAACCACTCAGCGTACTCACCGCCGATGTTACCAAAATTCTTGTCAAGACTGGCCGAGATGGCATCAATGTCTTGCTTCCTTTGCAGGTAAGGAACCGTGACCTCGAACACACGAAGCAGCCCTGCATCCGTTCCGTGTACCAGATGACGTACGTGATCTGTGATGGACTCATTCGAGGCCACGGTAATCAGTGTGTTCCATGTGCCAACATGCTGCGTTGTGATGTTGGACTTGAGTCGAGAACGTTCTTTGCCCTGACTCACTTGGAACATAAGCAGGACGAACTTTTCGACCTGCTCTTTCATTCTTAGTTCATCCCAAAAAGCAGGTAGATTGTTGAGCTTACCCATGCGATTAGCCACAGACAGTGGGGTATCATCCAGTGCATTAACTCCCCGGCGCGGGTCTCCCCACACGGCCTGTGCCGTTCGTAAAGCAGTCGATTTACCCGTGCCACTTTTATCAGAAACCAGCGCAAGTACACAACCATTTACTCCTGTGAATGTGATGAGCGGAGCTGCAA
>Ga0307378_10010543_pt1 | contig 11989 bp, 11 predicted proteins | sample UN1MG_FD_202238 | JGI IMG/M metagenome (GOLD analysis project Ga0307378, IMG submission 202238) | Soil microbial communities from Risofladan, Vaasa, Finland - UN-1 | ecosystem: Environmental > Terrestrial > Soil > Coastal area > Acid sulfate soil | place: Finland: Risofladan, Vaasa | collected...
CTCCCCCCTCCGGGTGTGAGAGGGTATTCCCCTCACCCTACCCTCTCCCACAAGGGGAGAGGGAGAACAAAAGCAGGTTTTCAACAGAGCAGGGATAACTCCTCAAAGAGTCGGCTTGCAACGGACTCGCGTCGCCGGTATGCTTTGGCGAATCGTATAAGAGAGAGCGAACCTACAGCGAGGGCCGAAGCATGAACCGAAAGATGGCGTGGGTGTGGCTGGCAGCCGCCGTGTCCGTCGGCGTGCTGGGGGTATTCCTGGCGACTCAGGCCGGGGCACAGACCGGAAAGGCCAAACTGGACTACGGCATGGCTCCGAACGTCTACGGCGAAGGCATCCTGTTTGCCTTCTCCGGCATTGACGGCCGGACGTCCTACACGTCGCCCTGCGTGGCCTCAAGCCTGGGCGACGGCGTGGGCCTGCGGCTCCATCTTCCGAAAGACCCGGTCATCCGGGTCCGGCTTCCGGCGCCGGGTGTGGAAGCCCTGAAGTGGCGCCTCGTGGCGAACGACGTGATGGTGGCGGACGTGGCCTGGGACGCCCAGCCGCTGGTCATCGCTTTCCTTGCGCCCAACGTCATCGTCGGTCGCGTTCCGCAAAGTTGCCGCGTGTCGTTCGACGGCGGGGACTCCAGCGTCGTTCTCCTCCGCAATGACGTGGACGGGCGGACGCAGTTCGCCTTCGCCTACGATCCGACAGGGGGCGCGTTGGCCCGCGAGATCGCGAACTCGGCCTCTCACGCGGCCCTCGAAACGCTGATCGAGACCCGCCTGGACTTCTTCAAGAACCTGCCGCCGGCCCCCGACGGCATCGAGAAAATCCGCGCGCGGGCCTTCGGCAAGGCGTTCTCGGTCTTGAAGGTCAACGAGTACGGCCCGGAGCCCAGCATCGCGGGGCAGTGGCCGTCGCCGGCCCGGTGGCCGCTGCGCGACATCTGGCTCCAGCAGACGGCGTTCCAGAGCCTGGGCCTGATGCACATGGACGTCCGCCTGGCCAAAGAATCGCTCCTGACGGTATACACGTTCCAGGCCGAGTCGGGGATGATCCCGAACCACATGGCTCCGGGCCAGACGACCGAGATTTCCAATCCGCCGATCCTGGCGTGGGCCGCCTGGCAGGTCTACCAGTTCGACAAGGAACGCGACCGTCAGTTCCTCGAGAAGTCGTTCGACGCGGCCCAGCGTCATGTGACGTGGTTCATGACGAAGCGGCGCCTGGACGGCGAGCCGCCGCCCAATAAGCCCATGGAGCACGGGACGCCGCTCTACTTCTGGCAGTCGGCGGAAGAGTCGGGCGCCGAAACGTCGCCGCGATTCGAGGGCGGCGCCGCCTTTGCCGCCGTGGACCTCTCCTGCTACCTCGCCAACGAGTGCTGGACGCTCCAGACGATGGCCCAGCGGCTCGGCTATGCCGAGTTGGCCAAGCGGTGGGGCATCCGCGGCGACGCCATCGCCGAGGCCGCCCGCAAGGAACTCTGGGACAACGAACGCGGGTTCTATTTCGACCGCAAGGGGCCCGGCGGCGAATGGATTGACGTGTGGACTTATGCCGGCCTGTTGCCGCTCTGGTCCGGCATCGCCACGCCCGACCAGGCCGCCCGCATCAAGAACCACCTCCTCTCGAAAAAGTTCTGGACGGCCATGCCGGTGCCGACCGTCGCACGCGACGACAAGGCCTACAAGGCCGATATCGGTCGCGGCCCGGCCGCCGCCCACGTCAACTACCTCGTCATCCGCGGCCTCCAGCGATTCGGGTACGCCAAGGAAGCCTCGGACCTCCGCGAAAAGACGATCGCCGCCATCGCCAACTGGTACGGCAAGACGGGCGTCCTCTTCGAGTACTATGATTGCGACGGCGAGACGTCGCCGCGCGAACTGGCTCGCACGGGATCCGCCGCCGGCTCGGTGGCGTCGCCTATTACGGACTACAACCCGACGGCGGCGCTGTACATCGACCTCCTGATTCGGCCCAAGCCGTAGCGGCATCGCCGCAACGGACCTGCCTGCCGGCAGGCAGGTTGGTGTGCCAACGTATCGCCGGGTCACCCAACAGGGTGACCCGGGCCACCCTGGCCGGGTTGAAATCCTCGCGCCAGGCCGATAGACTTGGCCCGATGCGCCCCGTCACCCCCAACACGATTGGCCTGACGGCCATGGTCCCCGTCGAAGTGCTCCTGGCGGCGGGTCTCGTGCCGCTGGACCTCAATAACGTGTTCATCACGTCGCCCGATCCGGCCTCGCTCGTGGCCGAGGCCGAGCACCGCGGCTTCCCCCTGAACTCGTGCGCGTGGATCAAGGGCATCTACGCGACGGCCCGGCGCCTGGGCATCCGGCGGGTCCTCGGCGTCGCCCAGGGCGATTGCTCCAATACCCACGCCCTCCTGGAGATCCTTGCGTCCGAGGGCGTCGAGGTCATCGATTTCAACTATCCGTATCCCAAGGATGCGGCCGCGCTCGGGTCGGCCCTGGCGGCCCTGGCGTCGCGGCTCGGCACGACCCTCCAGGCCGCCGAGCGCGAGCGCCGGCGCCTCGCTTCCGTCCGCGCCGCCCTGGCCGAGATAGATCGGTTGACCTGGCAGGAGGACCGCGCGAGCGGCGAGGAGAACCACCTCTGGCTCATCGGGTCGAGCGACTTCGGCGGCGACCCGGAATCCTACGGCCGCGCGGCCGAGGCGTTTCTGGCCGAGGCCAGGCACCGCACGCCGCTTGACGCGCGCCATCGCATCGGCTACGTCGGCATCCCGCCGATTGCGAGCGGCCTCTACGCGTTTCTGGAGTCGCGGGGGGCCCGCGTGGTCTTCAACGAGTTCCAGCGTCAGTTCAGCATGCCGCCGAGGGCCGACGGCCGCACGCACGCCGACCTCGTCGGACAGTATCTTGCCTACACTTATCCGTACGGTGTGGCCGATAGAATTGAGGACATCCGGGTCGCCGTCCGCGAGCGGCGGCTGGGCGGCCTCGTCCACTACGTGCAGAGTTTCTGTTTCCGGCACATCCAGGCGCGGCTCCTCAGGGAGGCCCTGGACCTGCCTGACCGGCAGGCAGGCCTGCCTATCCTGACATTGGAGTTCGACCGGCCGGCGCCGCTGGACGGCCAGAGCCGCACCCGCCTGGAGGCGTTCGTTGAGAGGCTCGATGCGCGGCCGCGATAGGGGCCGCCAGGGTTGTTGCCTGTCGGAAGAGGCCGCCGGCAGTCCGGGTTGAGGGGGCGGGACCTTGCTTCGTGACTGACAGAACCAAGCGAATCCTCTGGCTCGCGGTCCGGCTCCTCGTGGTGGCCGGCCTTGTGGCCTACGTCGTCAGCCGCACCGACGCCGGCCGGGTTCTCGACATGGCCCGGCGGCTTCAGGCGAACTGGTGGCTGGCGGTGGCGGCCCTGGCGGTCATGATGCTCCAGGCGCCCCTGAGCGCCCTGCGCTGGCAATGGCTCCTCGCGGTCCAGGGCATCCGCATCCGGTTCCTCGAGAGCCTGCGCCTCACGTACATCGGGTGGTTCTTCAACAACTGGATGCCGGGCGCCACGGGCGGCGACTTCGTCAAGGCCTACTACATCGCCCGGCAGACCCACCGGAAGACCGAGGCCGTCACGGTCGTCTTCCTCGATCGGTTCGTCGGCCTGGTGGCGCTGTGCATGATGGGGGCGGCGGCGGTGGCGGTCAGTTTCGACGACGAGCGGGTCCGCGTGGCCCAGGTCGTCGTGCTCGCCTTTCTCGGCGCGGTGGTCGCGGCGGGCGTCGTTTTCTACAGCGGACGCATCCGGTCGTTCCTGCATGTCGGCCGATTCTTTTACCGCCTCAAACTGTGGCCCATGGTCGCACGGGTCGAACGCGCCCTCTTCGTCTACCGCGACCACAAGCGTCGGGTGGCCGCGGCGGTGGCCGCCAGTTGGCTGGTCCAGGCCGCCGGGGTCCTCGCGATCTGGTGGGTGGCGGCGGCCCTGGGCAGCCGGGCCGCCTGGTACCAGTACTTCGTCAACATGCCGGTCGTCTGGATCGGGTGGTCGTTCGTCCCGGTGCCGGGGGGATTCGGCGTGGCCGAGGCCCTGGTCCAGAGGCTCTTCGGCCCCGATGTGCTCGGCGGCGGGGCGGCCATGGCCCCGGCCGAAGCGGCCACGCTGGCCCTGGCGATGATCCTGGCGTACCGCGTGGTCCAGATGGTGGCCAGCCTGCCGGGGGCGGTGCTCTACTTGGCGCGGCGGACGGACGTGTCGGCCGTCCGCATGCGCGACGAAATGGAGGCCCCGGCGGCCGATGCCTGAATACGTCGGTTCAATTCATCTCCATTCCTTATACAGCGACGGCGGCGGCACGGTCCGCGAGATCACGGCCGCCGCACGCCGCGCCGGCCTGGACTATGTCGTCCTGACGGACCACGACACGCTCCGGCCCCGCGACGACGGATGGCCGGGCTGGCGCGACGGCGTCCTTCTCATTATCGGCGTCGAGGTCACCTGCCGCGGCCGAAGCCACGTCCTGGCGCTCGGCGCCCAGAACGTCGCGGGACTCCGCTGGAAACCCCTCCGCCGCGTCCTCTTCGACCTCGAGAACCAGGGGGCCGCCGCCTTCATCGCCCACCCCCATCCCGCCGACATCATGGGCATCTCCCTCAAGGCGGGAGAACTCGTGGACTGGGACGTCCCAGGCTTCACGGGCCTCGAACTCTGGACCTTCATGCACGACATCTGCGACCGGCTGACGCCCTGGCGAATGCCGTCGTTCATCTACACGTGGCGCCGCTCCATCCGCGGGCCGCATCCCGAGACCCTTGCCCATTGGGACCGCATGATCCGGGGCCGCCGATTTCCCGTCGTCGGAGCCCTCGACAACCATGCCATGGCGATTCCCTTCCTGGGCAAGCGGTTCCTCACCTACGAGGAGGGGTTCCGGACGCTGCGGACCCACGTCCTCGCGGAGGAACTCGCCGGCACGCGCCAGGACGCCGACCTCATTGTCCGGGCGATCCGCGCCGGCCGCGCGTTCCTCGCGCTCGACCTCTGGGCCGACGCGCGCGGCTTTCGGTTCGAGGCCGAGACAGGCGGCGAGGCCGTCCTGATGGGCGACGAGCGGCCGTGGCGCGGTCCGGTTGTCTTGCGCGCCCGGTCGCCGGCGCCGGCGGACCTCGCGATCCTTCGCGACGGGTTCCCTGTGGCCAAGGCGTTCGGCACCGGCCTGGAGTTCCGGGCGGACGCGCCGGGGGCCTACCGTGTCGAAGCGCGCCTGGGCGGCAAACCCTGGGTTTACACCAACCCGATCTACTTTAGGAGCGCCTGAGTGAGGTCGTTCCGGACGCCCTTGGGCCTCGTGAGCGTGGCCGCCACGGCCAGGGGCCTCGCGCGCATCATCCTGCCGGGGCCGGGGTTTGCCGGCGGAAGCCCCGCGCGCGTGCCACGGCCGGTCTTGTCCGGCCGTGCTGGAACCGGTGGCAAAACGCACGGCGGGACGAGACCCGCCGTGGCACACCCAATCGCGAACGGCTCAAAGCCTGCCGCCGAGGCGATCGCCGCGCGGGCCGAACGCGAAATCCGCGAATACCTCGCAGGCCGGCGGCGACGGTTCACCGTCCCGCTGGACCTCTCGGGCCTCTCGCCGTTCCATCGCCGGGTGCTTCAGGCGACCCGGCGGATTCCTTACGGCCGCACGGCGACCTACGGCGACCTCGCGCGCCGCGTGGGGCGCCCTCGGGCCGCGCGGGCCGTCGGCCAGGCGATGGCCCGAAACCCCGTCCCGCTGGTTGTTCCGTGCCATCGCGTCGTGGCCGCGGGCGGCGGACTGGGCGGCTTCGGCGGCGGCCTGGGCGGCTTCAGCGGCGGCCTCGCCCTGAAGCGGCGCCTCCTGGCCCTTGAGGGCGCCCGAGGGTTCGCGCCCAACCCCAACGGCGATTGCCCTGTTGCAACTTTTGGTTAATTGCTATACTGTAAAGGGCCGACGCGCCTTAATGTCATCAGGCCGCCACAGGCGCGGCCCGGCGGGAGGTATCTTTGAAGCGAATTGTGTTTGTCGAACCGCGGTCTCCGGACCGCCACGTCTTCAGCCGCTGGAAGTTGCCGCGCCTCGGCACGATCATCCTCGGCACGCTGCTTCGGCGAGCCGGTTACGAGGTCCAGATTTTCGTTGAGGACGTTTCGCCGGTGGACTTCCAGGCGCTCTTCTCGGCCGACCTGGTGGGCATCTCGACGATCACCTCGACCGCGCCGCGCGCCTACGAGTTCGCGCGGGCCGCGCGGCGGGCGGGCATCCCCGTTCTCATGGGTGGGCCCCACGTCACCTTCCTGCCCGACGAGGCGCTCCAGCACTGCGACTACGTCGTGCGCGGCGAGGCCGACGACCTCATCGTGGACCTCGTCCGCCGCATCGAGACGGGGGCCGGCCTCGACGACTTCCCCTCCCTCTCGTATCGCGCGGGCGACCGCGTCGTGCACAATCCGGCGGCGCCCCGGTGCCCGGACTACGACGCCCTTCCGGCGCCGGACCTCTCGCTCGTGGTGGGGCTCGACCTGGACGCCAGGGCCACCCACATCGTCCCGGTCCAGACGTCGCGCGGGTGCCCGTTCAACTGCACCTTCTGCTCCGTGACGCGGATGTTCGGCCGCGAGTACCGGTTCCGCCGCACCGAGAACGTGATGGCGGAACTTCGGAACTATCGCGGCCGCACGGTCTTCTTCTACGACGACAACTTCACGGCCGACCGCGCGCGGGCCAAGGAACTCCTGCGGGCCATGATCCGCGAGAACCTGGGCATTCAGTGGAGCGCCCAGGTCCGCTGCGACGCCGCCCGCGACGGGGAACTCCTGGACCTCATGGCCAAGGCCGGATGCTATTATGTTTATATCGGAATGGAATCGGTGGACCCGGCGGTCCTCAAGTGCTTCGACAAGCGCCAGTCGGTCGAGCAGATGGTGGAGGCGATCCGCCGGTTCCACGAGCGCCGCATCCGCATCCACGGCATGTTTATCTTCGGCGCCGACCAGGACACGAGCACCATCTTCCGCCGCACCGTCCGCTTCGCCAAGGCGAACCACATCGAGAGCGCCCAGTTCATGATCCTCGTGCCGCTGCCCGGCACGCCCGTCTTCGAGGCGATGGATCGCGAGGGGCGGCTCCTCTCGCGCGACTGGAGCCTCTACGACGCCCATCACGTCGTCTTCCAGCCCAAGAACATGAGCACCTTCGAACTCCAGGCCGAGACGATCCGGGTCTTCTGCCGGTTCTACTCGCTCGGGCCGGCCCTCCGGCGCCTGCTGAAGTTCGACTTCTTCTCGCTGGCCATCAAGTTGTGGGGCCACTACGAGGCCCGCCGCTGCCGACGCCGCCTCCTCGACTACCGCGAAGTCACACGCCAGTGGGCCCACGCGGCCGGCCGCAAGGTCGAACTCAAGGCCCGCCGGACCGCCGAGGACGTCCGGGCCGCCGTCGCCCGATTCGACCTCGAGCGCCTTCGCCGCCGACGGAATCCGGACACCGAATAGTAGAGCGTTTTAAGGTTGCGCATGGATAGCGCGGTGGGTCTCTGACCTGCCGCGCTGCGAGCGGGGCTGTTTCCCCTGCGCGGTGGGTCGGAGACCCACCGCGCTCCCCACGTGCGTACCCAAACTTAAATTGCGCTAATCGCGTCCAGCCATCGCTTGGCCGACGGGCCGTGCGCCAGGAACGTCAGTCGGCGCGACTCGGCGCCCGCCACTTCCAGCCGCACCTCCAGCCGGTCCTCAGGCAGGGCCCCCGGCGCGCGGTCGGCCCACTCGACGGCCGCCAGGCCGTCGCCGCCCAGACAATCGTCGGCGCCGATGTGCGCGAGGTCGGCCGCGCCCTTCAGCCGGTACGCATCGAAATGATAGAATGGAATCCGTCCGCCCGGGTACTCGCGACAGAGGACGAAGGTGGGGCTGGTGACTTCGCGGGCCGAGGCGGCCCCCAGACCCTCCGCGATGCCCTTGGCGAGGACCGTCTTGCCGCTCCCGAGCTCGCCCACGAGGGCCAGGACGTCGCCCCGTGCGGCCGCGCCGCCAATCCGGCGCCCCAGGTCCAGGGTCTCTTCGGGCGAGCGCGTCTCGACGGTCCAGGTCCGGCTCATCGGAAATGCTCGTAGCCGCCGGGCTTGAGGGGCCGGCGCGACCCGTCGGCCCCGACGAGCGTGACGCCGCTCCCCTCGACGATCTGGCCGATGTGCGTCAGGCGGACGTCCTTCAGGGGATTCTGTTTCAGCAAGTCCTGGGCGTCCACGGGTTCGACGGCCAGGAGGAGTTCGAAATCTTCGCCGTCGTTCAGGGCGTGGTCCAGGGGCGTGCGGCCGTCGGCGGCGGCCAGGCGCTTGGCCTCCTCGGAGATCGGGATCGAGTCGGCCATGACCTCGGCCCCCATGCCGCTTTCGCGGACGATGTGCCCCAGGTCGGTCGAGAGGCCGTCCGACATGTCAATCATCGCGCGGATCGTGACGAGGGCGGCCAGTTGCCGCGCCTCGGCGACGCGCGGCACGAACTCGAGGTGCCGCCCGAGGACCGACCCGCCCAGGTCGCCGGTGACGAAGAGGAGGTCGCCCGCTTGAGCGCCGCTTCGGCGGATCGGACGGACGCCCGCCGGCCGGGCCATGAGGGCCGTCCCGATCGTGACGAGCGGCTGGTCCCAACTCGTGATGTCGCCGCCGACGATCGGACAGGCGAACCGCTCGGCCCCGTCCGAGAGGCCCAGGCACAGCTGCTCGGCGAACGCCATGTCGCGGCTGGAGGGCAGGCCCACCCACGCCAACGCGCAGATCGGTTTGGCGGCCATCGCCGCCGCATCCGACAGGCTGACGGCCAGGGCCTTGTATCCGACCTGGCGGGGCGTGGCCTTCGCGAGGTCGAAGTGCGTGCCCTCCAGCAGCGCGTCCACCGTCAGGAGGCACTGCGACTCGCCGCCGAGGCTCACGAGGGCCATGTCGTCGCCGGGCCCGATCGGGAAGGTCGCCGGGTCGAGGTGCGTGCGGCCGCGGATCCACTCAATCAGTTTCCATTCGCCTTTGGGTCGGGTCATTTGAACCATTTCCCAAGATATTGAAATGCTTCCTCGGCCACTTCGCGGGCCTGCGATTCATAAGGGTACAGTTCCACCGTGATCCACCCGTCGTAGCCGGCGTCGGCCAGGGCCGCGAGCGTCCGCGCGAGCGGCACCGCGCCGCGGCCGGGCACGAGGTGCCGGTGCTCGCGGCTGGCGGCGATGTCCTCCAGGTGCACGTGGCGGATATGGCGGGCCAGGCGCCGGACCGCCTCCGCCGGGTCCACCCCCACGCAATAGAAGTGGCCGATGTCGAAGTTGAGCGCCAGGCGCGGATGCGAAAGCCCCTCGATGAGTTCCTCGAATTCCTCAGGCCGCTCGATCAGCAGGTGCGGCTCGGGTTCCACGAGGAGGTTCACGCGGCACTCGTCGGCCAGCGGCAGGACTTCCCGGAGGCCCTGGCGGTAAAGGTCCATCGCCTCCTGGCGGCCCATGCCATCGGGCACCGGACCGCCGGGTTCCAGGCTGATGCCGGGGGCCCCGAGGTCGCGGGCGAGGCGGACGGCGTCCAGGGTGTGCTCGATGCGGCGGCGCCGGTCCTCGGCGCTCCGCTCGATCCACGACGGGTGCCACGTGTCGCCCAGGGCGAAAAGCGTGAACGCATTGAGATTCGTGATTGTGAGGCGAAGGTCCCGGCAGAGGTCCACGACGGCCTTGCGGCGGCGGGCGTCCATGTGGGGCGGGTAGGCGTGCGGCACATCGGCCATGATCTCGACGCCGGCGTATCCGCACGCGGCGATCTCGCGGAGGCTCTCCTCGAGGCTGACTTGCTTGAAGGCGTTCGTGCTGAATGCCAGTTTCATCTCGATCAGGCGTCTCCCGCTAAGTGCCGCCGGTCTTTACCCGCGCGGCGGATCTCCGACCTGCCGCGCCAACCTGCCGGCCCGAAACTCCGAATTCGCGCGGCGGGCAGTCTTGCCTGCCGCGCGGGTCATCGCGCTTGCCGCGCACAGTGTAACATTTTTTCGGAGCACAAGAGAAAATTATTTCGCTCGCCGCCGATTCGCGCCGTTTCCGCGGCGCCCCAACCGAAGGCCGATGAGCCGTAGCCGCGCGGTGTCATCCTGAGCGCAGCGAAGGCCTGCCCCGAGCGAAGTCGAAGGGGCGCGGCGTGTAATTTGGTTAGCCGCCCCCCGGTTGTCACCCCGAGCGCAGCCGAGGGGTCTCGCCGTGGCCCCTTTCTGTCATTCCGAGCGGAGCCGAGGAATCTCGCCGTGGCCGTTGCTTGCATTCTGCAATCTGCAATCTTCATTCTGCAATCTCTATAAAGGTCTTTGCACCCTGCCGCCCGACGATGTATACTCCGGTCGTCGGGACGTATATTGAAACGACAGGTAACACTGTGGCGAAAGGAGTTTGATTATGACGACCGAAGAACGCCTTGAGAACCTGGAGCGGAAACTGGCCCGCGCCAAACGCCGCAACCGCTGGCTCTTGGCCGCCGTGTTGCTGGGGGCGGGGGTAGTGATCCTGGCCGCCGCCTGGATCGGGACGCCGGAGAAGGTTTTGGCAGAGAATGCAGCCAAAGCCGCTGTCGTCATTCGCGCCAATGCGTTCGTTGTTGTGGATGAGAACGGCAAGGCCCGCGCCGAGTTGAGCATGATGGTGCCGAGGGGTGGGGCAACGGAGAAGTTTGCGGCAGCGATGAGGGAGAAGGCAGCACTGTTTTTATACGACGAGAACGGAAAGACCATCGCCTTTCTCGGCTTTGGATTGGGTGGATCAATGCTGGAACTGTACGACGAGCAGCCGAAACTCCGCGCCGCCCTGGTTACGGGTAAGGATGGGATGGCGCTAAACCTGGTAGACGAGAACGGCCGGCCCCGCGCCACGGTCGGCGCAAGCGTAGTCACCAAGCCAGACGGGACAAAAATCATTTCGCCCGAATCCACAATCCATTTGTATAACAAAGAAGGCAAAGTGATATGGCAAGCCCCGTAAGGGCTTCACGGTGTGATATCCGGCGGACTGATCATCCGCCGTGGCGGTCTCGACGGCGCGGCGGGTTCCTATCCTTTCGCGCCGGCCGCCGGGACCGTGCCGACCGCGAAACGAAGAAGCGGTACACTGAAATAGTTGACTGCCCCCTATTTACCCTATTTACCTCAGAACCAGAACAGCCGTAAGACCCCAAACGGCGGCGGTTAGTACAAAGACTCCAAAGGTAAGCCACGTTACCCTCTTGGACTCCTTGAGAAGATTCTTGGCAATTACCTCTTGCCGTTGGATACAAGCCGACGTTTCCGACAGAACCTTCTCTTGCCTCTCTGTTGACTTGCCCACTAAATGCAAAATGTAGAATAATGCGATTTTGGGGTTAAGCACCTTACCTCCATGAATGTAGGCATAGTCTGGTTTCTGCTTGAGAAAAAATGCTATTGCTCCATCAATTTCCGCCCGCATGTCAGCATCTGAGGGCAATTCGTCCTTCGGATTCTCTGTCTCTGCCATTGGCAATCCCTTCCTCAGTTTGACCGCCTGGCAGTATCCATTTACCGCCGTCTATTGTCAACGCCAACCTATACCAAGGCGAGTTCCGGCCTCGGTGTGCCCGCTCCCTGACGGCCTGCCCGCCTCGGGCGGGGTCGCGGCTCGGTTTTTTCACTCCGCACTCCGCATTCGGCATTCCGCATTCAAGAGGGTGGGCGGAGATCGCGAACCCCCTCTTTTTTCTTTTCCCCTGAGCCCCAGTAGGGGCGGCGGGGTGTAGCCACGGGTGGAGCGGCGCGGCCGCGCAGCGGCCCGACGCGAAACCCGTGGAAAGAAAGGAAGAAAGCGGATATTCCTTATTCTCTTTTCGCCCCGGCGGGGCGACTGAAACAGTGCTGCAGGCACGGTAGAAAATAGCCCACGGCGCGAGCCGTGGGGAAGCAGGCCCCAACACATTCCCGGTTTCCGTTTTATTTCAAGCCCCGGCAGGGGCGGCAGAATTCCGGACGCGTGGCGCCAATCTCTATCGCCCCT
>Ga0307378_10010544_pt1 | contig 11987 bp, 11 predicted proteins | sample UN1MG_FD_202238 | JGI IMG/M metagenome (GOLD analysis project Ga0307378, IMG submission 202238) | Soil microbial communities from Risofladan, Vaasa, Finland - UN-1 | ecosystem: Environmental > Terrestrial > Soil > Coastal area > Acid sulfate soil | place: Finland: Risofladan, Vaasa | collected...
ACTGATCCCGCAAACAACTTTCTTATTCCCTGTTTTCCGCTGTATCTCTCTTGTTGTCGTCTCGATAAACGATTTCATAGTCCAGGCGGGTTTACAGCCACAAATTCTGAATACGAAGTTCCTGATAATTTTCTTTCCCTGGGGGGTGTGCACAACTTCGGGATGGAACTGTAACGCGTAAAATCTTCTGCTCCCGTTCGCCATAGCGGCAACAGGAGAGTTGTCGGTATGTGCTATCGGTTGAAAATGAGCGGGGTTGCGTTCAATCCGGTCACCGTGACTCATCCAGACAGTGGTCTTTTTCGGGATGCCATCAAAAATGTCTGCCTTGTGATTAATGATAAGTTCTGCCTGGCCGTATTCCCGCTTCCGGGCCTTTGCAACCCTTCCGCCAAGGCAATGAGCCATGAGCTGCATCCCGTAACAGATACCTAAAACAGGGATATTGAGTTCAAAGACCTTGAGATCAGGGATCGGTGCACCTCGATCGTAAATACTCGATGGACCTCCGGAAAGAATGATCCCCTTAGGTTTAAAATGCAGTATCTTCCCGATAGGTGCGTTATAGGGAAATATTTCCGAATAGACCCTGTTTTCTCTGACACGCCGTGCGATGAGCTGTGTGTATTGCGATCCGAAATCGAGAACTAAAATCTTGTCTTCATGCATGGATGAATGGTTTTTTTTGAAGAATGTAAATCATATGTCATCCTGAACTTGTTTCAGGATCTTAAAGGTTAAATATGAGATTCTGCAATAAATTCAGAATGACAATAAAAACCTTTTAATCCTTTTACAAGAAATGAGAATAGCGTCTGATAACCGTATCTTATTACCATTCTGGCCTATAGTTGGGGGCTTCTCTCGTGATAATCACATCGTGAACATGACTTTCTCTCAGGCCGGCACTGGTAATTCTGATAAACCGTGCCTTTTTTCTCAAGGTATCAAGGTTCTTGCAACCACAGTACCCCATTCCTGACCGTAACCCTCCGATGAGTTGATGGACACTTTGCGCGAGAGGGCCTTTATGGGGCACCCTGCCTTCAACTCCTTCCGGAACAAGCTTGGAGGATTTCACCCCTGCCTGTAAATACCTGTCCTTCGTGCCCTGTTCCATGGCCCCGATAGAACCCATGCCCCTGTATACTTTATAGCTGCGCCCCTGGAAGAGAACAATTTCACCAGGCGATTCGTCAGTACCGGCAAAGAGACTTCCGATCATAATTGCATGTGCACCTGCTGCAAGCGCCTTTGTTATATCTCCGGAGTATTTTATCCCTCCGTCCGCAATAACAGGGACGGTAAATCTTTTTGCAACATCATAACAGCTCTTTATCGCGGTAATCTGGGGTACTCCTGCACCGGCAACTATCCTTGTTGTACAAATAGACCCGGGTCCAATGCCAACCTTTATTCCATCTGCTCCTGCCTTAATAAGATCGAGTGCTGCCTCGGGAGTTGCAATATTCCCGGCTATCACATCTATATCAAATTTCTTTTTTACCGTCTTCAGGGTCTCAAGCACAGACTTTGTGTGCCCGTGTGCAGTATCTATGACAAGAACATCAACTCCGGCTTTCTTCAGCATTTCCGCCCTGGAGAGTGCATCCTCACCTGTCCCAATAGCAGCTCCCACACAAAGCCGCCCGAGGGTGTCCTTGCATGCATTCGGATATTTTTTCCTCTTTTCAATATCCTTTATCGTTATCAATCCTTTAAGGACATTATTTTTATCGACAATCGGAAGTTTTTCAATTTTATATTTATGCAGAATCCTCTGTGCCATATCGAGGTCTGTCCCTACCGATGCAGTGATGAGTTTTTCTTTCGTCATGACGATGGAGACCTTTTTATTAAACTGGGTTTCAAAACGAAGATCGCGGTTCGTGATTATCCCGATCAGTTTTCCTTGTTCTGTAACAGGCACTCCGGATATCCTGTATTTTTCCATTAAGCCTAAAGCTTCAGAAATCGGGGCATCAGGAGGTATGGTGATGGGATCAAGAATCATTCCGCTTTCAGATTTTTTGACCCTGTCAACCTCTGCTTTCTGTCTTTCCGGGCTCATAGCCCTGTGGATGATGCCAATGCCTCCCTCTCTTGCAATCGCCATTGCAAGCTCTGATTCAGTGACGGTATCCATTGCTGCACTGACTATCGGGATATTGATTCTGATATTTTTCGTGAGCAGTGTGCTGACATCAACTTCTGTTGGAAGGACTTCTGACATAGCAGGCATCAGAAGTACGTCATCGAATGTCAATCCTACTTGGAGAATATCATCAAGCATTTACACCCCCCAAACATATCGATCATTGTAACATGATGAGAGTTTATGTGGCAATATCGGGAATCAGCTCAGCAAATCCTTCCTGCATTTTTATGATAGAATATTTATTCTGCTTATGATAAAGAATATCCGTAACTTTTCCATCATAGCCCATATTGACCACGGGAAGTCTACACTCGCTGACAGACTCCTTGAATACACGGGTGCGCTCAGCGAACGGGAGATGACCGCTCAGGTTCTGGATTCCATGGATCTCGAAAGGGAACGGGGTATCACCATAAAAGCCCATGCAGTGAGGCTCACATACTCTGCTGATAATGGGAAAGAGTATATCCTGAATCTTATCGACACCCCTGGCCATGTGGATTTTTCCTATGAGGTTTCACGAAGTCTTGCTTCATGTGAGGGCGCTCTCCTCGTTGTCGACGCTTCTCAGGGTGTTGAGGCACAAACCCTTGCAAATGCTTATCATGCACTGGAGCATAATCTTGAAATAATCCCTGTCATCAACAAGATAGACCTTCCTGCGGCGGACCCTCAAAAAACCAGGGATCAGATAGAGGATGCTATCGGCATAGACTGTTCAGATGCGATCCTCGCAAGCGCTAAAGAAGGCATAGGCACAAAGGAAATCCTCGAAACCATCATAAAAAAGATTCCGTCTCCGAAAGGAGCTGATGACAAACCGTTGAAGGCCTTACTCTTTGACTCATGGTTTGATAACTTTCAGGGTGTCATTGTCCTCGTAAGAGTTTTTGACGGAAAAGTCCGTTCCGGAACCCGTATTCAGCTTATGGCTGCAGGGAGTATCTTCGAAGTCTCTCAGGTTGGTATTTTTTCACCCAAGATAGAACCTGTTCGTGAGCTCTCCGCAGGTGAAGTCGGCTATATCATTGCGGGGATAAAGCAGGTTACTGATACAAAAATCGGGGATACGATAACCGATGCCGACAACCCTGCGCAGGAACCATGCCCCGGATACAAGGATATAAAACCATTGGTCTTCTGCGGTCTTTATCCCACCCAGTCACATCAGTATGAAAATCTCCGGGACGCTCTGAATAAATTGAGACTGAATGACGCATCCTTCATTTATGAACCCGAGACTTCGCTGGCACTCGGATTCGGTTTTAGGTGCGGTTTTCTTGGCCTCCTTCATATGGAGATTATTAAGGAGAGGCTCGAGAGGGAATTTGACCTTTCACTCCTGAGCACTGCACCGACGGTTGTTTACAGGGTAACACAGGCTAATCAGAAAATCTCGTATATCGATAACCCGGCTTTGTTGCCTGAACGGTATGAGATGATAGAAGAACCGTTTGTCCTTGTAACAATTGTTTTGCCGTCGGATTTTATCGGTCCGATCCTTGATCTGTGCCAGGAGAAAAGAGGTATGCAAAAAAGCTTTACCTATATGGGGAAAGACAGGATAAAGGTTGAATACGAGCTGCCGTTGAATGAGATCCTGTGGGATTTCTATGACAGGTTAAAATCGCTATCAAAAGGCTATGCATCAATGGACTATGAGTTCATCGGATACAGAGAATCGAATCTTGTCAAGCTGCATATTCTTCTGAACGGAGACGTTGTCGACGCCCTCTCATTAATTGTCCATAAGGACAAAGCATATTACAAAGGCCGGGAACTCGCAGGAAAACTGAGAGAGATTATTCCGAGGCAGATGTTTGAGGTAATCATACAGGCTTCAATAGGGAATAAGATTATTGCGAGGGAAAGCATACGCCCGCTCAGAAAAGACGTCATTGCCAAATGCTACGGCGGTGATATTTCCCGAAAAAGAAAATTACTCGAGAAGCAGAAGGAAGGTAAGAGGAGGATGAAGCAGTTCGGAAAGGTAGAACTTCCCCAGGAGGCATTTCTGGCAGTTTTAAAAGTAAAATAATAATTCGCAGAAGGGTTCAAGGGGTCTTCGCCCCGGCGAATCCGCCTGTGGCGGAGAGGATTCGAGGGTTCGAGTGAAAACCAAAAGCATTGAATCAAGCCATAATCAGGCCCAACCCCTTGAACCCTTGAATCCTGGAACCCTTGAACCCTGGAATCCTTGAACCCTTTTTAAAAGTTGCTTCCCTTTACATCCATATACCTTTCTGTGTAAAAAAATGCAGCTACTGCGATTTCTTTTCCGTGCCTTATGATGCATCATCAGCGCACGCTTATACTGATGCACTCTGCAAGGAGCTGTATCTCAAAAGCAAGAGTGCGCACAGATTGAAAACAGTTTACATCGGTGGCGGCACCCCTTCCCTTCTCCCTGATAAATGTTTCAGCCAGATCTTCTCAAGTTTGGGAGATAATTTCCAAATCTCTCACGATGCCGAGATTTCGGTTGAAGCAAATCCCGGTACACTCAACCAATCAAAAGTAAACCTCCTGCTTTCGCTTGGGGTCAACAGAATGAGTTTGGGAGTTCAATCATTCAATGATGATGAGCTCAATGTCCTTGGAAGGATTCATACTGCGGATGATGCGTTACGTTCTCTTGGGCTCATAAAAAATTCAGGTCTGCAAAATTATTCCCTCGATCTCATATACGGCATCCCAGGGCAGTCCATGGATTCATGGCGTGAGTCGATTTCAAAAGCAGTTGACTGTTCCCCGATGCATATATCCACTTATGAACTTACTCTTGAAAAGGGAACGCCGCTATACAATGTAATGAAAATGCCTGAGGAAGACTTAGTTCTCGCGATGTATACATATACTATCGACTATCTTGCAAGCCACAGTTACAAACATTATGAGATATCAAACTTTGCTTTGCACGGCTTTCAGTGCTTTCACAATCTGAACTACTGGGACAGAGGCGGATATATTGGAGCGGGTGCAGGAGCCCACTCCTTCGTCAATGGGATACGTTCGCATAACGTAAAAGATATTCACGATTATATTGAACGATTGAACAATGGTCTTATACCTGAGACGGAGTTATTAAAAATTTCACCGGCAGAAGCTTTGAAAGAATTTCTCTTTCTCGGGCTGAGAAAAACAAACGGCATAAGCATCTGTAAAACAAAGATCTTTGGGGTAGATATCATCAGCGCATGTAAAGAAATGCTTGAAGCAGGCTACTTTGAAGTAAAGGACGATTCTCTCAGGCTTACGAGAAAGGGCATCGTACTATCAAATGCAGTAATTGTCAGATTATTCGGAAATTTAGGGCTGTAAACAAAGTCAGCGTTATGATAAACCACGCTCTATTGACAAAGCATCAGTGTTCACATAATATCTCATACCGGGAGGTGAAACATGAAAGTTGTTGAGATAATGACCAAAAAATTAGAAACCATAGAGGCTGCTGCTCCGATCTATGACGCGATAGAAAAGATGATTGACAAAAGGATTCGATCTTTGCTCGTAAAACCTAACGATGATAAAGATGTACACGGTGTTATCACCGTAAGGGATGTAGTTAACAAGGCCCTTGCAAAAAATCTCGACCTAACCAGAACAAAAGTTGGAGAAATTACCTCAAAACCTTTAGTGTGCGTTGATAAGGGTATGGACGTAGAGTACGCAATTGATTTAATGAGTAAATTCAATATCACCCGTGTTTTTGTAAATGATGGGAAAGAAATCATTGGTATTATTTCATTGCTGGATGTTATGTCTGCAGAATTGATAAAGAGGGCAAGAGAGGGTCACCGTGCTTGAAAATGTTTTTTTTGGCGGTAAAACAGAGCAAAAGGTCATAGAAAAAATAAAGAAGCACATACAAATCCTCTGTGCCGCTGCAGAATGTTTTAAAAAAGCGCTCGAGGATCGAGACAAGGAGCAACTGTATTGTGTTCCTGATCTCGAAAGGGAAGCTGACAGTATAAGGAGAGAGATTGTTTCTACGATCTACGAAGGCGCCTTTCTCCCGTATCTCCGTTCCAACATATGCAGATTTGTTGAAATCGTAGACGATGCCTTTGATCTCCTGGAAGATGCTGCATCTGAACTTGAATATGTTGGTCTAAAATTAGATCAAGAGATTGAAGAAGACTGTATCAAGATTGCAGATATAAACCTGAAAATGAGCGAGATGCTCTTGATTGCATTTGAAACCTTGTTCGGAAAAGGTGATTTAAGGGAAAAAACACTGGCAATAAGAATCTATGAGAAACAGGTCGATGAAATCAAATTTGACCTGATTAAAAAACTGAGTGAAAAAGAGGTAAGAAACTTCTGGCATGGCAAGATGCTCTCTGACTTCATATCTTTTCATACGCGGATAAGCGATGTTATTGAGGACGCGAGTGACTACCTCCATATTATTAACATAAGCCTGAGATAATATCGTATGAGTCTGAATGTTCATTCCACTCGATGACGGAACTGATTCCTCTCGCAGCCTGTGTCCTGATAGCCTTCGGTATAGGTTCCAACGATACGTCAAATGCTCTCGGGATTTGCATAGGATGCGGCATAATACGGTTAAAAAAGGCCTTACTTCTCTTTGGATGCTTCGTTGTGCTTGGGGTAGTGCTGCAAGGTCAAAAGGTAATGCAGACGGTCGGAAAGAATCTGTTAGATGTCAATCTTCCTATAATGAGCATAGCCTTGTCTGTATCTGCCGTGTTAATAATCCTTTCCAATTGGAAGAAATTGCCCCTTTCAACACACCAGGTCATAATCGGTAGTTTAGTTGGTGCTGGAGTTGCTGCCGGGGTTGCGGTATCTTTTCTATCCCTCATAAAGATCGTTCTTTCATGGATTATATCCCCTCTTGTTGCTTTTTTCTCTGCCCTATTCTTATACAGAGCGATGGAAAAGACCATTTCAAAACTTTCTTTATTTCGCATAGAGAGAATTATACGATTTCTTTTGCTTCTGAGCGGAATATTAATCGCCTACAATACAGGTGCAAATGAGCTTGCAACCATTGTAGGTCCGGCCATCCATTCCGGCTTGATCGAGAGAACACCGGCCTCTCTCATAGGCTCCCTGTTCGTATTTCTCGGAGCAGTCCTTCTGAGCAAACGCGTCATAGAAACCATAGGCAAAGGAATTACCACCTTAGACCCCTATTCAGGATTTGCAGCACAGTTCGGGGCAGGAATATGCGTATTATTCTTTACCTTTCTCGGCATGCCCATTTCAACGACATACTGTATCATTGGAGGAATCAGCGGTGTCGGAATGTCAAAAGGAATGAAGACAGTCAAAATGGATCTGATCAAGAAGATCATCGCAAACTGGTTTTTGGCTCCGACGCTGGCATTCCTGATCAGCTTTGTGATTATGAAAATAATTTCCTCATAGTGGTAATATGAATAAATTCATCGAGGTGAGAAATGCATAAGATTACCGTATGGATAATTGCACTCCTTTTCATAGTGCCGGTCAAAACTGCATTGTCTTTTCCCACAAAAAACCAGGATTGTTCAAAATGCCACACGCTGAAAAAAGAAGAGGCAGCTGCCCTGCTGAAAATCTTTAATAAAAATATCAGGGTTCTTTCGGTCACCAGAAGCAAAGCAAAATACCTCTGGGAAGTTTCCTATGAATCGGACGGGAAGAAAGGACTCATCTACATAGACCTTCCAAAGAAGCATCTCCTGTCAGGCACCATTCTTGACCTGCAGAGCAAAAAGAATCTCACGCAGGAAAAGCTCTCAGAGATTACCAGGGTAAATGTCTCACAGATCCCTCTCAGGGATGCACTCGTGATTGGAGATAAGAATGCAAAACAGAAAGTTATCGTTTTTGATGACCCTGAATGACCTTTCTGCGCCAAACTTCATCAGGAGATGAAGAAGGTCGTTAGTGAGAGAAAAGATATAGCTTTTTATATCAAAATGTTTCCCCTGAAGATGCATCCGGGTGCGTATGAAAAAGCCAGGACCATAATCTGTGAAAAATCACTCAAACTTCTTGAAGATGCCTTTGAGCAAAAACAGATTCCTCCTCCAAAATGTAAAACAACTGTTCTTGATGAGAATATCAACCTTGCCGGGAAACTTGGCATAGCCGGAGCTCCCACATTGATTATGCCTGACGGCAGGGTTATTCCAGGCTTTCATGATGCACATTCCCTCAAGAACTTAGTGGATAAAAAATAGTAAAATACTTACATACTGACTTTTCTTTAAACCTATCACGGAAAGATAAGGAAGGAAAATCATGAAAGATTGGGATTGGATTATAGGTTTCGTAGTGCTGGTTGTATGGCTTGTTCTGATGCTTGTTGTTTTCCCTAAGTTAGGAGTACCTACCTGAAGGACGATCAATCAGCGGGACTCGGGAAATCCTTCAAAGAAGTGTTGATCACCTCAGGTTTCAGTGACTCACGAAATGTCTCTATTTTTCTGTCATGCTGAACTTGTTTCAGCATCTCGTCCAACTATTTCGTTGTCAGACCCTGAAACAAGTTCAGGGTGACAATAATAAATCTGTTATTGCGATACTAATCCTTACGCTCATTCTTCTCTCCTGTTCACGAGAACCCGAAATAAGAAATCCCGGCGCGGTAACCATCGGTTCTCTCGCTGATGCAAAAAGATTACTGCCGCTTTTAGCTTCTGACAGTGCTTCCGGAGAGATCACCGGATGGATTTTCAATGGTCTCACAAAATACGACAAGAATCTCAAGATAACCGGTGAACTCGCTGATTCCTGGGAGGTTTCACCAGATGGCCTGCAGATACTATTTCATCTCAGGAAAGGCGTCCACTGGCATGACGGAGTTGAATTCACATCAGAGGATGTTCTTTTCACTTACAACACAGCAATTGATCCAAAGATTCCAACGCCTTACAGCAGTAATTATGGCCCTGTAACGAAAGTTGAAGCATTGGACAAGTATACAGTAAGAGTTTTGTACCACGAACCTTTTGCACCTGCACTTGAGTCCTGGGGGATGGGTATTTTGCCTAAACATATACTTGAAGGTAAAGATATAACTAATGAAAAATACAGCAGATATCCTATAGGCACAGGTCCTTATAAACTTAAGGAATGGGTCACAGGCCAGAAGATAATCCTCGAGGCAAATGAAGCGTATTATGAAGGTAGACCTGGGATAAACAAATTGATCGCGCGGGTCATCCCCGACACTGCAACCATGTTTCTTGAGCTGAAATTCGGCGGCATAGACTTTATGGGACTTACTCCTCCCCAATATAAGCTCCAGGCCGGCAAAGAAAACTTCAATAAATACTTTCAAAAATTCAGATATCCTGCTTTTGGATATACATATTTAGGATACAATCTCCTTGATCCAAGGTTTTCTGACAAGCGGGTAAGGCAGGCTATTACCCATGCAATCAATAAAAGGGATATTATTGCCGGGGTACTTCTCGGATATGGAACACCCTGCACAGGTCCTTTTCCCCCTGAGTCCTGGGCTTACAACCCAAAAGTCAAAGACCTCACCTATGATCCTGATCTCTCAAGAAAGCTCCTGAAAGAGGCCGGCTGGCAATTAGGCCGGAGCGGCCTGCTCGAAAAAAATGGGATGCCTTTTGAATTCACGGTCATAACAAATCAGGGCAACGAAGCACGCCTCAAGACAGCACAGATAATCAAGGAAAGCCTGAAAAAAATCGGGATTCGCATCAACATCAAAGTCCTTGAGTGGCAAGCAATGCTCCATGAATTTATCGATAAGAAGCGATTTGAAGCAATTATCATGGGCTGGGGCTTATCAAGAGATCCTGATATGTATGATATCTGGCATTCTTCCAAGACAAAGGAGGGTGAATTCAATTTTATTTCTTACACAAATAAGGAAGTAGATCAGCTATTGCTCGACGGTCGTCGAACATTTGATCACCATAAGAGAACAGAAATATATCACAGAATTCATGAAATCTTTGCTGAGGAACAGCCGTATACCTTCCTCTATGTCCCGGATGCTCTGCCGGTTCTTCACAAAAGGTTCAAGGGTGTCGAAAAAGCACCGATCGGTATCTGGCATGATTTCATCCACTGGCAAGTCCCGCAAAACAGAATTGAGTGGTATAGATAAATGCCGATCATTCAGGTAGAAAATCTTGTCAAGAGATTCGGCAATATCACCGCCGTCAATGACATATCATTTGACGTTGAAGAAGGCACAATCTTCGGGTTTCTCGGACCGAATGGAGCCGGAAAGACAACCACGATCAACATCCTCTGCACGCTCCTTTCCCCCACATCCGGCAGAACCTTAATCGCAGGGCATGACTGCATGAAAGAACCTTCAAGGGTACGGACGGCTATCGGAATTGTTTTTCAGGACACAACGCTCGATAAAGACCTTACCGCTTATGAAAACCTTGTCTTTCATGCCTATCTGTACGCTGTTCCAAAAGCTGAAATGAAAGAGCGGGTTAACGATGTCCTGAAATTTGTCGATCTCTATGACCGCAAAGACGACCTTGTCAAAAAGTTCTCTGGCGGGATGAAGCGCAGGCTCGAAGTTGCAAGAGGTCTCATTCACAGGCCAAGAGTCCTTTTCCTGGATGAACCTACCCTCGGCCTCGACCCACAGAGCAGGACGAATCTCTGGGAATTCATTACGGGGCTTCCCAGGAAACACAAGGTAACCATTTTCATGACCACCCACTACATGGAAGAAGCAGAGGTCTGTGACAGGATCGCAATCATAGATAACGGGAAAATCATTGCGATAGATTCGCCTGAGGAACTGAAAAAGACCGTTGGCGGTGATGTTGTCTCCATAACTACCACGGATAATGAAAGTGCCAGATACGAGATCGAACATACATTCAGAATGAATGTCGCTGAAAAAGAAAACGCACTCTACATGACCTGCAGCAGAGGTGATACCTGTATCCCTGAACTGATAAGAACACTGGGTGAGAGGGTTCTTTCCGTGAGGATCCAGAGGCCGACGCTGAACGATGTTTTCTTGAAACTCACGGGCAAAACCATAAGGGAAGAAGAGGCTTCCGGCAATGATTCAGTGCGCGAGTCTATCAGGGCGCACAGGAGAAGAGGATGAAAAGAAAGGGTTCGAGGATTCAAGGGTTCCAGGGGCCAAGTGCTTCTGAAAATGATTTTCAAATCACTGGGATCCTCGAATCCTTGACCCCTCGGCCCCTTTAAAGATTATGGAACTGAACGCTATTTACGTTATCGTTGCACGGGAATTCAAAAAATTTATCCGGGAAAAGAGCCGCCTTTTCTCTGCCATAGCACGGCCACTTCTGTGGCTTTTCATTGTCGGAGCAGGGATATCAAGACTTGTGCCCCGTGATACGGGCGTACCATACACCCAGTTCATCTTTCCCGGCATCATCGGCATGACAATCCTCTTCAGTTCAATCTTTTCCTCCATATCCATAATCTGGGATAAGGAATTCGGATTTATGAAGGAGATCCTTGTTGCACCCGTATCCCGGCTATCGATTGTCGTGGGGAAGGCATTGAGCGGAACACTTGTTTCAACGATGCAGGCTGTCATTATTCTTGCCCTCTTCCCTTTCCTCGGATTCAAACTCAGCATGATACAGATTATAGCGGTTGTTTTCATCTGTGCTTCTGTGTCTTTCTGCATTTCTGCTTTCGGCATTGTGCTGGCAACGTTTTATGACAGTTATGAAAGTTTCAGCGTCATCATGAACTTCATCATCATGCCGATGTTCTTCCTTTCAGGTGCTATGTATCCGGTAAAGCTTCTTCCGGATATTCTGAAGGTTGCTGCAAAACTAAATCCCCTCACCTATGGGATAGATGCGCTGAAGCA
>Ga0307378_10010546_pt1 | contig 11986 bp, 6 predicted proteins | sample UN1MG_FD_202238 | JGI IMG/M metagenome (GOLD analysis project Ga0307378, IMG submission 202238) | Soil microbial communities from Risofladan, Vaasa, Finland - UN-1 | ecosystem: Environmental > Terrestrial > Soil > Coastal area > Acid sulfate soil | place: Finland: Risofladan, Vaasa | collected...
GGACAGACGAATGATCGAACGCAAAAGCAAACGCAGAGAGCTGGCTCGAATTTATCATTACAAGCGACATAAGTTATTGGCTCCGCTAAGAGTTAAAGAACGAAAATGAAAGTACACAGTACAACTATACGCATTAACCGGATGAACCCAGATTTTACCTAAATCGGGTCATTTAGAGCCGGTACAATCCTCGTTTTTTGGCTGAAAACGGTGTGTCACTCGGAGCAACGGATAATTGTTCCGTTGGTCCAGTTGGCCCCTCTTCCCGACTGATTCTCGCTACGGAGAGGGAATCAGAACTACAGTTAGGTGGTGTCAAAGATCAATGGACAACGAGTCCGTCGCTAGTCAATCCAGTTGCGACCGGCGGATTCGTTGTTCGTTGGTCCGGATTCTCACCTTTAGGCCCATAACGGACAACGGGTCCATTGCCAGTCTCAGTAATTGGGATAATGGACTGAAAGTCCACCGATCATCGTGGCTACATGGAAGGGCAAACACGTCTTTCTGACTGTTGCGCAGCAAGCTTAAGTACATTGCATGTTGGCTGAAGAGACTGAAGATGCGGACGAATCCATACCTGCCTGAGATTCTGGGACCAGACTCTGGATTCTACCAAAGAGCCCGTCTGTCTTTGAAGTGAACGGGTCTTTTTTTAAAAGGACGGTAACAAACTGTTTGCTCGCCGTAGCGCCTTCCATTAGACTATTGTAGACAATTACATGGTGCTTTTATCTAAGTTCTTAGGCCACGAAGGGAAAAGATGTCAACGACTCGAAAGAAAGATCTCGTCGACCGAATTACCGAAAGCACTCAGGTTAAGAATGCATTAGTTAAAGCTATCGTTCAGAAGTTTCTCGATGAAATCATCTCTGAGCTGACCAAAGGCAATCGCTTGGAATTTCGCGACTTTGGTGTCTTTGAAGTCACAAAAAGAGCAGCAAGAAAAGCTCAGAATCCCAAGACTTTGGAACCAATTGACGTCCCCGCAAGGCGAAGAGTCAAGTTTAAGATGGGGCGGATTATGAAAAAGAAGCTAAGCACCAGAATTGCTACAAAATGAGCAGTTTCTGTCTACGCCCCTTCGTGTGCCATAAAGCTTAATACTCTTTGGAACAGTGCTGTGGTTTTTGTCATCCGAAAACGCATACGTATACTTGGGCAGGACATAGTTAGGTTTAAGGACGAAAGCGGTTATGAAAACAACTATTAAAGCCAAAGGGTGTAAATATTTAGACCAAACCGGCCGATTGCTGGCAATTGGAGTTTTGATAGCAGCTTTCATCATGGCTTCAGACCAAGGCTGGGGTGCTGCAACGAGTGCAACAAAGGTCGTAACTTATCCCGCTCCGACTGGCGAAGTCTTGTCAAACGACTATGAAGTGTACGCAGCAGGCCAGAAGGTTGATGCATACATGGCTCGCGTTCTCGACCCGCCATTCGCTGGAAAGCAATGGGACCACGGTGGTTCGTATTCGTTTGCTAACTTCGACATGTCAGGCCCTGTTGTTGTCCGTATTATGTCCAAACGGTTGCTTAAGAACGTTGTGATCCGGCCAAAATCGTTTGGGATACAACCAACACTGCTGGATGACCACACATTGGAACTGACGCTGGACCGACCGTATAAGCTCAGCATAGAGCCAGATGGCAGAAAAGCCCCATTGCTGTTGTTTGCGAATCCCCTGGAGATAAATGTACCAAAGTCCGACGACGAGGATGTCATCTACTTTGGCCCCGGTGTGCACAAACCGGAGAAGATCGTCTTGAATAGCAATCAGACACTTTATCTTGCCGGTGGTGCTGTTGTGAAGGCCGAGGTATTAGCTCAAGGTACCAACATTCGGATTTGTGGACACGGCATTCTGGATGGCTCCGACTGGGAATGGCGCAAAGGTCCGGTGGGCAACCTGATTGCCATTCGCAACAGTGCTGATGTTGAAATCAACGGCATCACGCTACGCGGTTCATCCCATTGGACTATCGTACCGAAGAACTGCCAGCGGGTAACAATCCGGAATGTGAAGCTTTGTAATTCCCGCGTTCAGAACGATGATGGCATCAATCCATGCAATTCCCAAGATGTGCTGATCACTGATTGCTTTATCCGGAGCGATGATGATTGTGTTGCTCTTAAGGGACTCGACTTTAGTGCTACTAACAGCGACGTTGAACGAATCACGGTGGAAAACTCAATTCTCTGGTGTGACCGGGCTCGCATTTTCCTGCTTGGACATGAGAGTCGTGCTGCTTTTATGCGAAACGTAACACTCCGGAACCTTGACATAGTCCATTTCAGTATGACGCCATTCCTTTTGGAGCCGGGTGAGGATATGCGGCTTGAAGACATAACGGTCGAGGATATCCGGATTCACGGTGAGGGCCAAAAGGAGTTTATCCGCCTTCGTCCAGTAGTAAACCAGTATATGCGTAAGAAGGTACCCGGATTCATACGGAATGTTCGGTTCCGTAACATAACAGTACATGGCCAGACCGGTGATTACCTTGTGCAGATTCAGGGAGCAGATGCCGAACATAATGTTCGCGACGTAACCTTTGAGAACATTTCTATCGTGGGTTCGAAACTAACCGAAGAATCCAGGCGAGTGCGTGTTGGAGAGCACACTGAAATCGTTAGTTTCCATACTGAGGTCCAATGAATGCCCTTCGGATCTTTGCTGATTCTTAAAAAAAACTTGCAGTATCATATCAAGTGCTGGTCAGTTTTATGAGCTACTGATTTTAGGGGGCAATAACGGGACTTGACCACCACTCTTAAGCGACAGGTAACGCCGATGGCATCATCATGCGTGAACAAAGTCGCCCGTAGTTTTGCGTAAGATGGGATTTACTCTTGAAGTAGAATAGCCAATATTAAGTAGAACAGCCAATAAGGGGACTCGATGGCTCCAGTCGGATGACCCCATAATTCTCGGGTGCGCGCTTAATCTTGCATTATACGGTGCCCGGCCTGTTGTCAAGACCTGGGATGATCCGGAAGCCTTGTATTATTGAAAACTGCCAGCTTTTCTATTTATTTATTTTTTGGGTAGAATTTTGGACACCTCGCCGTCTTACTTGTATAAGAAGTAAAGGTCGGTTCAATAAATGGATCAAATAACACCATTCAGATGGAGACGTAATGTCTGAGCCATTTGAACACAGTTATTCATCAGAGGCATCCCGGGGGCAGAGTTTTATGCACCTGTACTCAGGCAAAGAACGAGGTATTTATAAGTACATCTATACACTCGTGCACGATGAGGCGGCGGCCGAAGATATTCTCCAGGAAACCACGCAGGCTATGTGGACCAAGTTCAATGAGTTTGAGTTGGGCACGAATTTTTTGGCCTGGGCTCTGCGTATTGCTCACTATCGCATCCTAAAACATTGGGCCTCGCAAAGCAAAGTCCTGATATTTAACAGCCAACTCGTGGAAGATTTGGCCCAGCGGGCCCAGGCAAGCACACACCAGGACACGCGCCAAAAAACAGCGTTAAGGCGGTGTATGAAGAAACTTCCGGAACGTGATCTAAAATTGATCGAATTACGCTATCAAGAAGGTGCTTCTGTCAAAAAAGTAGCACAACATGTCAACCGTGGAGTTAAGGGGATTTACAAGTCTTTGAATCGCATTCGCTGGCAATTGCTGGAGTGCATCCAACGCTCTTTAGCCATGGAGGATCGTTTATGAGCCTGACCGACAACGGCCGAGAACTATCAGAACTGCTCGGAGCATTGTGTGACGGAGCGATCACTTCAGAGCAATTTGCTCAGTTGGAGAAATTACTCTGTTCCGATCCCAATGCCAGGGACTGTTATGTAGATTACATGATGCTATGCGGAGAGTTAAAACAAATAATCCCATCGTGTCCCGAACAACCTGTTTTGCCTCCCGCTCATAAACCGAATAAGTCAGAGGCGCATGCACAAGAGATTAAGGAATGGGCTAAGCACATCACTAAACAAGAGCAATGGAAAACCAATGCCCGGAAAGAAAACATCCGGCAATTGGCGGAGGAATCGTTCAGACAATATATAGAAAAAGAAAAACGCCGTCAAAAAGAACTCCTCTACAAGGCATATCTCGTTCGCCGACGTCGATTAACTGTCGGATTCAGCTCATGTGCGGCGTTGTTGTCTATCATGCTCTTTGTCCAGTTTGCACGAAGGCCTCAGACACAGACGGTGTCTGACCAGCCCGTCGCTCAACAACCCGTTGTTCAGCCCATCGATCAGCAACCCGTTGGTCCGCCCATGGTGGCGACCGTCACGAAATTGAGCGAAGCGAGATGGGAAAATACGACAGAAATCACTAGAAATACGGAGTTAAAACCGGGCCCACTCCACCTCATTCAGGGATATGCGGAGATCACCTTTAAGAGTCAGGCCAAGGTCATTATCGAGGCACCTGCAAAAATCAACTTAGTGAACGAGAATGCCGCGCATCTGGACAGTGGTATTTTGACCGCCAATGTACCGAAACCGGCCCAGGGATTTGCAGTGACCACCCCCAGCGTGCTGGTCACTGATTTGGGCACAGAATTCGGATTAATGGTCAACCAGGAAGGCGTCGCCGACGTGCACGTATTAACCGGAAAGGTGAATGCATCGTTTACACCTGATGTAAACGATGCTTCGCCCCAGGCATCAAGGATGCTGCATGAAAATGCAGCCATGCGTTTCGATGCACAAACGGGTACAGCCCACGCCATCTCGCTGGATCGGGAATATTTTCCCGTGTCCTGGGACGATGTCTTGTACAAACCGCGTCTTGGTGGTAGTATTGTTTTCAAGCGGACCATGCCTGCATCTATCGGGACAAATGATTTTATGTTTATGAGCGATGATACGATGTACATCTTTTTGGAAAAAGTCGGTGTGACGCTTTCCGAAGCACTCGCCGTTAATATCACCACACCCGGAACGCATAGTTACTTTAGAAGGACTTTAGCAACAGTACCTGCAGGCAGCGTGGTGGACAGCTATTTAATTCATTGGTATCCGCTCAGCGACATCGGCAGACGCCAAAGCAAGAAGGTCTCTATAACGTTTCCCCGCTCGATTGTGGCGCTCATCGTGGATAAGGCTCAACTTGGGGCGAGTGATAAAATATGTGGGCATCCCCGGACACAATACCCCCAAAACAACCCAGTACGACATCTGGAATCAAGTATACCGATCCAGGACCAAGTAATTATGAGTCAGGATCGTCGTCATTTAAACGTGACATTGAAATCCAATGACATTGATCAGCTACGTGTTCTCATTGCTTCTCCGACAAATTGAGAGGGCTTGTAAGCGCAATAATGGAGGAAGAACATTTTAAAAGGGTGATTCTGGCACTGTAAACCACAGTATTAATATAATTTGGCACAGTTATAGCTGTGATTGGTAGTTTTTTTATTTGCAAGAGTAAACAAATTGTCATGGATATCAAAAGAACCACAAAAGCGTTTACACTTATCGAACTGCTGGTGGTCATCGCGGTCATCGCAGTTCTTATGGGCATACTCATGCCCGCGTTAAGAAAAGCTAAGGAGCAAGCTAAAAAGACCGTTTGCAAATCCAACTTCCGTCAGATAGGTTTTGTGATGGCTCAGTATGAGACCGAATACTTATTCGATTACCGAATTGCCAAAAAACCTTATGACAGAACCTGGTGCTGGGTAAACGGGACTGCCGATTATGCTCATGAAAACAACCGGATGAAAAACTCTGTAATGGACACCGGTTTATTGAAGGACCATAAAATGTTCTTTTGCCCCACTGTTCGGGATTTGTCCAGTGATAAGAATTATGACACAACCCAGATGAATGGCGGCACCCCTGCCTCGTACACCACAAAAGAACTTTTGGACGCGGGTAAACGACCGGCCTTTTGGAGTTCTTATGTTTGGATTTATAAAAAAGAAATACGGGGCAATGTTACGTCTGTTAACAATATTTCCCAGAAAGCCATGATGGTGGACATGACAAGGTATTGCTGGTGGATTATAAAAAACAGTCCGATTGGCATATCGGCAGACAAATTAGGCATCAGACAAATGCTCGAACATTATAATATTTTAATGACCGATTTAAGCGTCGTCAATCCTTCCGACAGGGATGAAGAGGTTAATCTCTGGCTTTGGGATGATACGGCGTGGGCGGGTTTTGGCAAACCACCACCGAATTTTTAAGTGGTGAATGTGATACGATTGGCATTGGTACCAAGAACGGTCCGGCGACGGATAGTTCAGGCCTGATGTTCTTTGACAACTTCCGACTCTATTAGCATGCCTGTGTGGGTCGCTAATGGGTAAACTTGGAGGCCTGCGTCTAAGGCATTTAGTCCCAAGCGGGTGAGTCTAACACAGTACAACCTTAGTGTTAATTTAGTAACGTGAGAAAAAGATTTGGCACTGTGCCAGGTCTGATTTATTGGTTTTTCTTAATCGATAGGAGGAATATTATGATTGCAAGAAACAGAGTCCGGACCGTATTGACCCTCGCCGCTGTGGCGATGGCAGTCTTCGCAGGACCGGCACAGGCGGGTCCTAAGGGCGAACTCGGTATCCTGACCCCTGGCACCCTGGCGGGCAACAATCCCGCCACTGGAGCCCCATGGGCGAATGGGGATACTTATCGCTTCGCTTTTATCACGAGTGCTATGAGCACCGCAGAGTCGACTGATATATCCACTTACAACGCGTTCGTGCAAGGCCTCGCCAACGCCACCACTGTTTATGACGTAGGCGAAGACGAGGGGGTTACCTGGAAGGTCATCGGCTCGACAGTTGACGTGGACGCAATTGACAACACTTCGACTACCTGGACCGATGAGTCTCCCGGCAGCCCCATATTTCTTTTGGATGGTAGTACTCTCATAGCCAGCGACTACAAAGACTTATGGGACGGGGAAATTCAGCATATCATTAACATTACTGAACAGGGAGTTGAGTTTGCACATTGGCCGTTTACCGGCACTAACCTCGATGGTACTGCTGCTTCCAGTGAATTCGGCTCTTTAGGTAGTCCTGTAAACGGTAATGTTACCCAGGGCAACGGTGGCTTAACTACCGCCTGGATTTGGCGTACTTGGACCGGCAAACCGACTACGACCGAGCTGCCCATGTATGCTTTATCGGACCCCTTGGTTATTCTGGCTGAACCGGGACAGGCCTTTGGTCCCAACCCGGCTGATGCACAAACAGATGTGTTACGTGATTCTGATCTTAGCTGGTCCCCGGGTGCATTCGCGGCCCAGCACAATGTGTACATGGGTACGAGTTTTGAAGATGTGGATACTGCCACTGTCCCGACTATCCCAGGGCTGGATGTTAATTCACTTGATCCGGGTCGTTTGATATTGGGTACAACGTATTACTGGCGTGTGGATGAATTGAATGAGGCTCCGGATGACACTGTATTTAAAGGCGATGTCTGGAGTTTCACGGTGGAACCGGCTGGTATTCCTTTGGATAATGAGCTTGTTACGGTCAGTGCCACCAGTATGAGTGATCCTAATGAAGATCCGAATAATGTGATCAATGGTTCTGGTTTGGTGGAGGTTGAGGGTAAGCTCGGTCATTCCGACGAAACGACGGATATGTGGCTCAGTACTGCAGCAGATCCTAATGCAGCTATTACCTTTGTCCTGGATAGGGTGTACAAGCTGCATCAGATCCATGTTTGGAATCACAATTCTGGTAACGAGAGCATCGTTGGTTTTGGCATGAAAGACGCCCTGGTTGAGTACTCTGTTGATGGCGACACGTGGATGGAATTGGGCGTTGTCACTATCCCACAAGCCACTGGTGAGCCTAATGATCTTGGCGCCGATGTTGACTTGGGCGGTATTGCGGCTCAGCAAGTACGTTTGACCACGGTTGCCAACCACAGTACGATTGGTTTTCCGCAAGTAGGTCTGGCTGAAGTTCAATTCATGGTGATTCCCACGTTTGCCCGCGAATCCCAACCTGCTGATGGTGACCTACTCGATGGTGTTGAGTTAGAACTCGCCTGGCGTGCCGGCCGAGAAGCTGCTTCGCATGACATCTACCTGGGAACCGACGCCAATGATCTTACTTTCTTTGACACCACCACTGAAGCAAGCTATGTGATGCCAGTGAATTACGGCACATCGTACTACTGGTCTATTACTGAAGTGAACGAAGCTGAAGCCCCAGCATCCTATGCAGGCCCTCTCTGGAGCTTCACAACACCGGCCTATGGTATCGTCGATGATTTCGAGTCTTACAATGACATTGACGACCTGGCTGACCCGGAGAGCAACAGGATATTTGAGTCGTGGCCGGACGGTTGGGGAGTCGCGACAAACGGAGCGCTCATTGGTAATGACCCTGCTAACCCGTCTTATGCCGAGACGACGATCGTTCACGGCGGCGACCAGTCCATGCCGATGTTCTACAGCAACACTCTCGACGCCACGTACTCAGAAGGCACACACACCTTTGCCGATCCGCAGGACTGGACAGCCAGTGGCATTAAAACCCTTGTCCTGGCCTTTCACGGGACATTGGGCAACACCGGTAAACTCTATGTCAAGATTAACAACACCAAGGTGACGTACGATCTTGATGCTTCCCATATTGCCGTTGCACAGTGGCAGGCCTGGAATATCGATCTGTCTCTGGTGGATGCCGGTCTGCTGCAGAGCGTCACAGACCTGACCATCGGCGTCGAAGGTGCCGGAGCAATCGGTACGCTCTACATTGATGATATCGGATTGTATCCCAAGGCCGGTGAGTTAACGATCCCTGTGGATCCGGGTACCAATGGCTTGGTCGGTGCCTGGAATTTTGACGAAGGCAGCGGTACAGTGGCAACCGACAGCTCCGGCAACGGACTCAATGGAACCATTGTCGATGCCACTTGGGACACGGGCATACAAGGCTCCGCCTTGCTTTTCAATGGGACAAGTTCGTATGTCAACATTGATGGATTCAAGGGCATTAATGCGGACCGTACTGATCCCAACTTTCCTATACAGAACCCATTCACGGTCGCCAAATGGATTAAGACAAGCGTGGGCGAAGGTTCGATGTTGACCTGGGGCACAAACGCAGGTAGACAACGATTGGGTTGGCGTCTCAATGAAAACACCTTGCGCATCGAACATCAGGCAGGTGCGCTCAGAGGCAACACACCTGTAAATGATGATGAATGGCACCATGTGGCCCTGGTCGTGAGTGAGGGCGCTAATTTAACGCCCCCTGCAACTCTGCTCTATCTTGACGGTCAACCCGACTCGACCTTCCAGGGATCGGGCAATCCTTTTGAGCTCATGGCCAATGTCGATGCCAGAATTGGTATGAGTGCTCCAAGAGGCGATCGGTTCTTTACAGGACTGATCGATGAGGTGGTCATTTATGACCGAGCACTGACAGGTGAGGAACTACTCTGGCTGGCCGACAGAACAACGCCGATTCATAAGCCGCTTTAACAGGCATGATTACAAACGGTTCTAAATCGCCATATTTTTGATTTAGAATCATTTTTGAGAACAAACTGAGCGGCCTTGGTAAGTCCAGGGCCGCTCCTTTAGACCTTGAGAGTCAGAGAGCTGGAAGTTTGAAGGCTGATTACTGATAGCTAAGGGATGAAAGGTCTATACCAAACAGGAAAATAAATCGTCATTTGGCTAAACGAATCAGTTTATTTTGTCAGAAGGAGGATAATTATGTGTAAAAAAAATGTATTGATTGGTTTATTGCTGGTGATGTTTTTGCCGGTTTCATCGGCGACGGTCAGCGCGGGGGTCCTCTTTTACGACAGCTTCGAGGAACCGGTTGTCCCCGACATTCACCCTACTGGAAGTAACCAATGGGTGATCAGCGGTTTTAACAGTAATGGCCCATGGCCCGGCTGGGTTGGCGGGGGGGCAAGATACACGGGCATCCTTAACAAGGCCGTAAACGTGGCGGGCTCGGAGTTGTTCGTCAACTCCTTCGGTGATCAAGTTGCGTTCATTTTTAGTGGCCCAACCGAAGATACGAGTGCCAATCTGACGACAACGTCTGATTCTCTCGATGCAGTACTCACGGCGGATGCAGTCTATACGCTCACGTTCAATACGGCTTCGGCAAGTGGTGCTGCCGCCGACTACCATGTGGAACTGTTGGCGATTATTGATAATGAAGATCCCGCGTTGGCTGTAGAGACGATACTGGACAGCGCGACCGGATCGCTCACCTCAAACGATCTGTCAGCGAACTCAGATAGTATCGTTTTCGTAGCGACTGCCGGCCACGCGAACCTGGGCGAGAGGGTCGCCATCCGACTCAGGAAGGGAGACGGGTACTATGAAAATAATGTCTACTACGACAACGTGCAACTGACCGCCGTTGCGGAATTGGCCTCTTTTCCCAATCCGGCTGATGAAGCCGTTGATGTGCTTCGTGATGTGACGCTTACATGGAATCCAGGTAAGTTTGCCGTCAAACATGACATCTACTTTGGCACGGAATTTGAAGATGTGAATACTGCCACTGTCCCGACTAACTCAGGGCTCGATGTCAATTCATTTGATCCGGGTCGTTTGGATTTGGGTAAAACGTATTTCTGGCGTGTGGATGAAGTGAATGAGGCTCCGGATTACACTGTATTTAAAGGCGATGTCTGGAGTTTTAAGGTGGAGCCCACGTCCATTCCCATTCCCGGCGAGGCGATTACAGTCAGTGCAACCAGTATGATGGCCGCTGATGAAAATCCGAATAATTTGATTAATGGTTCTGGTTTGGTGGAGGTTGAGGATAGGCTTGGTCATTCCGTCTCAACGAAGGATATGTGGCGCAGTACGGCAACAGATCCTGCCCCGGCCATCACCTTTGTCCTGGATAGGTTGTATAAGCTGCATCAGATCCATGTTTGGAATCACAATTCTGGTTCTGAGAAGATCGTTGGTTTTGGCATGAAAGAAGCCCTGGTTGAGTACTCTGTTGATGGTGAAACGTGGATGGAATTGGGTATTGTCACAATTCCACAAGCCAATGGCTATTCTAATGATCTTGGCGCCGATGTTGACTTGGGCGATATTTTGGCTCAGCAAGTACGTTTGACCACGGTCGCCAACTACAGTGCGTATGGTCTATTGCAGGTAGGTCTGGCCGAAGTTCAATTCATGATGATTCCCACTTTTGCTCGCGAACCCCAACCTGCTGATGGTGACCTAATCGATGGTGTTCAGATAGAACTCGCCTGGCGTGCCGGCCGAGAAGCTGCTTCGCATGACATCTACCTGGGAACCAACGCCAATGATCTTACTTTCGTTGACACCACCACTGAAACCAGCTACAGTGCCTCATTCGATCTGGCCAGCACTTACTACTGGTTGGTCGACGAGGTGAACGATGCCGAGATCCCCATAACCTGGCAAGGTGATATCTGGAGCTTCTCGACGCGGGAGTATCTTGTTGTGGACGATTTCGAGAGCTACGACTCCGCCGAGAACCGGATATGGTATGCGTGGAAAGACGGGCTCGGTTATGGAGCGCAGGATGTACCGCCTTATTATGCCGGTAACGGCACAGGTTCGGTTGTAGGCGTCGAAAACACCAAATCTTACACTGAGGAGATCATCGTTCACAGCGGTAAGCAGTCAATGCCATTTTTCTACAGAAACACTCTCGGTACCACGTACTCAGAAGGCACACACACCTTTGCCGATCCGCAGGACTGGACAGCCAGTGGCATTAAAAGCCTTGCCCTGGCCTTTCACGGGACATTGGGCAACACCGGTAAACTCTATGTCAAGATTAACAACACCAAGGTGACGTACGATCTTGATGCGGCCCATATTGCCATTGCACAGTGGCAGGCCTGGAATATCGATCTGTCTTTGGTGAATGCCAGTCTGCAGAGCGTCACAGACCTGACCATCGGCGTCGAAGGTGCCGGAGCAATCGGTACACTCTACATTGATGACATCAGACTGTATTCCAAGGCCGGTGAATTAACAACCCCTGTGGATCCTGGCGCTGAG
>Ga0307378_10010547_pt1 | contig 11986 bp, 20 predicted proteins | sample UN1MG_FD_202238 | JGI IMG/M metagenome (GOLD analysis project Ga0307378, IMG submission 202238) | Soil microbial communities from Risofladan, Vaasa, Finland - UN-1 | ecosystem: Environmental > Terrestrial > Soil > Coastal area > Acid sulfate soil | place: Finland: Risofladan, Vaasa | collected...
TACCAAGATTCCTTTACTCATAATATTATTAACTTCCGTGCCTAATTTGCTCTTTTTATCTATTGTTTCTCTCAAGATTACGCCTGTTGAAATTACCGGAATATTGAATTCTGCCTGTAATCTTTTGGCTACTGTTCCCTTGCCTCCACCTGGAGGGCCCAATAAGATTAACTTCATAACTTTCCCTCTCTTTTTAAATTAGAAATATTTCTTTAATTAACCGTGATTTTTAAGAAAACCAGCTAGCAAATAAAATTGGCTCAAAAAAACTATTTTTTAATAAATCCTTCATAATGTCTCATTAGCATATGTGATTCCATTTGTTGAACAGTTTCTAAAGCCACCCCTACCATAATTAACAAAGAGGTTCCTCCAAAATAGAAAGTAGTAATTCCTGTAATTTTTATTAAAATGTTAGGTAAAATAGCAATGATAGACAAAAACAATGCGCCACTTAGAGTAATTCGAGTCATTATATGATCGATATAGATAGTTGTATTTTTCCCTGGTCTTATTCCTGGGATAAAACCTCCATATTTTTTCATATTATCCGCCATATTGGCAGGATTGAAGGTAATTGCTGTATAAAAAAAAGTAAATGCTATAATTAATATAGTATACAAAATTAGATATAATGGCTGCCCCGGTGAAAGAGCCTCAGACATGCTTTTCATAAAAGCTAAATTTTGAAAAAATTGTGCAATAGTAGCTGGAAAAAGCAATAAGGCAGAGGCAAATATTATCGGAATAACTCCAGCTTGATTTACCCGTAAGGGAATATGGGTCCCTTGCCCACCATACATTCTTCGCCCTATAACTCTTTTTGCATACTGAACCGGTATCCTTCTTTGTCCTTTTTGAATGGCAATAACTCCTCCAACAACAAGTACAGAGACTATAAGTAAACCTACTATTGGTAAAATACCAATTTCTCCCACTTGTAATAGTTTAGCAGTTTGTACGATTTGAGAAGGAATTCTGGCAATAATTCCAGCAAAAATAATTATAGAAATTCCATTACCGATACCAAAATCAGTAATTTCTTCACCCAACCACATTAAAAAGCAAGTGCCCGCGGTAAGAGTAATTAATATTAAGAATCTGAAACCAAACCCCGAAATCATTAATACTCCCATGTTTTGCAGCCAAACACTTATTCCAAAGGCCTGGATAATAGCTAAAAATACTGTTGAATAACGAGTTATTTTGGTAATTTTGGTCCTGCCTTCTTCCCCTTCTTTGGCCCATTGTTCTAAAATGGGAACAACAGCTTGCAAAAGACTCATAATAATAGATGCATTAATATAGGGCATAATCCCTAAAGCAAAAACAGAAAAACGACTTAATGCCCCTCCAGCAAAAAGATCAAAAAAACCTAAAATTCCTCCCTGAGCAAACAGGTTAGCCATTGCTTCTTTATCTATACCCGGTAATGGTAAATGACTCCCCAATCTAACTACCACTAACATTCCCAAGGTAAAAAGTACTCTTTTCTTTAAATCTGGAATTTTAAATAAATTACGTAAAGAATCTAACAATTATACCACCTCTATCTTCCCATCAACTAATTCAATTTTGCTTATCGCTTTCTGGCTAAATTTATTTGCCTTTATAGTTAATTTCTTATTTAATTCACCGTTAGCTAATATCTTGACTCCATAACCTACTTTTTTTATAATTCCCTTATCAATCAATTCTTTCTGGGTAACTACATCACCGTTTTCAAACATATTTAATTGTCCGACATTTACAATACTATAATCTTTTTTAAATATGTTGGTAAAGCCTCTTTTTGGAACTCTTCTATACAGAGGCATTTGACCACCTTCAAAACCCGGTCGAACTCCACCTCCCGAACGAGAATTTTGTCCATTTGAGCCTCGGCAGGAAGTAGAACCATGACCAGAACCACAACCTCTACCTACTCTCTTGCGTTTTTTAGATGATTTAGGTACTGAAAAGTTATTTAATTTCATTGCTTGTTGCCTCCCTTGGTTGTAAGCGTTGGCTATACATTTCTATTACACTTTTTCCTCTTAATCTTGCTACATCTTTTGCATCCTTTAAATTTACAAGAGCATCCATAGTAGCTTTGGCAATATTTAAACTATTGCTACTCCCTAAGGATTTAGTTAAAATATTTTGATATCCAGCTGCTTCTAATATTGTTCGGACGGAACCACCAGCAATAACTCCGGTTCCGGGAGAGGCTGGTTTCATAAAAACCCTAGCAGCTCCGTATTTTCCTATAATCGTATAAGGAATAGTCCCTTTTTTTATTCTTACTTGTATTAAGTTCTTTTTTGCCTTGGTTGCCCCTTTTTTAATTGCTTCAGAAACATCTTTAGCTTTTCCATGACCTGTGCCTACTATCCCTTCACCATTCCCGACTACAACCATAGCGGAAAAACCAAATCTCCTTCCACCTTTTACAACTTTACTTACTCTATTTACAAAAACAACCGATTCATTTAATTCCAAACCTTCAGGATCTATTTTTAGCACTTGTCCACCTCCTCTCTCATTTTTAATATATTACATGATTTTAAATTTTTTTTGATATATTTCTCTTATTTTTGGATTGATAACAATAATATCTTTTCAATTAAATTTGACAAACTAAAAAACTATGTTTCCCTTCCTAGTATTTTCAGCTACTGCTTTCACTCTACCGTGATAAAGGTAACCTCCTCGATCGAACACCACTTTTTTTATACCTTTCTCCTCTAACTTCTTAGCTAACATGCTCCCCAGTATTTCAGCAGCCATTATATTTCCCTGATATTTTCCTTTTCCTTTTATTTCTGGGTCAAGTGTAGATAAAGAAACTAAAGTTATTCCTTTATTATCGTCAATTACCTGGGCATATATATGCTTTAGACTCCTAAAAATACATAGGCGTGGTCTTTCGCTTCTACCAGAGATGTTTTTACGTACTCTCTTATGTCTTTTAATCCTAGCCAATCTTTTGTCTATTTCAGTCAATATTAGCACTCCTTTCCTATAAAATATAAGTAATTAATTAACGAGTTAAATTATTTTATCTTAATTATTTTGCGCCAGTTTTGCCTACTTTTCTTTTTACTACTTCGTCAATATATCTTATTCCTTTCCCTTTGTAGGGTTCGGGTTTCCGTAATAATCTTATTTTAGCAGCAGTTTCGCCAACTTGTTGCTTATCAATGCCTTTTACTTTAATTATTTTCTGTTTTTCAACTTCGAATTCAATTCCTTTAGGTGTATCTACTTTAATGGGGTGAGAATATCCTATCTGAATAACCATTTTCCCATCTTCAAGAGCAGCCCGAAAACCAACCCCCTGTATTTCTAATATTTTTTCAAATCCTGAAGAAACGCCCTTTACCATATTATTTATTAAGGCTCGGCTTAACCCATGCAAAGATCGATGAAATTTATTTTCAGAAGGTCTTGAGACATAAATTTTATCATCTGCTATCTTTACTTGCATATCTGGATGAATACTTCTCTCTAAGGTACCTCTTTCTCCAGATACCTTTATATTATTATTATTTAATTCAACTTTAACTCCTTTAGGAATAGTTATAGGCATCTTCCCTATTCTAGACATATAAAACCTCCTCTTTTTGTATTTCGTATATGTATATTTTATTTCGTATTCCGTATATCTCGTATCCTGTATTACAACTCTGCCCTACTTCTTATAAATATCGTTAGGGGGAGCGTGAAAAACCTGATTCTAAGAAAGCAGGAGAAACAGTTTTCTCGATTCTTACTCCTGAACTCTTTTCTTTACTATATATGATATACTAATATACAAAGTTAATCCTTTTATTTTCTAATAAACCCTTACCATCTAAACTTCCGGATTCTATATTTCTTACTTTATACTATATACTAATCAATATTTACCAAATATAACAAATCACTTCACCGCCAAGATGACGCTGCATGGCTTCTCTACCAGTCATTATTCCCTTAGAGGTAGAAATTATTGCAATCCCAAGACCGCCTAATACTTCTGGTATCTCATCTTTTTTTACATAGACTCCTAATCCAGGTTTACTAATTTTTTGAAGATTATTAATGGTCTTTTCTTTATTAATATATTTTAAATAAATGGTCAGTTGACCTTGTTTATTATCCTCTTTATATCTATAGTCTCTAATAAAACCTTCGTCTTTTAATATACGAGTAATTTCTAACTTTAACTTTGATGATGGTACCATTAAAGAATCATGCCGTACCTTATTAGCATTTCTAATCCTAGTTAACATATCAGCAATAGGATCTGTAACAACACTCATATATAATGTCCTCCTCTCTTTTAATTTCAACTTATTACAATAGACTTCATTAAATAGGTCTTTACCAGCTCGATTTAGTGATTCCTGGCAATTCTCCCTTATGGGACATTGTTCTAAAACATATTCTGCATATACCAAATTTTCTCATATAACCTCGGGGTCTACCACAAATACTGCAACGAAAATATTTCCTTACTTTATATTTTGGTTCTTTTTTAGCTTTTACTACTAGGGCTGTTTTGGCCACACTATTTCCTCCTTTTTAGCACATAATATGACTTACTTATTTCTTATAACTCGTATCTCATATCTCGAAAAAAAAGATAAGAATCGTTCTCCCCGGCTCTCAAATTCTAGATACCCAAGCTATTTTAAAATAAATTATAATTTTTTTACGCAATATGCCTACTCGCTGTCCAATAAAAACTCTGTAGCTAATACGCGACACACAATATACACTATTTTTTGAAAGGAACACCCATTAATTCTAAAAGGGTTTTCGCTTCTTCATCATTTAAAGCACTTGTGACAATAGTAATATTCATTCCCAAGGTATTGGTTACTTGATCGAAATCTATCTCAGGAAAAATTAACTGCTCTTTCACACCCATAGTGTAATTACCTCTTCCATCAAATGAATCTGAAGGGATACCTCTAAAATCTCTAATTCTAGCGATCGCAATATTAATAAATTTATCTAAAAACTCGTACATTCTATCATTCCGTAATGTAACCTTGCAACCTACTGGCATATCTTTTCTGACTCCAAAGTTAGATATTGATTTCTTTGCCCGAGTTATGACGGGTTTCTGTCCGCTAATAACAGCTAATTCTTTGACTGCTTCGTCCATGATTTTTGAATCTTTTGTAGCGCTTCCTAATCCAATATTAATTACTGTTTTCTGTAGTCTAGGAACAGCCATCACACTTTTATATTTAAATTTTTTCATCATTTCAGGTACAACTTGTTTAAAATATTTTTCTTTCAATCGGGGCATAATTTAACCTCCTAAACTTTATCTATTATTTCTCCGCATTTTTTACACACTCTTACTCTTTTGCCCTCTTTTATTTTTTCTCTTCTTATTGCAGTAGGTTTACTACATTTATTACAAATTAACTTAATATTTGAAGTATGTACCAAACCTTCCTGTTTAACTATTCCACCCTGAGGAACCTTTTGGGTAGGTTTAGAGTGTTTCTTTAACATATTAACACCTTCGACTATTACTTCCATTTTCTTGGGGGAAATACGGACAATTTTCCCTTTTTTGCCTTTATCTTCTCCACTGATAACTAAAACATTATCGCCTTTTCTAAATCCAAGTTTAGTGTTAATCAAATCGCTATCCCTCCCTTTTTATACTACTTCGGACGCTAGTGAAATTATCTTCATAAAATTTTTATTTCTCAATTCACGAGCTACTGGTCCAAATATTCTGGTCCCAACCGGTTCATTTTGATTATTGATAATAACTGCAGCATTGTCGTCAAATCTAATATAAGAACCATCTGGTCGACCAAGTTCCTTTCTGGTTCTTACAATAACTGCTTTAATAACTTCACCTTTTTTACAGGTTCCTCCCACAGCTGCTATCTTAACTGAGGCGACAATAATGTCTCCTATTTTAGCATATCTTCTGCGGGAACCACCTAAAACTTTAATACATTGTATCTCTTTAGCACCTGAATTATCCGCAACGAATAACCGTGTTTGCATCTGTATCATCTTAACTACCTTCTCTCCTTATTCATAATTAGTATATAGTCGTTGGTATTTAGTATATAGTATTTAATCTTAATTATTTTATTTCGTTTTTTCTAATATTTCTGTAACTCTCCATCTTTTTCTTTTACTTAAAGGTCGAGTTTCGGCAATTTTTACTTTATCGCCAATACCACAGGCATTTTTTTCATCATGCGCCATAAATTTAGTAGATTTTTTTATTCTTTTTTTGTAAAGAGGATGTGAAACTAGGTATTCAACTTTTACAACTACACTTTTTTCCATACCATCACTTACAACTTTTCCAATTTTTGTGTTTATTTTTTTACTGGACAGCATTTAAGCCTCCTTTTTTCAATTTAATTTTTTTTTAACTCAATTTCTCTTAAAATTGTTTTTGCTCGAGCAATATTATGCCTTACTTCTTTTATCCTCATAGGATTGCCTAATTGTCCAGTAACAACTTGAAACCTCAAACTAAACAATTCATCCTTAAAATCAGTCAGTTTCTTTTTTAATTCTTCGAATGATAAATCTTTTAATTCACTTGCTTTCATTTATCCCACCACCTGTTCATTTCTAGAAAGAAAACGAGTTTTTATGGGTAATTTATGAGCAGCTAGCCGCATTGCTTCTTTAGCTAGATCTAGTTCTACTCCGCCCAACTCAAATAATATCTTTCCTGGTTTTACTACTGCCACCCAATGGTCAGGTGCTCCTTTCCCTTTTCCCATTCTGGTTTCTGCTGGTTTTTTAGTCGCTGATTTATCGGGAAATATTCTTACCCAAACCTTTCCACCCCTTTTTACTGCATGAGTAATTGCAACCCTAGCTGCTTCTATCTGGGCACTGGTTATCCAATGAGGCTCTAATGCCTGTAACCCAAAATCACCAAAAGCGATAAAATTTCCTTTTTGGGCATGTCCTTTCATGGTTCCTCTATGTGTTTTTCGATATTTTGTTCTAGTTGGTTGTAACATCTTCCCCTACTCCTTCATTACTTGATTCTTCTACCTTCTCACTAGTTAAAACCTCAGGTGCCGGTTTTTGGTTAACCACTACTTTATTTTTTACAGGAAGTACTTCCCCTCGAAAAATCCATGCCTTAACGCCAATTTTACCATAAGTTGTATTAGCCTCAGCAAAACCATAATCTATGTCTGCTCGTAAAGTATGAAGGGGTAACCTACCCTCTAAATGCCATTCTGTTCTGGCTATTTCAGCCCCACCTATTCTGCCTGAACAAGATATTTTTATTCCTTCGGCACCCATTCTCATAGATCGACTGGCTGATTGTTTCATCGCTCTTTTAGTAGAGCCTCTTCTTTCCAATTGTTCAGCAATATTCTCAGCAACTAACTGAGCGTTTAATTCCGGTGTTTTTACTTCTACAATTTTTATCTGTAAATCACCTTTTACAAATTTAGATAACTCTTCTTTTAATTTAGTAACTTCCACTCCTTTTCGACCTATTACAATACCTGGTCTTGCACAATTAATAGTTAACCTCACTCTGTCAGCTATACGTTCAATTTCAATGTAAGAAATTCCAGCATGATTTAAACGATTCTTAATATATTTTCGTATCTTGTAATCCTGATATATCTTTTCAGCATAACCTTTTTTTGAAAACCACTTAACATCCCAATCTTTTATAATTCCAATTCTTAATCCTTTTGGATTTACTTTTTGACCCAATTACTTCCCCTCCCCTTTATTATCAACTATAATGGTAATGTGGCTAGTCCTTTTTCTTATTTTACTTGCTCTGCCCATGGCCCGAGGTCTAAATCTTTTGACTGTAGGTCCCACATCGACATAAGCTTCGGAAACATATAGATCTTCTACATTTATATCATTATTATTTTGTGCGTTATAAATCGCAGAGTTTAAAACGTTGTATACCATTTTAGCTGAACGGTTAGGAAGAAATTTCATAGTTAAAAGAGCTTCACTAGCATTCTTACCCCGAATAATATCTACAACCTGTCTTCCCTTGCGAGCAGATATAGGTAAATATTTACCTACTGCTTTTGTACTCATTGTTTTCCTCCTAATTTAATTTATTTGCTTTTTTGTAATAATAAAAACTAATTGTTTGGTAATTTTTTATAAATAGAAATAACTATTCTTGTCTTGTATAAGAAATAAGAATATTATTTCCTAAAATTGCATAATAATCAACTTAATTTACTACTTTACCGAAGTTGTTCTTTCGGTATGAGCACTATGCCCCTTAAAAATTCTCGTAGGAGAAAATTCTCCTAATTTATGGCCTACCATATTTTCAGTAATATATACTGGAATATGTCTTTTACCATTATGTACGGCAATGGTATGTCCAACCATTATAGGAAAAATAGTTGATCTTCTTGACCAAGTCTTAATTATATTTTTCTTTCTTTTCTGATTTAATTCTCTAATTTTACCTAATAATTTTTCGTCTATATAGGGTCCTTTTTTTAAAGATCTAGACATCTAAAATAACTGCCTCCCTTATTTACTATTTTTTCGTCTTTCTTTTTACAATATATTTATCTGAAAATTTATTTTTTTTTCTAGTTCTATATCCCTTTGCCGGTATTCCGGTTGGGGAGCAAGGATGCCTGCCTCCAGAACTCTTTCCTTCTCCTCCACCCATAGGATGATCAACTGGATTCATGGCTACCCCTCTGACAGTTGGCCTTATCCCTAACCATCTACTTTTACCTGCTTTACCATGAGATAAATTTTCATGAATAAGGTTGCCAATTTGCCCAATACTGGCTTTACACTCTAAATGTACCAACCTTACTTCCCCGGAAGGTAATCTAATATGAGCATATTTGCCTTCCTTGGCCATAAGCTGAGCTACTGTACCAGCTGAGCGAACTAATTTTCCACCCTGTCCTGGTCTTAATTCAATATTATGAATTAAAGTACCGGTAGGGATATCATTTAATGATTTTGTATTTCCTACTTTTATATCCGCATCTTTTCCGGATATAACCACATCTCCTACTTTTAAATTTATTGGGCACAGAATATATCTCTTTTCTCCATCATAATATTTAAGTAAAGCAATTCGTGCTGACCGATTAGGATCATACTCAATGCTAAACACCTTTGCCGGAATTCCTTCTTTTTGTTTTCGAAAATCAATTATTCTATACTTTCTTTTACTTCCACCGCCTTGATGTCTAACTGTGAGTCTGCCCTGATTATTTCTTCCACCTCTTCTTTTTAGTCCTATGGTTAAAGATTTTTCCGGCTTATCAGTAGTTATTTCATCAAAGGTGGAAATGGTCATAAATCTCCTCCCGGGAGAAGTAGGTTTAAATTTTTTTATCTCTGCCACTTTAATCTACACCTTCCTTAAATACCTTTTTTATCTTTAGATATTTTCTAATTCCTTAATTTTTTCACCCTTTTTTAAAGTAATTATTGCTTTTTTCCAACGTGACGTTTTTCCAGAGTATTTCCCTAAACTCTTTTTTTTACCTGGCATCTTCATAATATTTACTTTCGCGACTTTAGTTTTAAATTTTTCTTCAATAGATTTTCCAATTTCAGTAGAATTAACCTTCCAATCTACTTTAAATATATATTTATTTTCTTCCTTTAATCTCACACTTTTCTCTGAAATTATCGGTTCTAATATAATATCTCTATCTGAGGGCATTATATTAACACCTCCTCAATTTTTTGCAAAGCTTTTTTAGTAATTATAATCTTTTCTTGGTTTATAAGATCATAGGTATTTATTTTAGATACAGGTAAAACCATTGCTCCTTTAATATTTCGCACGGATAATACTATCATAGTATCTTCTTTTTCCGTTATTATTAGTGGTTTTTTAGATGCTTGTAAATTTTTTAGAATTTCTACCATCTTACTAGTCTTATTTTCTTTTAATAATAATTCATCTATAATAATAATTTCTTTATTCTTCAATTTATCTGACAAGGCCGATTTTAAGGCAGCAATTTTCATTTTTTTAGGTAAAGAAAATGAGTAATCTCGCGGACTTGGTCCAAATACAGTACCGCCTCCTACCCAAACAGGAGAACGATTAGTCCCTGCTCTAGCCCTTCCAGTTCCTTTTTGTTTCCAGGGTTTAGCTCCTCCACCTCTTACTTCGCTTCTATTCTTTGTAGAAGCAGTCCCTCTTCTTTTATTTGCCAAATAACGTTTAACCACTTGTTGAATAAGGTATTTATTCACTTTAGCATTAAAAATATTATCTCTTAAGGACACTTCCCCAATATTTTCTCCTTTAATATTTTGAACTGATAAATCAATCATAAACAATCCTCCTTCCCTGGCAAAAATATACTTAGATTACCTAATTTTATTAATTACAAGCATTGCTCCTTTACCACCAGGAACTGAACCTTTCACCAAAATTAAATTTCTTTCAAGATTAATTTTCACTACTTCTATGTTTTTCACCGTAACTCTGTCGGTCCCCATATGCCCTGGTAATTTTTGCCCCTTAAAAACCCTTGCCGCATCTGTAGCTCCAATTGAACCAACTGATCTAAAATATTCCTTCTGACCATGGGTCTTTGGTCCACCGGAAAAATTATGTCTCTTTATTGCACCAGCGAATCCTTTCCCTTTAGATATTCCAATGATATCTACCTTTTCGCCTTCCTTAAAAATATCTACCTTTATCTCTGTACCAGAAGAATATTTACTGGAATCCTCAACCTTAAATTCTCTGATAAACTTTATTGGCTTTACTTTATATTTATTAAGATGACCTGCTATGGGTTTAGGAACTTTTTTTTCTTTTACTTCCTTAAAACCCAATTGAACTGCATTATAGCCATCTTTTTCTATATTTTTCTTCTGTATTACTTGACATGGACCAGCTAAAATTACAGTTACCGGAACAGATTCTCCATTTTTTGCAAACATTCTAGTTGTTCCTATTTTCTCTCCTAATATTCCTGCTGCCATTTTTATATTCACCTCCGAGTCTAATAAATCTTATTACACCTATCGCATCAAATTTCTTCAACCCTTATTTATCTTTCAATTTTTTATTATAGAAACCGGCACTTAAGTAATGTTATGTTCACTCCAACATTTACTTTTCATAAACTAATCAAACCTTACAACCCGTAGATAGACAGAACACCAAGTACACTCGCAAATGTTTATTATTTACTCATGCCGATTTTAACTTCTCCTAGTACAGTTTTCTAAATTTTTTGTTAATTTATTTGTTTATTTTTTATTCTAGAGTTTTGAGCTCAATATCTACGCCTGATGGTAAATCAAGATGCATTAATGCTTCTATAGTCTTAGTAGAAGGCTCTAAAATATCAATCAATCTTTTATGAGTTCTCATTTCAAATTCTTCCCTAGATTTTTTGTCCACATGTGGTGAACGCAAGACACAATATTTATTTATCTCTGTTGGTAAAGGTATAGGGCCAGAAAATTTTCCGCCAATTCTTTTTACAGTATCTATTATCATCAAGGTAGAGTTATCTAATATTCTGTGATCATATGCTTGTAAGCGAATTCTTATTTTTTGCATTAATTTTTATTTTACCTCCCATTATTAGCGTATATCTAGAATCTATTAATTAGTAACGTTTAGCGGATAGGCAGTGGGGGCATATATGTATTTTGCCCCTACTTTTTACTAACACGATCTCTAATTGCCAGTCCTACTTATGACTATTCTATTATTTCACTTACCACTCCAGCACTGATGGTGCGTCCCCCTTCTCGGATAGCAAAACGGAGCTGTTTTTCCATAGCGATAGGAGTAATAAGTTCACCAACAACCGTTACCCTATCCCCGGGCATAACCATCTCTACCCCTTCGGGCAAGGTGATGGTGCCGGTTACGTCAGTCGTCCTGAAGTAGAACTGGGGACGATAACCACTAAAGATAGGCGTATGTCTGCCCCCCTCTTCTTTGGTTAAGACATAGAGTTCACCCTTAAATTTAGTATGAGGGTTGATACTACCTGGG
>Ga0307378_10010548_pt1 | contig 11986 bp, 8 predicted proteins | sample UN1MG_FD_202238 | JGI IMG/M metagenome (GOLD analysis project Ga0307378, IMG submission 202238) | Soil microbial communities from Risofladan, Vaasa, Finland - UN-1 | ecosystem: Environmental > Terrestrial > Soil > Coastal area > Acid sulfate soil | place: Finland: Risofladan, Vaasa | collected...
GTCGCCAGCAAATCGTCAACCATCAGCACCTTCGCCCCCCTGCTCACCGCATCGCTATGCACCTCTAAAGTGTCCGTCCCGTATTCCAAATCGTAAGTAACGCTTTCGGTTTCAAAAGGCAGCTTGCCCTTCTTTCTTATGGGCACAAATCCTGACCCGAGCTTTTTTGCAACAGCCCCGCCAAAAATAAAACCCCTTGCTTCAACCGCCGCAATATATTCAACCCCCGCATCTGTAAAGTCCGAACATAAAGAATCTATTGCCGCCGAAAACGCCGCCGGGTCACCCAGCAAAGGCGTGATATCACGAAACAAAATCCCCTTTTTCGGCCAATCGGCTATACTGCGAATATATCTTTCCAGCGCAATTGCCTCTGTCAATGTGTACCCCTCTGTTCACAATAACTGTCCGATAATTACTATCAGTCACCTTTCGTATCAGCCTCTGTCTCTAAGCCGGCATCTGTGTCTGTTGTTTTCTCGGAACTACTATCATCGCTATCGTCACCTGCCGGGCTCTTTGCTTCTGCACTCTCCTCAGTTTGTTTTTTAGTCGCCTTTTTCACTCTTTTTGTTCTTTTTGTTTTGGCTTTCGCAGTGCGGCCGGTATCTGTATCAGCTTCGTCCTTTTCACTAATATCACCGTTATCGTTACCAGAAGGGCTTTTTGCTTCTGCGCTTTCCTCAGTTTGCCCTTCCACTGTTTGTTCTGTAGCGGCTTTTACCGTCTCCTCTGTCGCTTCGGCCTGTTCTGCTATTTCACCTTGTTCAGTGCTGTCGGCTTCAGTTTCAACAGCAGTACCTTCCTGCTCAATTACCTTGGCCGCTTTAGCTTTGTCTTCTTCAATATCGTCGGCTTTCGCTTTTGGTTTTGTAAGCTGGTCGGCATCGGAATCCGAAAGAACGGTCTCAGGACCAGCCGGTTCCGCCTGCTTAGTTTTGGAGCCTTCTGCCTTTTGTTCTTCTGCCGCCCACTGAGCACGTCGAAGACTCAAACCTATTTTACGAGATTCCATCTCCACCTTTAGAATCTTAACTTCAACTTCCTCTCCTTCTTTAACAATATCCTGAGGCTTTTCTATCTTATGGTCGGCAAGTTCGGAAATATGCAGCAGACCTTCCAAATCCGGTTCAAGTTCGACAAACGCGCCAAAATTTGTTAGTTTTGTCACTGTCCCTTTAATAATGTGGCCCGGAATATATTTTTCCGGTATAGCACGTACCCACGGGTCCTCGACCATCTGCTTTATACCAAGTGACACCCGCCGTTTCTCCTCATCGACGTCCAGCACCAGGCATTTTATCTCCTGACCCTTTTGCAATGCCTCACCTGGATGGCTGTATTTCCTCGTCCAGCTCAAATCTGAGATATGTATCATCCCGTCGATACCTTCCTCAATCTCCACAAATGCTCCGAAATTCGTCACGCTTCGAACCGTCCCGGTAATAATCGTTCCCGTCGGATATTTTTGAGATGCAAGTGTCCATGGATTCGTCTCGGTCTGTTTCAATCCTAATGAAATCTCCTGCTTGTCTTTGTTGACGCTTAAAACAACCGCATCAATTTCATCACCGAGATTCAGTATCTCGCTGGGGTGATTCAGACGCTTAGTCCAGCTCATCTCGCTGATATGAATCAAACCTTCGATGCCGTCTTCGAGCCGAACAAAAACTCCGTAATTCATCACGTTCACTACTTTACCTTTGACCCTTGCTCCTATCGGGTAATTCTCCTCGACATTCTCCCACGGGCTGCTTATCTTTTGTTTCAGGCCCAATGAAATCTTTTCCTGCTCTTTATCAACGCCGATAACAACACATTCTATCTTCTGATCCAGTTCAACAACTTCCGATGGATGTGAAATCCTCCCCCAGCTCAAATCCGAAATATGCAGAAGACCATCCAGACCTCCCAAATCCACGAACACCCCGAAGTCGGCGATGTTTTTAACAACTCCTTTGCGAACTTGACCGACCTCGATTTCAGACAAAATAGTTTCTTTACTGCTTTGACGTTCTTCCTCAATAAGCTTGCGCCTCGATATCACAATGTTGCGGCCTTCGACGTCTATCTTGAGAATCGTGCATTCGATTTCTTTCCCGATGAATCTGCTGATATCCCCGGGTCTTCGGATATCAACCTGTGAAGCCGGCAAAAACACCGGAACTCCGATATCTACAAGCAAACCGCCCTTTATCCGACGGATGACTTTGCCAGTAACAACGTCTCCTTCTTTTTTCGTCTCGATAATCCTCTCCCACCCCTTGATGCGGTCGGCCTTCCGCTTACTCAGTGGAATAAGTTCACATGCCGAATCCGTTTCTTCAAGAAGAACTTCAATCACTCTGCCGGGCTCTATCTCATCGGCACTGTCGAATTCACTCGCATCAACAACACCTTCGCTTTTCAGCCCGATTTCAACTATCACATCATTACCTATCTGCGATACGATTGTACCTTTAAGGATGCTCCCAGGCAAACGTGAATCCACTTTGGCCCGAAGGACCTCCTCCAGAAATTTACTCTCTTTCTCACTGAACATCTCGCTGACCTGCTGGTCGAGTTTCTCTTGAGATAATCCTAATTCGTTAACTATATTTCTATCTACCATAAAAAAATCCCTTTGTGGAACCTCTCTGGCTTATCGGCGCTCCACATTTACGCTACAAGCTCACAAAACGCAAAATTCTGCCTTTGGTCGCTTTTCAATAAGCCTTTGTGCTACTCTGCACAAATCAGTTAATTTAAGTTATCGGTTTATACAACACACCTGCCTACGCAGCCGGTGCAAATTACGCTTTTCCTTAAACATTCTTTAAATTCTTAACAAATTCCTCTATTATCCACTCAGGAGTCGATGCCCCTGCCGTTACCCCTGCTGTTGTTTTACCAAAAATAGTGCTTTTATCAAATTCTTTCCAATTTTGCAAGTGAAACGTTTGATTATTATATTTTTTACACAACTCGGCCAGCCGCCGGGTATTGGCGCTTTTCAGACCACCCAGCACAAACATCACATCAACCCGTTTACAAAGCTCCACTGCTGATTCCTGCCGTCTTATTGTCTCTCTGCACAAAGTATTAATCACCTTCAGCTCGCTAAACCCCCATTTCGCTATCGCCCCAAGCATCCTGCTGAATTGTTCCGGCCCCTTCGTCGTCTGGCAAACTACCCCCAGCCTGCCGTTTTTAGGAAGTTTATGTAAATCCGACTTATCGGCAATTACTGCAACATCGTCAGCACAACCAACAACCGCCTGAACCTCGGGATGATTTTCATCGCCGATTATCACCACTTTATAACCATCCTCATTGAGCTGCCCTGCTATCTGTTGCACCCTTTTAACCAGCACGCACGTCGCATCGATTATATCAAGCCCCCTTTCCTTGAGTTTGGCTATCTGTTCGGGTGCTGCCCCGTGAGAGCGAATAAGGACCGTCCCGGACACAATCTCCTCCACATCGTCAACCGTTTTCAGACCCGCTTTTGCCAGCCGCTCAACCATATCATTGTTATGGATAATCGGCCCAAGGCTGTAAACCTCCCTTTTCTCAGCCAATATCCTCTCAGCCATACTGATTGCGTTTTTCACCCCGTGACAAAATCCGCACTGCTCAGCTACTATAACTCTCATATTCAACCGTTTATCTGCCTGTAATTTTCCAAATAAACTCATCAAAACCGCCATTCTACACCAAAATCAACATCTATTCCACAAAAACCTGCCAAATAAACGCCCTTCTACCCCTGCAAATGCTCAAAAAGCCCTGTTAAATTGGCAGTTCCAGCCTGTTCACGGAAAAATTTTCAAAAAATTAAAAAAAATATAAAAAAAAACGTTATAAAACAAACTTTGCCCGCACTATAGAGACGGCGTAGAATAGGTACTGTATGAATAACAACCAAGATTATGTTGCTCTGGCCGCCAAGGCCAGGCTTGGTGATAAGCCGAGTCTCGACAAACTAACCGAGCTGGTCCAGCCGAGATTGTACGCCTATGTTTACCGAATCATTCTGCAAAAAAACCTCGCTCAGGATATTGTTCAGGAGGCCCTGCTCGAAATGTTTAAAGTTATTGAAAACTTGGAAAAACCGGACAGCTTTTGGCCCTGGCTCCGGGGTATCGCCTACAACAAAATTCGACTCCAATACGCAAGACAATACCGTCGCAGAACCGTTTCAATATCGAATCTGCAGCTTGAGGAAAGGCAAAAGGCCCGCCAGGAAGGTTTGGCAAATCTTATGACACAGGAATTGAGACAAATCGTTTTTAAAGCAATGCAAACCCTAAAGCCACCACACCGCGCCGTCCTCGCTATGCGATGCTACGAAAATATGGAATATTCACAAATCGCAGAACTGATGCATCAAAACGAATTCAGCGTACGCTCTTTGTTCTTTCGCGCAAAAAAGTCTCTCCAAAAACAGCTTTCTCACAGCGGATTTCGCAAAGAATTTTTCCTCACGGCGTTGCTTATGTTTGGCAAAATGACAGCGCCAAGCGAAGCCTCCGCCGCAGAACTCTCCGTAACCGGAGCGACCGTCGATGCAGGCCTCGCTGCCAATATGACCGGCCTGGCAACCAGCACACCCGTAATTCTGACCCTCATTACCGCCGGCTTCTTGGGCGTCTGCGCCGTTACCGCCCCCTCATGGATTGATAAACCGATGTCCTGGGCTGAAAAAACTACTGTTGCGGTTAAAGAAAAATTCGCACAGCATTTCCCTGCTGCTAATCAACTCGCCGATGCAAAACAGCAGTGTTGGTATTATTTCCCCGAACAAACAACCGGCCCGGTTATGACAAGACTTCTCAAGTGGAACCCCCAGGCAAAACAATCTTACCATCAGCTCCTGCAAAACGACCGCGCCAACTACTTCTTTGACAGGACCACCGCAACCGTTTATATCGAAAATCACAGGAACTGGCAAACCAACCTGGCCGTTCAGCGACTCCCAACCGACAGCCTCCACTTGCGGCAGTTCCTTACCACGACCGAAAACCAGCCGGACCAAATGCAGTATGTCCCCGCTGAAGGCCGGGCTCTGCTCGTTAGCATAAACCACAACGCCTCTCACCCTCAGTTAACTTATAACTACAATGTTTTGGACGAGGAATACTTTAGATACAGCTTCCCCGACGGAGTAAAAGTTGTCGATAATCGAGACGCTATGCATAAACGCGGCTGGACCTACTTCACTATTTCAGGCAATATGGCAGGAAAAAAAGTTTCTGGAAAAGGACGCCTTCCATTCGTTTACCACGCAACCAAACAATATCCCCCCTGGCTGAAACTGCGGGTATATGACCGGATGATGATTCACGATGGTACCGACGGAGCATTTATATATAATGATGCCGGCAGAATTCTCGAAAACTACCCCTCCGGCACTTTCTTCAAGGCTCTAACCCGCCCATGGATGGGGCTGCACACTATCGATACGGTACGAAGGGACGCCGCCGAAAAAAGCGTCCCCTTCGAGACCAAATTCATACCAGCCGGAAATAAAGCTGAAATCGTTCTAAACGCCCCCCAGATGAACTTGATTTACACCATCGACCTCGAAAAGGATATTATTGAAAAAATCATATTCTCAACGCCGCAGACAATGGGCCTTTATGGTATGTTGACCTTTTATTATCTCGAAGATATTGACCGGCTTGACGATGACTTTACTGAGCCTTCCTGCGGCGGTTCCCCAATGCCGCAGGAAAAAGAAATGCCCCAACTGTGGCTCTTAAAATTAGCTGAACCTGGTTTGTAATAAGCCCTTAAAACTCTTTTTTAGAAAGACTGATTTAATCTTAAAAAGTGAAGGTTGGAGCGAGGCGGTGAGACGCTTCTTCACGGCCCCGCTCCTGTATATGAAATAAAAAAAGTGCTCGGCGTTATACACCGGACAAATGTCAAAGTCCGAGTGTAACCAATAGTGCGGAGAAAATTCTATTATTACAAAACGCTGCAAACTCGCTGCAAAAATCAAAGCTCACAGGGGCTTCTCTCTGCTTGAACTTCTCGTCATTCTGGCCATTATTATGACCTGGATTGGTGTTATGCTCCCCGTAATGGCTAAAGCAAGACGCCATGCACGGACGATTCAGACTATGGAAAATCAGCGACAAATAGTCATAGCCCTAACATGTTTCGCAACAGACAACAACGGCCGATATCCAGATTCCGTCGCTACTATAGGCTCTGCCACAAATTGGAACTGGCAGGAGCCTACAATGCTAACTTCTGCCTGCAGGCGAGGTTCGAATGTCAATCGGTCGATGAGCTCCTATCTCCGCCCCTACATCGAGGATGCGGGTATTATGTTCTGTACCAACGCCCCACAAAAATACAAATACCTCCAGCAGGCCTGGGATGCCGCCGAAAACTGGGATAACCCCGAAACCCCCTACCCAATGGACCCCGTCATAGGAACATATTGCTTTTACTGGAATTACACCGGCTTCCTCGATGGCCAAAAAGAACCCTTTAAAGGCCCGCACGGCCCGACCGGCCACCTCGGAGAAAGCAAGTTGCTTATCAGCGATTATTTCGGCTACGGCCATTGGAGAAGCCCCAACGCCTACGGAAGTTGTGAAAAATTCGAAGACACCTCCGTCGCATCGGGAACCCTCGTCTCATCGGATTTCTGGTCCTTTTACCCCCTCGATGAAAACACCGGCCTCGATACCATCGAACTAAAACTCCACGCCGCCTACACTGACGGCCACGTCGAGCGTTATTCACCCTCGCAAACAATACCTATGAGAGTTTCGATGACTTCCGATGGCAGCCTCCCTTATCCCGACTCTCCCGGCCCGGGTATCTTTTACATCCCGCAAAACGCTTTGTATTAAAATATTCCTATAACAAAACCGACCATTCTCTTCGGTCGAACCGGCGTAATTGTGTTGCTATTTAATGCCCGCCTGTAATGGAAAAAAACTAAAACACACCAAATAATTTTTGACCTTTGCATTTTGACTTTTTACTTTTAACTTTTGGATAAAAAACTGGAAAACTAAATTGAAATCGTATATACCGAATATATGAGCAGATTACTGATAGTATCCAACAGGTTGCCCGTTAGTGTTACAAAACGTGCTGATAATCTGAATTTTCAGCCGAGTGTCGGCGGTTTGGCCACGGGGCTTGCCTCATTTCGCCACTCACATCAAAGCCAATGGATAGGATGGCCTGGAATAGCAAAAGATAAAATCTCCCCACGGCAGAAAGGGCAGATTATTAATAGACTCAAAGAACGCCACTGCCATTCCGTTTTTCTTTCCACTAAAAATGTTCGAAATTTTTATTATGGCTTCTGTAACAAAACACTCTGGCCTCTCTTTCATTACTTTCTTTTGTATTCCGTATATGAGGAACAATACTGGCAGGCCTACAAAACAGTCAATAAGGCCTTTTGCGAGACGATTACAGAAATTGCCAGGCCGGATGACTTCATTTGGGTTCATGACTACCAGCTAATGTTGCTGCCTCAGCTTATTCGAGCTAAAATGCCCGGTGCACAAATTGGTTTTTTTCTTCACATACCATTTCCCTCTTTCGAGGTGTTTCGCCTTCTGCCATGGCGAAAAGAAATCCTTAATGGCCTGCTTGGTGCAGACCTCATAGGGTTTCACACGTATGATTATGTAAGGCATTTTCTAAGCAGCACCGCGCGAATCGCAGGGACCGAACATTCTATGGGGGCCTTGGCAGTAGATGACAGGATTGTAAAGGCTGATGCATTCCCTATGGGTATCGATTATGACAGATACTCAGGTGCGGTAGAAGACCCAACGGTCAAAAAAAAGTTATCTACAATTCGCAAAAAAGTGGGAGACCGCAAGATAATTATATCTATAGACAGACTGGATTATACCAAGGGAATTATTCAAAGGCTCGAGGCATTTGATTTGTTTCTAACCCAAAATCCCGAATACAAGGAAAAGGTTACTCTGATTCTCGTAGCGGTACCTTCTCGCACCGGTGTCGAGGACTATGCCGAACTGAGAAGACGACTTGAAGGGCTGGTGGGCAGAATCAACGGTGAACATGGAACCCTCGGATGGATGCCTGTATGGTATCTGTATCGTTTCTTGCCGTTCGAGGGTATTACAGCTCTTTACAATGCGGCAGACGTAGCCCTGGTGACGCCTCTGAGGGACGGTATGAATTTGATAGCCAAAGAGTTTGTTGCGACCAAAACAGATGGCATGGGTGTTTTAATTCTCAGTGAAATGGCCGGCGCTGCCAGTGAATTGGGCGAAGCTCTTACAGTGAACGCTCATAACAAGCAGGAGATAATCAATGCGATAAAAGAAGCGCTCGAAATGTCTGTAGAAGAGCAAACTGAACGTAACAGGCTAATGCAGGGCCGGCTTTGTCGTTATACTGTCACAAGGTGGGCTGATGATTTTTTAGAAACTTTATCCGGTGTGAAAAAAACTCAAGCCGAACTTTCTGTCCACAAACTTGCCGAACCGATGAGGAAAAAATTACTTGCCGAATATAACAAAAGTTCGAAACGTCTGTTTTTCCTCGACTATGACGGAACGCTTGTAGGTTTTGCCGACAGGCCGGAAAAGGCCGGTCCTGACGAACAACTCTGGTCTCTGTTACAGTCCCTTGTCGAAGAAAAGCAAAATGAGGTTGTAATAATCAGCGGCAGAGACAAGGAAACTCTAAGTTATTGGCTTGGCGATACCAGGGCTTCCCTAATTGCCGAGCACGGTGCTTGGATTAAAGCCAAAAAAGAGGATTGGCGCCTAATAGAGCCTCTGCGAAACGATTGGAAAGACACGATAAGACCTATTCTTGAATTATATGCCGACAGAACACCCGGTTCTTCATTAGAAGAAAAGGATTTTTCTTTAGTGTGGCATTATCGCAGGGCAGACCCTGAATTGGCTTCTCTGAGGCTCCAGGAGTTAAGAGGCGCAGTTTTGAACCTTACCGAGAACTTGGATATCGGTGTATTCGAAGGCAGCAAAATACTCGAAGTTAAGAACATCGGCATAAGCAAGGGCCATGCCGCAGAACGGTTCTTAGTGAAAGGCAAATGGGACTTTATCTTGGCGGCCGGCGATGATTACACCGACGAAGATATGTTTTCAATTCTTCCCAAAACCGCATACTCAATTAAAGTAGGATACGGCATTTCGAAAGCCAGATTCAATTTGGATTCTGTAAATGAACTTAGACTATTACTTGATCAACTAATCAGAAAGCAAAAAAATTAGGAGTTATCATGTTAAGACTTGAAGATTTTCGTCACATTGTACCGGATGAAACGTTAGTTGAAATTTACGCCAGGGCCAGAAAGCTTTATGGCAAACACGTCGTCCATCTCAACGCTACATATCAGGGAGGTGGGGTCGCAGAAATTCTTTACTCACTTGTTTTGTTGATGAATGACGTGGGAATAGATGCCGGCTGGCGAATTCTGCACGGAAGTCAGGAGTTTTTTGAAATTACAAAAAGTTTTCATAATGCTCTGCAGGGAGCAAACCTGAACCTATCCGATAGGAAAAAAGGTGTATATTTGCAGGTCAACGAAAACTTTTCTAAGTTTACCCACCTTTACCATGATTGTGTGATAATACATGACCCTCAGCCGCTCTCGCTAATCAGGTCTTATAGAAAAAGCCAGCCCTGGATATGGCGCTGTCACATAGACCTGACAGACCCACATAAAGAATTGTGGGATTTTCTAAAAGGTTTCATATTAAAGTACGACCAGGTTGTTTTCTCAAGCGAGAAATACTTCAAAAAGGACCTCCCTGTTGACCAGAGACTTATGTTCCCGGCCATCAATCCACTAATCCAGAAAAACAGGGATATCTCTGAAAAAACCATTCGTGAGCACATTACAAAAGTTGGCATCCCTGCTGATAAGCCGATAATTACACAGGTCTCCAGGCTTGACCCCTGGAAAGACCCGGAGGGAGTCATAGATGTTTTTAAACTCGTTAAGGAAAAGGTCGATTGTAGATTGGTCTTTTGTTACAACGTTGCCAGTGATGACCCGGAAGGCCTCAGAATGTTCAACAAGGTGCAGAGAAAAGCCAACAAACTTCTAAAGAGCGGTGATATCTTATTTGTCGTTGGAAATAATGAAACATTAGTTAATGCGATTCAAAGGTATTCAAGTGTCATGATTCAAAAATCTACTAAGGAGGGATTTTGTCTTGCTGTCACAGAGGCGCTCTGGAAGGAAACGCCTGTTGTTGCATCCAATGTCGGCGGCATACCTATTCAGATCGAAGATGGCGGCAATGGTTTTCTGCTTGAGCCAAAAGATACTGAAGGATTTGCTGATAGAATTGTACACCTGTTAAAAAATCCTAAAGAGAGCAAAAAAATGGGCAAGAAAGGCAAAGAAACGGTAAGAAATAAGTTTCTTATTACCCGCTTACTTTCTGATTACCTCTATATGTTGAATTCTATAATTGGAAAATAGCTCTCGAGTTCTTGCTTCAATGATATGCCCCCCAGACCAGCTTACCTTTTTCTTTATGTCAAGCTAAAAAAGACACCACAAAATCGAAAGCCACGGCTTGAAATAGGTGCCGGAAAACACCACAAGGAGGATAATTGGCAGGATTTACCCTTTAAAACCACAATACAACCGAAAAACCCAAATAGCTCATAGAACCGCAAAAAATTATGAACGTTTGGAACTTTCGATTGCTGCTTCAAACACAGCCGGAAATTTTGTAAGTCAGGCCTTGCTTTTAATCGACTTCTTCTATTCTCTCAACCAAGCTGCTACATCCAATCCCGTATTTGTGGGGTTCTCTTTTAATAAGGAAAAAAATTACAGTCGGCTCACTTTCTATGCTGCCCAAGAACTGTTCTCTCCTGGCATCCTCAAAAAATTCTCTTTCAACGTCTTCATCAAAACAGTACGTCCTGTCTAATAACGAAGAGGGATATTCCCTTATAAGTTCTTTGAGTTTCTTCCTGGAAATGTGAATTCCACCCAGAAGTGGATGGATTTCGCCGTTCTCATCCTGCTTAATCCAGAGTTCCCTGTCATCTTCAATTTTCTGAATATACGTGCCTCCTTTTGCTGTAAAATATCTTCTTTCCATGATGAATTATTTTATCAACGCCTCGGCAGAATTTGGCTTGCCGATGACTGCATTTCTGCAACGAGCAAGGGCAAAAAATACCCAACCTGAAACTTTAACCTGCGTCACTTTTGCCGCAATTTGAGGATCAGTCATCTTGTCAGTTGTTTCAATACCAACTATACGTCCACCGAGTCCTTCTCGCTCAAGATGTTTTTTGATTTCTCCTTTTGACTCACCGGGACCAAATATCAGAATAGATTCTGCATCACGAATACACGAAATTGCCTCATTGTAGTAAGTGTTGAGATGTCCTGTAAACTCTCGCTGTTGGCGATCATCTGATGGAACTGCCTGTGGTTCAAATGGGCCGCCTGAACGTGAACCGGCAGCACGTCGTATCTGTTTTTCAACATCCGATTTTATTACTTTTATTTCTTCCTCTTGGCCTGCAACAAACACTATGACGGCTTTCCTATGATCAATCCACAAACCCACTCTTCTTTTCATATATTTTCCTTTTTTTAATCATGTCTGCCTAACGTTAAAGCTCGGCGAGACCAATAAGCATCTACTCCAGCGATTGGTTAGAATTATAATCTGCTCTTTTCTTATTATATCAGCTACTCCAATTGTTAGCAAATTTAATCAAATCCCGCGAAAATTACTCCTGACTTTTCTTTCTAAATCCCTCACCACCAACTACCAATTGCAAGCCTTAATCCTTCCTTTACCTCCGATATTATCTATCCAGCATATCCACTCAATTAACAGCCCCATTTTAAAAAAAGCCCGCGAAGCGGCTCAACAACTCAAAACTTCTATGAAGCCAGGCCCGTCAAGCTTAAAATCTGTTTGATTGGTTCAACCTTCTATCCGGGTTTTCCACAACGGCTTTGAGCCTTTTGTCTGTGGTC
>Ga0307378_10010550_pt1 | contig 11983 bp, 8 predicted proteins | sample UN1MG_FD_202238 | JGI IMG/M metagenome (GOLD analysis project Ga0307378, IMG submission 202238) | Soil microbial communities from Risofladan, Vaasa, Finland - UN-1 | ecosystem: Environmental > Terrestrial > Soil > Coastal area > Acid sulfate soil | place: Finland: Risofladan, Vaasa | collected...
ATTCGAGACTACTAAATCTTCCCATTCGACTTCGCTGCTGTCTTCTGAATTCTGTATTCTGCGTTCTGTTTTCCGTCTTCTTCCTTTTCGGTTGTGCCGAATCTAAGCCGGAAATGCCTATATGGGAGAAAGTCAAGATCGGTGATCTGGCCCCTTCCGGGACCGACAAAAGTCAGCAGGCCGAATTGTTAAAGATGACAAAGCTGGATGTTCATATTTTTGAAATCCCCGCCGAAAACATCGCCGAACTGGACAAAATTCGCAAAAAGTTGTTCATAAGACCGCTAAAGCTTACCGATTACGAGGCATTTAATGCCAACTCGTTTCTGGTTCGCTTCGGCCAGGTCGATTTGTTGAGGCAGACCAACGACTGGCTGCTCGGCGCCGAGGGCCGCAACATTGCCAATGTTTCGCTGATGCTGGCTGACGGCCAGGCCCAGACCGTCGCCATCGCGGGACTGGACCGCCCGCAAACCATCTTTTACACCGGGGCCAACGACTCAAGTGAAGGCGCCAACGTGGGGCCCGGCGTCTTCGGCCTGAGAATCAAAGCTGAAAATATCCCCGGCTCAAGAGGTGTCTGCGACCTCGTTGGATATCCGGTATTTTCCCCGCCCACCGAAAGCACAATCCCACAACTGGATGAGATTGGAAAATTACGCGAGTTTCCCTTTACCAGCGCCGCCTTCGGATTGAAAATGAGTCCGGGCGATTTTGTGTTCCTGGCCCCGAAAGAATACATCAGCGACCAGACGGCATTGGGCGGCCTGTTTTTCAACAATCCACGAGGCGGGCTGTTCTTCAGCAAAACCAAGGCACCCGAATATAAACCCGCCGTCAGGATTTTTTTACTCGTTTGCACCGGAATAAATTATTGACCAGCGTATGCCCAATCCGATAGTAACACTGACTCGATGCAGTGATTACAGCCGGCCGGCAATTGCCGAGGCTATAGAAAGACATTTCAACCTGCTCGGCGGGCTGGAGAAATTCGTCAGGCCCGGCGACAGCGTCTTGCTCAAGCCGAATTTCATCGCTCCAAGGTCCCGACGGCACGCCGCGCAGACCGACCCGGCGGTAATTCTCGAAACAGCCCGGCTGCTTAAAGATTTCGGCGCCAGGCCTTTCGTCGCCGATTCCCCGGCCTGGACCACTACATTTACATGTGTAAAAACGCTCAAGCTGGACGAGCCGCTGAAAAAATTGGACGTGCCGGTCAGGCAGCTCGACAAGCCAAAACAATGCCGGGTAGGCACGAAAAACATCCGCGTCGGCATAAGTTCCGTCGCGCTCGATGCAGATGTAATTATCAATCTGCCCAAGTTCAAATCGCACCAGCAGTTAGTGGCGACGTTCGCCGTCAAGAACATGTTCGGCTGCGTCAGCGGCAAGCGGAAGGCACTATGGCACTTTACAAAAGGCCACAACCAGGACGAATTCTGCGAGCTGCTTATCGACATTTACAAGTATCTCAACCCGGCCCTGACGATTATCGACGCGGTGACAGCTATGGACGGCCCCGGCCCGATTCGCGGCAGAGCCAGGCCCCTGGGCTGGCTTATCGGCGGAACCGACCCAATCGCCTGCGAAACCATCTGCGCCAAACTGGTCAATATCGAGCCGGAAGATGTGCCGATTATCAAAACGGCAAAACGCATAAGTTTCGGCTGTACGGACCCGGCAAAAATAAAAATCGCCGGCGACGATTTCTCACAAAGTATATGCACGGACTTCACACTGCCCGAGCTGATTCCAATCCGCTTTTCCCTGCCGCACGTCTGCAAAAGTATCTGCAAACAGATACTCCTGCTGACGAAATCCGCAGCTAAAAAATTATCTGCAGAGAAGGCGGAAAAAAGTAACGAAACAAAACAATAAACACGGATTAATACCAATTGTGATTAAAATCTGCGCCTTTGTCATCTCGACCGGAGGGCCGCGGAGCGGCCTGAAGTGGAGAGATCTGGCTGTGAACGAAAAGCAAGTTTAGTCAGAATCCAGATTTCTCGACTCCGCTTCGCTTCGCTCGAAATGACACGAACAAGCGCATTGATTATGCACAATTGGTATAATAAGGTACTCAAACTGACTGAGCCATAATGTCATCCCTGCGAAAGCAAGGATCCATGAACGTAGCAGTAGAGTGGATTCCCGCTTCCGCGAGTATGACAAATTGTGATATATTATTGTTACGAAAAGGAGTAGAGCAGTGGCTGGCAAAATAGATCGACGAGGATTTCTCGGACTGGTAGGTATAGGAATTGCAGGTGGAGCCTGGCCCGGAAGCGTTCGAGTCGATGGCGCTTCGGCGGCACGAAAAATCGGTGGCGTTGAGCTGCCGGAGGATTGGCTGGAGCCGTCCCCGGAATTTTCCCTGGCGCCGTTCTGGTTCTGGAACGATGCGCTTAGCGAGAAGGAGATAGCGCGCCAGTTGGATGATTTCAAGGCGCATGGGGTGTACGGATTCGTGATACATCCACGTGCCGGGCTGCCGTGCGATATCGGCTGGTTGAGCGAACCGATGATTGAGTTCATGGGATTCGCTATTGAGCAGGCGGCCAAACGCGACATGTGGGTTGTGCTGTACGATGAGGGCATGTACCCGAGCGGCTCTTCGAGCGGCCAGGTTGTGGCTGAAAACGCCGCGTTTCGAACGCGGGGGCTGTTCCAGATTGATTTAGATACGGTAGAGCCCGGGGCCAGCCAATACGGCATTAAAATCGGCCGGGACGGCGAACCGGTGCTGGGCAAGAATCAGAACCTGATTGCGATAGTCGGGCGTAAAAAAGACGGGCATCGAATTGCAGTCGTTGACAGGGCCATCCGTGAAGGATACTCGGTCATTCGCGGCCTGCATTTTGTCGAGGATGACCCGCCGCGACGAGATAACCACAAAGAGGTGCCGGAGAATACCCCGCCGGGTGGGGACATACTGAATCCCGATGCCGTGGCGTGTTTTATCCGGCTCGTGTACCAGCGGTATTACGATGAGTTTAAAGAGCATTTCGGAAAAACAGTGAAAGCGATTTTCACCGATGAGCCATCGTTTCTGGCCAAGCGAGGCGAGCGAGGAGCGGTGCCGGGAACGACGGGCATAATCGAACATGTCAACTCCCACCTCGGCTACGATTTTCGCCCCTATCTGCCGGCGCTGTGGTACAGTGACGAACCGGACGCCGAACGTTATAAAAGAGACTACCAGCGGGCGCTGCAGCACAGGCTGGAGGAAACGTTCTATAGGCCGATTTCGAAGTGGTGCCGGGAGCATGGCGTCGCCCTTACGGGACATCCGGCCGCTCCGGACGACATCGGGCAGCTCAGGCATTTCCAGATACCGGGACAGGATATAGTCTGGCGATATATCGAGCCGGGCAAACCGAACGCCCTCGAGGGGGCACAGTCCACTCAGGTCAAGTGTGCTTCTTCGGCGATGATTCACCTGGGCCGGCGGCGAAATTCGAACGAATACTGCGGGGCATACGGGCACAACTTCGCTTTCGAGGAGATGAAGTGGCTAACGAACTGGCTTATCGTTCGGGGATGCAACCTGCTGTATCCGCACGCATTTTATTATTCGGTGCGAGGCCCCCGCATCGACGAGCGTCCGCCGGACGTGGGGCCAAACAGCGCCTGGTGGGATGAGTATCGGCCTTTTGCAGATTCGGTTCGACGGCTCTGCTGGCTGAATACGGACTCAAAACACATCTGCGAGCTGGCAATCCTGGGACTAAACGACCATCTGCCCTGGCGGGCGGCTAAGATATGCTTCCAAAGCCAGCGGGATTTCAATTACCTGGAAGCACGGCATCTTTGGGAGGACGCCGACGTGAACGAAAACGGTATCCGGATTGCGTCAATGCACTACCGGGCGCTGATTATCGAGGCCGAACCGCCTGAGAAAGCAAAGCCGGCTCTGGACGTGCTGGATAAGGCCGGCAGAGTGATACAATGGAACGACCAGATGGAGAATTCGGAGCTGCTGCGACGAATTGACCGGTTGGTGTCTGTGGATGTACGAGTCCGGCCGGCAAAGCACGATTTGCGGGTGCGGCACGTTTTTAAAAATGGGGCGGACTATTACATCGTCTTCAACGAGGGCCAGGATAATCTTGAGGTGGAGTTGGAGACATCCGTCAAGGGCAGACGTTCCCTGCTCGATCCGCAGACTTCCCGGCAGCAAATTCTCGCGCCCGCAGCACCCCTGCTTCTCAAGCCGCATGAGCTGCGAGTCCTTATGGTCACGATAAAATAGATATGCTGTTTCGAGGAGCAAATGAATGACGCCGAAAGAGCGAAATAAGACAAAGTCCGCACGACTACGTTACCTTGCAGTATTGTCGGCCATTCTTGTTGTCCTAGCGGGCGTTCTCGTGGGTAAGTACGGGCTCCCGTTCGGTTCACAGCTCGGCAACTATCAGCGTCAAGCGGAAACTACACACGCGCAGAGCAAATGGGCCAAGCGCATCGAATTACCCGGCCTGCCGAATTTGCACAAAGTCTCAGATGATTTGTATCGCGGCGCGCAACCAACCGCAGAGGGCATGAAGCAGTTGGAAAAACTGGGCGTCAAAACAGTCGTCAACCTGCGATCTATGCACTCGGACCGTGACGAGATAAAAGGCACCGCGCTGGCTTATAAGCATATCAACATGACGCCATTGAACACAGAAGACAAAGACGTCGTACGCTTCCTGCGGATTGTAACCGACAGCAGCCGCACGCCGGTCTTTGTGCATTGTCAGCATGGGGCCGACCGCACAGGGACCATGTGCGCGATTTATCGCATCGCCGTGCAGGGCTGGGGCAAGGATGAAGCTATCGAGGAAATGACCAAAGGCGGCTTCGGCTTCCACAGTATATGGCAAAACCTGCCGGACTACGTTCGCAAGCTGGATGTCAACCAAATCAAGCACGCCTCAGGCTTTAAAGAGTAAAACACCAAACGTTACCTGCTTGCCATAAATAAGTGAGATCGTCAATAATTACTCGGACATCCGTGCCGATAGAAACTTTTCCCTGTCGGCCCGGCAGAAATCGTTGCCGTAGAATCTTAGAAAAATCTCTTTTTTCATTTCCTCGTCCGTTATCTCCGGCCGGCTGTTATAAATGGCGCTGCGCACTATTTGCTTGGCAGCATCATACATAGAGCAACCCATAAGTAAACGCTCCTGGCCGGTTTTGCTCATCATTAAATCTCGAAACCGAATTGCAACATCAGGATGCGTGTCGAATATGTTCAGTGCCTCAAGTTCTTCACTCATACACAACCTTTTTTATCACAGAGTTAAAAAACAATCCAACAGAATAACATGTTATTGCTCACACAACAAGAGAAAGTGGCACACTTATACACTGCAAAGGCCTATTCCGGGAACGTTGACAGTTGATGCTTATTCGGCTAATATCCATCTATATGCAGGAAAAATCTGTTAATATTTTGGGTATTGAGACGAGTTGCGACGAGACGGCGGCGGCGGTGGTTGCCGACGGCAAGGTTGTCAAATCGTCCGTGGTGGCCTCGCAGGCCAAACTGCACGAAAAATATGGCGGTGTTGTTCCCGAGATTGCCTCCAGGGCGCATATCGAAAAGATATATCCGGTCATAAAAGAGGCGATGGAGCAGGCCAACGCGGCTAAGGATGATATTGACGCCGTTGCCATTGCTAATCAGCCGGGGCTGACTATCGCCCTGGTGGTGGGCGTTACCGCCGCCAAGACGCTTAGCTTCGCCTGGGACAAGCCGCTAATCGCAATCAACCACCTGCACGCCCATTTGCAGTCGGCGATAATGTCCGAGGAGCGCCTGGAATTGCCCGCCGCGGCCCTTATCGTATCGGGCGGACATACGAGTCTTTACGATTACCATTCGCCGTTGAAGCCGGAACTGTTAGGTTCCACGATAGACGACGCTGCCGGCGAAGCCTTCGACAAGGTCGCAAGCATCCTGAAACTGCCCTACCCCGGCGGGCCCAGTATCGAAAATGCGGCGGCAGGCGGTAATCCGAAAGCAATCGATTTTCCGCGCTCGATGCTGGGGCCCGATTCGCTGGATTTTTCGTTCAGTGGCATAAAGACCGCCGTGCTGTATTACTGCCGGGGCCAGGACATGAAAGGTGAGAATAAGGCTGATTCAATGAGCCGGCAGGAAATCGCCGATATTGCGGCGTCGTTTCAGGCTGCCGTGGTCGACGTCCTCGTAAAAAAGACGAAACGGGCCGTCAAAAAAATCGGGGCAAAAACCATCCTGCTCGGCGGTGGGGTCGCGGCAAACAGCAGCCTGCGAACGGCCCTGAAGGACATGTGTGACTCGAACGCCCCGCCGATAAAGCTGCTGGTTGCGCCAAAACAATATTGCACTGACAACGCGGTTATGGTAGCCTCTTTGGGCTATTATAAATTCAAGGCCGGGCTTTTCGCAGATTTGACGCTCGAGCCAAAAGCAAGCAGTTCGTAGCTAAGAGGTGAAATATTCAGGCTGAACAGATAAAAAAATTGCTGGAACAGGTCAAAAGCAACGAGCTGGATATCGACCAGGCCGTCGAGAAGCTCCGGCATCTGCCGTTCGAGGATTTAGGCTTTGCGTGCATCGACCACCACCGGCAGATCCGGCGGGGCTTTCCGGAAGTCATCTTCTGCCCCGGCAAGACCACCGAACACATAATCAAGATATTCGAGAGTCTTGCCGCCAAAGGCAATAACGTCCTGGCGACCAGGGCCAAGCCCGATGTTTTCGAAGCTCTGGCGAATACGGAGAAGTTCCCCAACGTCCGCTACGATAAACTGGCCAGGGCCATTATCCTGGAGCAGAAAGAGCCGCCGGCCTCAAAGACAGTCCTGCCGATAGTTACCGCAGGCACAGCCGATTTGCCCGTCGCGACCGAAGCGAAAGTCACCGCCGAGATCATGGGCCAGCGGACCGAATTGATCTGCGACGTGGGAGTTGCCGGCCTGCACAGATTATTCAAACATCTGCCGAAGCTGCAGAAAGCCAACGTTGTCATTGTCGTCGCGGGAATGGAAGGCGCGCTGGCCAGCGTCGTGGGCGGCCTGGTAAGCTGCCCGGTCATCGCGGTGCCCACCAGCGTCGGCTACGGCTCGGCCTTCGAGGGATTGTCGGCCCTCTTGACGATGCTAAATAGCTGTGCCGCGGGCGTCACAGCCGTCAACATCGACAACGGTTTCTCCGCCGCAGTGACCGCTACGCTGATAAACAAGAAAATAGAGCAAGCAACCGTCATTTCGAGCGAAGCCGAGAAATCTATTTAACTCTATTCATTATAAGCATAAAATGGCTACAAAGATGAAAGGCACAAATCCTTCACTTTTTGTATAAACCTTCTTGTCCTGCTTGAGAAATCTTTTGTTTACCATATAGATCATTGTTTATAATATATTGTTCGAAACGAGCTTTTATGCAGATAGTTGAAACAATTCCGAAACTAAAGCCGCGAGCGGTTGACGGCCATAAGGGCGATTACGGCAAGATTTGTATTATTGCCGGCAGCGTCGGGATGAGCGGAGCGGCGGCACTGGCCGGCCGAGCCGCCCTGCGTGCCGGCGCCGGGCTCGTGCGGGTGGCTACGCCGAAAAGCGTTCTGCCGATTGTCGCATCGATAGAACCGTCCTTTACGACGACCGCCCTGCCCGAAGACGGCAATGGGCGAATCTCCGCGAAAGCAATCCACGCCGTACTTGAAGCAGTCGGGCAAAACGACGCCGTAGCGTTCGGGCCTGGTATTGGTATTAGCGGGGCACTGCGCTCAATCCTCGAAAAGATTCTCGATCAGCAAAATCTGAAGCTGGTCATCGACGCCGACGGCCTGAATAATCTGGCAGGGATAAAGAACTGGCCCGCCGGACTAAAAGCAAGGCTGATTCTTACACCGCATCCGGGCGAAATGAGACGGCTCTGGTCGGGCCTGTTCCGGGAAGAGCTGCCTTCCAACCGCCAGGAACAGGCACTGCAATTAGCACAGCGAACAAACACCATCGTCGTCTTAAAGGGAGCCGGGACGGTAGTGACCGATGGCGAGAAAGTCTATATCAACAAAACGGGCAATCCCGGCATGGCTACGGCCGGTTCGGGTGATGTCCTGACAGGGGTTATAACCGCCCTGCTCGGCCAGGGATTGACCGACTTTGACGCCGCGGTTCTTGGTGTTTATATTCACGGCCTGGCCGGCGATATCGCAGAGGAGAAAATCGGCCAGGTCAGCTTGATGGCAACCGACATAGCCCAGGCATTAAGCGACGCCTTTATGAGAGGTTAGCCAACATACCTGAAGCATTAAGGCACAGAAGACCTTCATTTCATGCTTTCATCATCAACCGACTCTTATAAATCGTCCGCATCATCCCCAAGCCAGGTATTGGCTATCTGCAGAGCCACTTTGCGTATGGATTTCTCAAGCGTCCCCTTACGTTTCAGCGTCTCTATCACTTCTTGATATGAACCATGTTCCTCACATAGCTCGTCCACAACCTTATTGTGTGGAGTCTCCTCTTTTATCTGAACTACTCTCAGTGGGGCGAGGGCCGGATTGCCAGAGGATAATGCTATCCTTGAGTTCATCATGCGCCCCCGCAGCGATGGTTTTGCCGTCCGGACTGAATGCTAGAGCATAGGTCGCATGGTCGGCGGAGATCGTCATTAACTCGGCGCCCGTGTCAGTGTCCCACAGTTTGGTTGTGGCAAAACTGCCGGAGACAATGCGCTTGCCATCCGGGCTGATCGCGAGCGACTCGATGTGGGATTCTTTATGTCCAAGGAGCTTCATGAGTTCGTCCCCGGTTGCGCTATCCCAGATCTTAATCGTACCATCGTAAGCCGCCGAAATGATACGCTCACCATTCGGAGTAAATAGTGCGTTACCAACAACCCTCTTGTGTCCGGAGAGGGTCCTCAGCTCCTTGCCGGTGTTTGCGTCCCAGATTCTGATCGTTTTGTCGCTGCCAGCAGAGACGATGCGATTCCCGTCGGGGCTGAAGGCAACAGAATGAATGGCGCCTTTATCCTTATGTCCGGAGAGTGTCATCAACTCTTCTCCTGTTGATGCATCCCATACTTTGACATCCTTCACTCCGCCCGAAGCGATGCGTGTGCCGTCCGGACTGACGGCAACCGAATAAACGGGACCATCGTGCCCAAGGAGTTTTCTTAGCTCTTGGCCGGTGTCTGCATCCCAAATCCTGAGTGTCTTGTCGATGCTGCCGGACACGATACGCTTCCCGTCAGGACTGACTGCTACCTTGACCACAGCCCCATCGTGTCCGCGGAGGGTCCTGATTTCTCTGGCCCCCGAAACATCCCATACCTTGATGGTGTTATCCCTGCTGGACGATACAAGCCGCTCACCGTCCGCAGTGAACACCAGTTGATGGACCAGGTGTTCGTGCCCCGAGAGTATAGTACCTTTTCTGTCTGAGTTTGCATCCCATATCTTTATTCCGCCGCCGACGCCTGCCGAGACTATCCGCTTGCCGTCGGAAGTGAAGGCGACTTTCGAGACTATGTATGGATGTCCGACAAGCGTTGTGATTTCTTCGCCTGTATCTGCATTCCAGATTCTCACCGTATTATCATAACTTCCCGAAACGAGTCGTGTGCCGTCCGGACTGAAATCAACCGAGGTAACCGTGCTACGGTACCACACATGATTCACGGCGGCCGTAATCCCTTGCCCGGTATCTGTATCCAGGATTCTAATCAGTCCCGGGCCACAACCTACGGCAATCCGTTCGCCATCCGGGCTATAGTCAACCGCGACGACCTTCTGACCATCCATGTGGAAGGCCTTTAGTTGCTCACCCGTTACTGTATCCCATATCCTGACCGTCTGATCGTAACCTCCGGAGGCAATTTCTCTTCCATCCGGGCTAAAGGCAGCGCAAATGACGATATCCTCATGTCCTGAAAGAGTTCGAAGCTCTTGCCCTGTTGAGGCGTCCCAAATCTTGACCGTGCGGTCGAAGCTGCCCGAGACAATCCGCTCGCCGTCGGGACTTACTGCGACACAACGAATCCTCCCTTCATGACCGTCAAGTGTCATTAGTTCCCTGCCATTGCTTGTATCCCATACCTTGATCGTCGGAGTGGACCCTCTCGAGGCGGTTCGATGCCGCCCTCCGGATACGATTCGCGTGCCGTCTGGGTTGAACGCGAGTGGTCCCGCAAAATGCTTTCCAGACTCCTCAAAAGTCAATACTTCAGCACCAGATTCAGCGTCCCAGATGGTGATGCCCTTACCATCGGTGACCGAAGCAATCCGCTTGCCATTGGGGCCTAAAGCTATCGAAAAGAGACCGGTCTGAGATGGAGCAATGGTTATGAGTGACTCATCCATAATGTGGTTGAGCCGATGCCATTCCCAGCCTCTTAGATCTTCAGGACATGAGTCTAATAATTTCCGGGTGCTCCTCAGATTTCGTTCGCGGTATTTCGCATCAGCCAGCGCAACGCCGTGTACGTAGGACAGATTTCTATATTTGCCAGCTTGCTCTTCCGCAATCTTTCGCTGTGTCTGTGCGACTTCTTCGGCATTCTCGGCGCGCGACAGAGCCTGTTCAACTTGCTTGCGAGCAGTGGCCTCCTGCCTCCGGGCTTGTTCTGCTCTGCAGCCCATCAAGATACTCGCCACGAGACCCAAGATTATCACCAGCAGCAAAAGCGCGGCGGTCGCCACGGAACCGGCATGTTTACGCACGAACTTTCTGGCTTTGTACACAGTAGACTCAGGCCCGGCAATTAAAGGAGTGCCGGTAAGGTAGTTCTGAATGTCGTCTGACAACTCTGATGCTGAACGATACCGACGTGATCTGTCTTTTCGCATTGCTTTCATGGGGATCCACTCCAATTCTCTATGTAGACGTCTGGTTAATGTAACGATCTGTGTTCTGCGGCTCTCGGCGACTGCTTTGGCCTTATCGCCCAGACTCGTCAGTCGGGCGCTTGGGGTTCTCGGCTCCTCTTCGCATATTACTCGTTTAATTTGATCAATTCCGCCTTCCCGGAGCCTCTTGGCATCGAACGGCGTTGCACCAGCCAACAACTCATAGAGCAGCACACCCAACGAATATATGTCCGAGCGCGTATCAACGTCCTGGTAGGCCATCTCAGCCTGTTCAGGGCTCATATACTCGGGTGTGCCAAGTAATTGACCGTGCTCAGTGTATGATGTTTTTTCGGTCAAGGGCTGTGTGATGGCTTTAGCTATGCCGAAATCGATAATCTTGGGAATGGCCTTATCACCATGGACAGATATCAAAATATTTGATGGTTTAATATCCCGATGTATAATTCCTTTTTGATGTGCGTGATGAACACCATCACAGACCTGTTGGAAGAGTCCAAGTCTTTCCTCAACGCTTAACTTCTTCTCATCGCAGTACTTGATGATGGACATGCCCTCTACATATTCCATAACAAAGTAGGGTCGGCCGGCCTCAGTTGTTCCTGCGTCGAATACATGGGCAATGTTTGGATGTTCCAGCAGAGCTAAAGTCTGGCGTTCGGCCTCGAAGCGGGCAATGACTTCCTTAGAGTCCATGCCCGGCTTGATGATTTTCAGAGCCACCCGGCGTTTGACCGGCTCTTTTTGCTCGGCCAGATAGACCAGTCCCATGCCGCCTTCGCCGATTAGCTCAAGCAGTTCATATCGGCCGATTTTCGTGCCGGGACCTTCCATCTGAGGACCGTCAATAGTCACATTTGCGTCAATAGAGGGAATTTCGAGAAAGCTGCCGGCCTGCTCATGGGCTTTGAGCAAAGCCTCCACCTCCGCCCGCAGCTTCGGATCTTCCTTGCAGGCATTTACCAGATAACGGGCTCGTTTTGCCGGATCTTCTATTTCAATTGCATTTTGAAAGATTTCCCCAGCTTCTTTGAAGTTTTCTGTCGCCATGATTTTTGCTCCCTTATCAGGCCTTTCGGCGTCTTATTCTTTGCCCCCACTAAGTAATGCGCCGTTCGGGCCGGTTTCGGGCC
>Ga0307378_10010551_pt1 | contig 11983 bp, 21 predicted proteins | sample UN1MG_FD_202238 | JGI IMG/M metagenome (GOLD analysis project Ga0307378, IMG submission 202238) | Soil microbial communities from Risofladan, Vaasa, Finland - UN-1 | ecosystem: Environmental > Terrestrial > Soil > Coastal area > Acid sulfate soil | place: Finland: Risofladan, Vaasa | collected...
AAACGAAAACCGCCAAGACGCCCCCGACCGCCAACGCGCCGGGAGGCGAGTAGGGACACACGAGACACTCAGTTAGGGGTTCTGAAACAATGCCGACGGTCAATCAGTTGTGTCGAAATGGACGACATCGACTCACCCGGAAGAAGAAGAACGTCGCGCTTCAGGGGTGTCCCCAGAATCGGGGGGTCTGTCTTCAGGTCAAGACCATGACCCCCAAGAAGCCCAACTCCGCCCTCAGGAAGATCGCCCGTGTGAGGCTCTCGAACGGCAAGGAAATCACCGCCTACATCCCGGGGGAGGGGCACAACCTTCAGGAGCACTCGATCGTCCTGGTGCGAGGTGGACGCGTGAGAGACCTGCCGGGTGTGCGCTATCACGTCATCCGCGGCGTGCTGGACACCCTGGGGGTCGAAGGACGTCGACGGGGACGCTCGAAATACGGCTGCAAGAAACCGGACTGAAGTCACCGGGGGAAACGGGCGGCGTCTCTGCGCCGCCTCGGGTGCCGTTTCCGTCTCAGCGACTCAGCGACTTTTCTCTCAGGAGTCGATCATGAGGAAGCCGACCGCTTCGGCAGCGACGTTGAAGCCCGACTCGCGTTACAAGGACAAGCTGGTCAGCAAGTTCGTCAACTGTCTCATGCACGACGGCAAGAAGAGCGTCGCACTGGGCGTCTTCTACCAGGCCATGGACATCGTCGAGCAGAAGGTGAAGGGCAAGGAGCCGCTCGAGGTCTTCAAGACCGCCGTGGAGAACATCAAGCCCCTGATCGAGGTGCGTTCCAAGCGTGTGGGGGGCGCCACCTACCAGGTGCCCATCGAAGTGAGTCGCAAACGTGCCTCTGCACTGGCCATGCGCTGGATCCTGGACGCGACACGGGCGAAGAAGGGACGACCCGTGGCCGAGCGTCTTGCCGGTGAACTGATCGCCGCTTTCAACAAGGAGGGTGCCGCGTATACAACACGGGAGAACGTCCACAGAATGGCCGAGGCCAACAAGGCCTTCGCCCACTTCGCGTGGTAGGTGAGTCCCTCGGGACGTCGAGGGCCCTGCGGGGTCCGAAACGTCACGACGGACACCGGAGAATCGCAGACCGGACGGCTCCCGTGCGATTGACCTGCTGCACGACGCGGCACGTCGGACCTGTGATTCTCGAGGGAAGGGGCCTCATCCCGACCCGTCGGGATGTCGCCTCTTTTTTTTGTGGGAGCCGTGTTGACGGAAAAGGTGACATGACCATCCCAGTCAGCTGTGACATCCGGCACAAGCGGAACATCGGCATCATGGCCCACATCGACGGCGGCAAGACCACCGTCACCGAGAGGATTCTGTACTACACCGGCAAGGGCTACAAGATGGGGGAGGTGGATCAGGGGACGGCCACGATGGACTGGATGGCCGAAGAGCAGGAGCGCGGGATCACCATCAGCGCCGCCGCCACCACCTGCTACTGGAACGACTTCCAGATCAACATCATCGACACCCCCGGTCACGTCGATTTCACGGCCGAGGTGGAGCGGTCACTGCGTGTGCTCGACGGCGTCATCGCCGTGTTCTGCGGGGTGGGCGGTGTCGAGGCACAGTCGGAGACCGTCTGGCACCAGGCCGACAAGTACCACATCCCGCGCATCTGCTTCGTCAACAAGCTCGACCGCGTGGGCAGTGACTTCTTCCGTGTCGTGGGGGAGATCAAACAGCGTCTGGGGGCCGTGCCCCTCCCGGTGCAGATACCTTTCGGCGCCGAGGAACACCACCGGGGGTACGTCGACCTGGTCCGGAGTGTCGTGCGGGTCTTCGACGCCGACTCACTCGGGGCCACCTTCGAGGAGTTCCCCGTCCCCGACGACCTCCTGGGCGACGTCCGACGCTGGCGTGAGCACCTCATCGAGACCCTGGCCGAGCACGTGGATCCCGTGATGGAGAAGTACGTCCACGACCACCACCTCTCCGAAGACGACATCCGCTCGGGTCTGCGACAGGGGACCCTCGCCAACCGTCTGACACCCGTGTTCTGCGGGGCCGCCCTCAAGAACCGCGGCATCCAGGGACTCCTCGACGGCATCTGTGACTACCTCCCGAGTCCCCTCGACGTCCCCCCGGTCGTCGGACATCACCCCAAGACCAACGAGGAGATCGTCCGCAAGCCCTCCAACGACGAGCCCCTGACCGCACTCGCCTTCAAGAGTGCCGCCGACGAGCACGGGGAACTCACCTACCTCCGCATCTACGCCGGACACATGAAACCCGGCGACCGACTCCACAACCCCGCCGTCGGCAAGCGCGAAACCGTCAACCGCATCTGGCGCATGCACGCCAACGACCGTGAGCGACTCGACCTCGCCGAGACCGGTGACATCGTCGCCGTCGTCGGTCTCAAGCACACCACCACCGGACACACCCTCTGTTCCGTTCACAAGCCGATCGTCCTCGAGAAGGTCGAGTTCCCGCAGACCGTCATCCACATGGCCATCGAGCCGAAGTCGAGTGCCGACAAGGAGCGTCTGCTCGACGCACTGCGCCGACTCGCCCGTGAGGACCCCACGTTCGAGTGGCGCACCGACACCGAGGCCGGACAGATCATCATCTCCGGAATGGGAGAGCTGCACCTCGAGGTGCTCAAGAACCGCATGCTCCGTGACTTCCGTGTGGACGCCAAGGTCGGTCGTCCCCGCGTCACCTACCGTGAGACGATCCGTGCCCCCGTCGCGGGTGTCGAGGGACGCTTCGTGCGACAGACCGGCGGGCGTGGACAGTTCGCCGTCGTCGTCATCGACATCGAGCCACACGTCGGTGAGCACCCGGTCGTCTTCGAGAGCAGGATCCGCGGCGGGGCCATCCCCCGGGAATACGTGCACGCCGTCGAGCAGAGCATACACGACGCCGCCGCCGGGGGCGTCGTCTCGGGCTACCCGCTCATCAACGTCAAGGTGACACTCACCGACGGTCAGACGCACGAGGTGGATTCGTCGGACCTGGCGTTCGCGGCGGCGGCGAGCATCGCACTCCACAAGGGGGTCCAGGAGGCCGGGGTGAGACTCCTGGAGCCCCTGATGAAGGTGGAGACGGTGACGCCCGAGGAGTACATGGGGGTGGTGTCGGCCGACCTGACCACACGTCGGGCGGACATCCGGGAGATCACCCACCGTGGGGTGGCGCGGGTGGTTCACTGTCTGGTGCCCCTGGCCGAGATGTTCGGCTATGCCACCAAGCTGCGGAGTCTGACCCAAGGACGTGCGAGCTACGCGATGGAACCCCATGATTTTGTGGAGGTGCCCCAGGAGGTTTACGAGAGCTTGTTGATTTAGCCCTCGATCGGTCTTTAAGGCCAAAACCGTCGCCCAAATGAAAAAAGTACTTGACTTCATTGGGGTTACGGCTCATACTTCCTGTTCTTTGCGATTTCGCATTGACGTTCGGATTCGGAGACGTTCTGACCCATGGCACAGGACAAGATTCGCATCAGGATGGAGGCCTACGACCACAAGGTACTGGACCAGTCGGCCCTCGAGATCGTCGAGACCGCCAAGCGGACCGGTGCCAAGGTTTCCGGTCCCGTTCCGCTCCCGACACGCATCGAGATCTACACCGTGCTCAGGAGTCCGCACATCGACAAGAAGTCCAGGGAGCAGTTCGAGATTCGCACCCACAAGCGGCTCATCGACATCAGTGAGCCGACGGGCAAGACCGTGGATGCTCTCGGAAAACTCAATCTGCCGGCCGGGGTCTACATCCGGATCAAGGCGTGAGCACGTCGCAACTCGACACTCGAGAGTCTCGACGACTCTGGAGTTTTGAGTTTCGGGTTTGGAGTCGAAATGATGTTGGACCTCATGTTGGGGAAGAAGATCGGCATGACGCAGGTCTATGACGTGGACGGGAACGTCCAGCCCGTCACCGTCATCCAGCTCGGTCCCTGTACGGTGATGCAGGTGAAGACGGAGGGGACCGACGGGTATTCGGCGGTCCAGCTCGGCTTCGAGGACAAGCCCCGACGGGTGGCCACGCGTCCCGAGCGCGGACGTGCCGAGAAGGCCGACACCGAACCCAAGCGGTTCGTGCAGGAGGTCCGTGTGGACGAGCTGGACGAGGGACACAAGACGGGGGTGGTGCTGACGGCGGCCGAGTTCGACCGGGTTCGCGTCGTGGACGTGCAGGGCGTGACGAAGGGCAAGGGGTTCGCGGGCGTGGTGAGACGGTGGGGGTTCCATGGGGCGCCGGGGTCACACGGCAGCTCCAAGGTTCACCGACGTCCGGGCTCCATCGGTGCGGGTTCGACTCCCGGACATGTCATCAAGGGACGCAAGATGCCCGGCAGAATGGGGGGCGTCAGGCGAACCGTCAAGAACCTGAACGTGATGAAGCTCGACACGGAGAAGAACCTGCTCCTGGTGGTCGGCGGTGTGCCGGGTCCCGTGGGCGGGTTCCTTTCTGTACGGGTGGTCCAGCGGGAGTCCGAGGACAAGAAGAAGTAGTCCGAAGCTCCCTGGACGATTTCCGAAGGGACGTTTCAGATGATCGAGATACCGGTCTTCGACAGGACAGGCGAGGAAACCTCCTCGATGAAGGTGGACGAGTCCCGACTCGTCGGGAGCGGCAAACGTCACATGAAGCTCTTGAAGCAGGCCGTCATGATGTATGAGGCCAACCGTCGACAGGGAACGGCGAAGACCAAGTCGAAGAACGAGGTCGCCGGGTCCACCCGCAAGCTGTACCGACAGAAGGGGACCGGTAACGCCCGGATGGGCATGAACCGCTCACCCTCACGTCGTGGGGGCGGGGTGGTGTTCGGGCCCAAGCCGCGCGACTTCGGCTGGCAGATGCCCAAGAAGGCACGTCGAGTGGCCACCCGCTCGGCACTGCTGGCGAAACTGCGCGACGGGGAGGTCAAGGTCGTCGACTCGCTCGCGTGTGAGGAGATCAAGACCAAGCAGGTCATCGCGCTGCTGGGGGCGCTGAAGCTCGAGGGCTCGTGTCTTCTGGTGTCGGCCGAATACAACCGGGAGCTGGTGCTCTCGGCGAGGAACCTGTCCAAGGTGAGTGTGAGCGAGGCGGCCGGTCTGAACGCCTACGAGATCCTGAAGCACCGGTGGGTGGTGGTGGAAAGACGGGCCCTGGAGCACCTGTCCCGAGGAGGCCCAACGCCTCCGGGGGAGCAAGCGGGAACAGCCCCTCCGTCCGATGAGGACGTCGGGACCGGAGAAGCGTCATGAAGGAAATGAACGCATACCAGGTCGTCGTCCGTCCCCTGGTCACCGAGAAGGCCATCGGCCAGGAATCGGAGAACACCTACTGGTTTGCGGTGCACGTAGGCGCCGGCAAGACGCAGATCCGCAAGGCCGTCGAGGAGATCTACCAGGTGCACGTGAGGAACGTGCGCACACTCAGACAGAAGGGCAAGCTGCGTCGTGCACGCTACAAGCTGTATCGCACGCCGGAATGGAAGAAGGCCGCCGTCACCCTCGCCCCGGGCGAGCGCATCGATATCATCTGAGGAGGCACCCCGTGCCCGTTGTGGAATATAAACCGACCACCCCCGGACGACGGGGCATGAGTCACGTGAAGGAGGAGGGACTCGCGAAGGGGCCCTCCCAGAAGAAGCTGCTCAAGCGACTCACACGCACGGGGGGACGGAATTTCTCCGGGAAGACCTGCACCCGCTACATGGGAGGCGGACACCGCAAGCAGTACCGTCTCATCGACTTCAAGCGGGACAAGGACGACATTCCCGCCAAGGTGGTGGCGATCGAATACGACCCGAACCGGACCTGTCGCATCGCACTGCTCTCGTACGCCGACGGGGAGAAGCGGTACATCCTCGCCCCGACGGGACTCAAAGTCGGGGCCACCGTGCTCAGTGGCGAGAAGGTGGACCCGGACGTGGCCTCGTGCATGCCCCTGAGGAGCATCCCTCTGGGGCTCGATATCCACAACATCGAGCTGACCCCCGGACGGGGCGGTCAGATGGTGCGGTCGGCCGGGGCCGCGGCGACCCTCTCGGCCCGTGAAGGCAAGTACGCGATCATCATTCTGCCGTCGGGAGAGACACGCAAGGTTCACGTGGCGTGTCGGGCCACGCTCGGTCGGGTCGGGAACGCCGACCACGCCGGTGTCTCACTGGGCAAAGCCGGACGCAAACGCTGGATGGGCATCCGTCCGCACGTCCGCGGCACCGCCAAGAACCCGGTCGCCCACCCGATGGGCGGCGGCGAGGGACGACGACACGGTGGACGACACCCGTGCAGTCCCACGGGGGTGCTGTCCAAGGGCGGCAAGACACGCAAGCCCAAGAAGACTTCGAGGAAGTTCATCATCCGGGGTCGCAAGCGAGGCAAGCACCAGCCCTGAGACATGAGGTGACGGATGAGTCGATCGACGAAAAAAGGACCCCACGTGGACCCGAAGCTGCTGAAGAAGACGATCCAGCAGGACCAGACGGGCGAGCGGGAGCCGATCAAGACGTGGCGTCGGTCCTGCACGATCGTCCCGGAGTTCGTGGGACACACGTTCATGGTCCACAACGGGAACAAGTTTCTGAAGGTTTTCGTGACCGAGGACATGGTGGGACACAAGCTGGGGGAGTTCGCCCCCACACGGACGTTCCGTGGGCACTCCGCCGCCTCACGGGCCGTCACCACCAAGTAGGTTGTGTCCGTCGGTTCGGTGCATCCCGTGGACGGGGTGCGTGTTGGAGAGGGTAACGATGAGATTTCGAGCCAGTCATCGATTTGCACCATCGTCGGCCAGCAAGGCCAGACTGGTGGTCAACCTGATCCGTGAGAAGTCGGCGAACGAGGCCCTGGAGGTGCTGCAGTTCACCAACAACCGGCCCGCGGTGCTGATCGACAAGGTGCTCCGTTCGGCCATCGCGAACGCCGGACTCGACGTCGACCCGGAAACCCTGTGGGTGCAGACGGCACGTGTGGACGACGGGCCCACCTGGCCCCCACGCTGGAAATCGGGAGGACGGGGGCGGGCCATGCCCATCCACAAGCACACCTGTCACATCACCATTGAACTGAGCGACCAGAAAGAGGAGGCCTAAGTGGGCCAGAAGGCCATACCAACCGGACTTCGTCTCGGGATCGTCGAAAACTGGCGTTCCCGGTGGTACGCCGACAAGAGGAGTTTCGGTCGGTACCTGGTCGAAGACCAGAAGATCCGGAAGTTCATCAAGGACAACTACATGTATGCGGCCATCGCCACCGTGGAGATCGAACGGACCGCCGGTCGGACCACCATCATCCTGCACACGGCACGTCCGGGGATCATCATCGGTCGCAAGGGACAGGAAGTGGACCGACTGAAATCCCGCATCGAAGACATCACCGCCGAGCCGGTGAACATCAAGATCCAGGAGATCTCCTCACCCGGGCTGAGTGCACAACTGGTGGCCGAGGCCATCCGTGAGCAGTTGGAGAAGCGGGCGAGCTTCCGTCGGACCGTCAAGCGGGCCGTCGAGCAGGTGATGGAGGCCGGGGCGGAGGGGGCGAAGGTGCGTCTGGCCGGACGGATCGGGGGGTCCGACATGGCCCGTCGTGAGGTGCAGAGTGCCGGCAAGATCCCCCTTCAGACACTCCGGGCCAAGATCGACTACGGCTTCACCGAAGCCGCCACCACCTACGGGAACATCGGGATCAAGGTGTGGGTGTACACCGGTGAAGTGCTGAAAGAAAGAAAAGAGGACGTGAAACATGCCGTTGATGCCGAAGCGGGTGAAGTACCGCAAGAGCCAGCGGGGAAGAGTTAAGGGACGAGCCTCCCGCGGCAACACCGTGGCGTTCGGGGAGTACGGACTCCAGGCCCTCCAATCCGGGTGGGTGAAGGCCTCGTGCATCGAGGCCGCACGTGTGGCCATCAACCACTTCCTCGCCCGGGAGGGCAAGATGTGGATTCGCGTCTTCCCCCACAAGTCGGTCACCTCGACACCCGAGGAGACCCGGATGGGCAAGGGCAAGGGTGAGCCGGAGTACTGGTGTGCGGTGGTGAAGCCCGGGACGGTGATGTTCGAGCTGGGCGGTGTTCCGGAAGACCTGGCCAGACAGGCCTTCAACCGGGCGGCACACAAGCTGCCGGTCCGCTCACGGTTCGTCACCCGGAGACTCCACGTATGAAGCCGACGGAACTGAGGGGCATGTCACTGGACGAGCTGCGGGGCGAACTGGCCGAGCAGCAGCGGGGTCTCTACAACCTGCGCTTCCGCAAGTCCGTCGGCGAGGACATCAACGCCACCGAGATGAAGCGGCTCCGTCGGGAAATCGCCCGCATCAAGACCATCGTCACCGAAAAGGAGTCTCAGCAGGCCGTCGAGGCCGAGGCCGCGAAGACCCGGACCGCTCAGGAGACGGAAGCCCCGTCTGAGGCATAGCCGAGGAGATCATGACCAGAAGCAATCGCAGACACGTGGTGGGTGTGGTCGTCAGTGACCGGATGAACAAGTCGGTCGTCGTGGAGACCACGCGACTGGTCCAGCACCCCCTCTACAAGAAGTACCTGCGTCGTCGGTCGAAACTGATGGCCCACGACGAGGAGAACACGGCACGCATCGGCGATCACGTGGAACTCGTCGAGACCCGACCCCTGAGCAAGCGGAAATCCTGGCGACTGCTGCAGGTGCTCCGTCGGGCACCCGTCATCACCCGGGTGGCCGCACTGGAACCCACCGTCGAGGTGCCCGAAGACGACCGGACCGAAGCCGTCCCGGGGGAAGTCGAACCCGTGTCGGGTGAAGACGAAACCGCGGCGGCCGGGACGACCGGGGACGAGCCGCGGCCGACGCCCGAGGAGCCCGAGACCGACACCACGGGGGGTGAAGTACAGTCATGATTCAGATGCAGACCATGCTGGACGTGGCCGACAACAGCGGTGCCATGGTGGCCCAGTGCATCAAGGTGCTCGGCGGGACCCGCAAGCGATATGCCTCGCTCGGGGACATCATCGTCGCCGCGGTGAAGAAGGCCCTCCCGGGCAAGGAAGTGAAGAAGGGGGACGTGATCCGTGGCGTGGTCGTCCGCACCCGGAGCAGTGTCCGTCGGGAGGACGGGTCCTACGTGCGCTTCGACAGGAACGCCATCGTCCTCATCGACGCCCAGAAGAACCCGCGCGGCACCCGCATCTTCGGGGCCGTCGCCAGTGAGCTGCGGGCCAGGAATTTCATGAAGATCATCAGTCTCGCCAGTGAGGTGGTCTGACAACAGGCTGTAGACTGCAGGCTGCAGGCTGCAGGCTGGTGGTACAGAAGCAGAAACAGAAACGGCGGAAGCGGCGAACCATGAAATGCAGGATTGTGAAGAACGACGTGGTCGAGATCCTGTCGGGCGAGGACACCGGCAAGAAGGAGCGGGTGCTCCAGGTGATGGCACGCTCCGGACGCATCGTCGTCGAGCACGTGAACTTCGTGACGAAGCACCTGAGACGGAGTCGTGACAACCCGTACGGCGCCCGACTCCAGAAGGAGGCCGCCATCGCCATCAGCAACGTGCTGCTGGTGTGTCCGGGCTGCGAGCGAGGCGTGCGGGTGCGTGTGCAGACGGACAAAGACGGGAAGAAGGGGCGTGTCTGCGTCAAGTGCGGACGCGAGATACCGAAACCGAGATAGAAACCGTAGGGGCATCCCGACACGTCGGGACCGTGCCCCTGCATTCGACTTTCAGGTCCGCCTGAGGCGGATAGATTTCGAGTGAGATGATGGCAAGGCTGCTTGAAAGATACCGGAACGAGGTCCGTCCCAAGCTGATGGAGCGCTTCGGACTCAAGAACCCCCTGGCCGCGCCCCAGCTCGACCGCATCGTCGTCAGCATGGGCGTCGGAGAGGCCACCACCGAGAAGGGGAGACTCGAAGCCGCCGTCACCGACCTCGCCACCGTCACCGGACAGCACCCGGTCATCACCCGGGCCAAGAAATCCATCAGTGGGTTCAAGCTCCGCAAAGACATGCCGGTGGGCTGCTGTGTGACCCTTCGGGGTCGACGGATGTACGAGTTTCTCGACCGACTCATCAACGTCGCGATCCCGCGCATCCGGGACTTCCGGGGACTCAAGCGGACCTTCGACGGGCACGGCAATTACAGTCTCGGACTCGACGAGCAGATCGTCTTTCCGGAAGTGCCGGTCGACAAGGTCGAGCACATCCAGGGGATGAACATCACCGTCGTCGTCCGGAACTCCGGCGACGAGGCGTCCTACGAGCTGTTGAGACTGCTCGGGATGCCGTTTACTAGAGACTAGAAACCCGATCGGTCCCACCCCGACTTGTCGGGGGAGCGACCTGGTTTCCGGTCAGTCCGAACGAAGTGAGGACGAACCCGCATGGCCCGTAAGGCACTCGTCAACAAGTGCAACCAGACGCCGAAGTACAAGACCCGGGGCTACACGCGCTGTCAACTGTGCGGACGGGCCAGGGCCGTCTACCGGAAGTTCAAGATCTGTCGCATCTGCTTCCGGAACCTGGCCAGGCACGGAATGATCCCGGGTGTCAGGAAGGCCAGCTGGTAGCCGGGGAAAGGACCCAAAGCTTATGAGCATGACGGATCCCATTGCCGACTTGTTGACCCGAATCCGAAACGCGGTCAATATCGACCGCACACGGGTGAGCATCCCGCACTCGCGCGTCAAGGAGCAGATCTGCCGGGTGCTCAAGGAAGAGGGATTCATCGAGGACTGCCGCATCACCGAGGAGCCCCGGAAGACCCTGCACGTCTTCCTCAAGTACGGTCCCGAAGGCGAGAAGATCATCAACGAGATCAAGCGGGTGTCGAAACCCGGATGTCGTGTCTACAGACCGGCCGACGAGGTCCCGAAGGTGCTGGGCGGCATGGGCATCTCCATCGTGTCCACCTCGAAGGGCATCATGAGCGACCGGCAGTGTCGTGAGCGGAAACTCGGCGGCGAGGTCATGGCCACTGTGTGGTGAGGAGAGTCGCAACTCGAAACTCCAAAGTCCAAAGTCAACGACTTTCGAGTTTCGAGTTTCGAGTTTGGAGTTTGGAGTCGAGTCATGTCGCGCATCGGTAAACAACCCGTCGTCATCCCGGCAGGCGTCACCGTCGAGGTCCGGGGACAGACGGTGAACGTCAAGGGACCCCGGGGGGAACTCAGCCTCGAGGTCCACGGGGCCATCTCGGTGAAGCTGGACAAGGAGAAGAACCGTCTGGTGTTTGCACGACGGAACGAGGAGACGTCCACACGGGCGCTTCACGGCACCATGCGGGCCCTTGCCAACAACATGGTCATCGGCGTCACCGAGGGCTACACGAAGCAGCTCGAGGTGGTCGGGGTGGGCTACCAGGCCCGGATGCAGGGTCATGACCTCGCACTCATCGTCGGGTACAGTCATCCGGTGGTGCTCTCTCCGCCCGAGAAGGTCGCCGTCGAGCTGCCCAGTGCCACGCAGATCGTCATCACCGGCCCCGACAAGCGGGCCGTGGGGGAGTTCGCCGCCGAGGTCCGACGCGTCAGACCCCCCGAGCCCTACAAGGGCAAGGGCATCAAGTACCGTGACGAGGTTATCCGTCGGAAGGCCGGCAAGGCGTTCGTCACCACCGAGTAGCGGGATGAAGTCATGAACCGTGAGAGGCAAAAACAGGCCCAGCGTCGGAGACGTCGTCGTCACGTCCGGCATCGTGTCCGGGGCACGACGGAGCGGCCCCGACTCTCGGTATACCGGTCACACAAGAACATCTACGCCCAGATCATCAACGACGACGAGGGTCGGACACTTGCCGCCACCAGCACCCTTGACAAGGACGTGCAGAAGAAGATCAAGAACGGGGGCGGCATCCCGGCCGCCGAAGTCGTGGGAACGAAGCTGGCGGAAGTGGCCCGGGCCGCCGGCGTCAAGAAGGTGACCTTCGACCGTGGCTACTGCCGGTTCCACGGACGCATCAAGGCCATGGCCGAGGCCGCCCGCAAGGGCGGACTCGAATTCTGACCGTCCGAAAGGAGCATCGAGCTTGTCCGAAGAAGGAAGTGCTTCGGTTCTGGAAGA
>Ga0307378_10010554_pt1 | contig 11982 bp, 7 predicted proteins | sample UN1MG_FD_202238 | JGI IMG/M metagenome (GOLD analysis project Ga0307378, IMG submission 202238) | Soil microbial communities from Risofladan, Vaasa, Finland - UN-1 | ecosystem: Environmental > Terrestrial > Soil > Coastal area > Acid sulfate soil | place: Finland: Risofladan, Vaasa | collected...
AGCGGCAGAGCGACCTGATCTCGGCGTCGAAATAGGATTTCCGGCGCATGAACAGTTCCTCCCAATCCACCTCGTGGGCGTCGAAGTCCGGCCCGTCGACGCAGGCGAACTTCGTTTTGCCCGCGGACGTGCAGCGGCAGGCGCCGCACATGCCCGTGCCGTCGACCATGATCGGGTTCAGGCTGACGATCGTCTTGATGCCCAGCGGCTTCGTGGCCTGGGCACTGGCGTACATGAGATACGTGCAGCCGACCGAGATGACGCGGGCGACCGGGGCCTCCGTCTTCAGGACCTCCTCGAGCGGCCCCGGGATGAACTCCTTGGAGGCCAGGGCGTGGTCGCGCGAAGAGTAGACGATCCTATCGCAAACCGAACGGTAGCGGTCCTTCCAGTAGACCACGTAGTCCGCTTTGGCGTCGATCACGGCGATGACCCTGTTCCCGGCGGCCTTGAGGGCCCGGGCGGTCGGCCAGAGAGCGCCGATGCCGAAACAGCCCGCGGCCAGCACGACGGTCCCGAACGGGGCGATCTCGGACGGCCGGCCCAGCGGACCGACGAAGACCGGAATGTCGTCTCCGGCCTTGAGGGCGGCCAACTTGCGGGTCGACGTCCCGACGACCAGGAAAACGGCCGTGATCGAGCCCCGTTCGGCGTCCCAATCGGCGATGGACAGCGGGATGCGCTCGCCCCGCTCGTCCGGCATGATGATGACGAACTGGCCGGGCCGGCATTTCCGGGCCACTTCGGGAGCGTGGACCTCGAGGAGATGCAGGTTGGGCACGAGTCGTCTTTGGTCAAGGATTTTCGGCATTACCGTCCCCGCACGAGCTTCAGACTTTTATGTTCTCGGGCCAAGTCCAAACCTTTGTAATTGTCCGGGTCCCAGGGGGTGGAGGGCGGCTGATGCGAGTCCCCGCCGCGGCGGGAATTCTCGTCGAGGGAAACGCCCGGGCCGGCCGGCTCCTCGACCAGGAACCGTTCTGCGGACGGGCTTTCCCCGTCGGGCATCGCTCCGAAGGCGGGGATGGCGGAGGCCAGTTCTCGTCGGACGTCCTCCGCCGATTCGCAGCCGAAGCCCTGGGCCCCGAGACGGGCGGCCAGCTTTTTCACGATCCACCATCCCGGTTTGGCCTCGCCCAGGGGTTCGATGGCCGGTCCGGAGACCTGGATCCGCCCCTCGATATTGACCAGCGTGCCCGCCGCTTCGAAGGCCGTGGCTTCGGGGAGGACGACGTCCGCCGCATCAAGATTCTCATCGCCGTAACTCGCCTGGACGATGACGAACTCCGCCGCCCCCGGCTTGAGTCGCCCGCAAGGCCCGGCGACGTAAAGGACGCGTGGGCCGTGCTTTCCTGGCCCTGCCGGACGTTCCGCGGGCCGCGGGGACCGGCCGGCGAAGGCGGAGGCGATCTCGAGGCCGCCGCGGGCATTGGCTTCCCGGTCGAGGGGAACGAGGCGGGCCCCGCACAGCCGGGCGAATTTGCTAAGTGCGGCCAAGCGGACGGACCCGTCATCCCCGGAGGCGTATTCGGGACCGACAAGGAAGAGCGGGGTCCCGGTCGAAAAGAGCCGGTGGGAGAACTCCAAGAGCATCGCTTGGGGGATCCTCAAGGCGCGGGCCGCTTTGGCGACGTCGACAGGACCGGCGAGCTCCCGGTAGTCCCTCATCCGGCCGGCCTCTTTCGGGGATCCGCTGGGCGGTTCAGGCGCCAGGGCCGCGAGGGCCCTGAAGAACAGCTCCTCCTTCCCCGGGGGGATCTGGACGTCCATCGTAGTTCCCGACGAGGGGCGGCCGAAGGCCCGGGCGAGGCGGGCCACCGCGGCGCCGTTCATGAGGGCCTTGTGGACATGGAGCCCGACGATCGGCTGCGCGACCGACAGGTCTTCGCCGAGCACGAGAACCGTACGGGCGCGGCCGATGTCGGCCATGCGGAAATTCATGGAGACGGCGGACGGATCGGCGGCCCGCGCGATCCCGGCGAGCGCCGCGGCCGCGGAGCCTTCCCAGGTTCCGGCCGGGCCGGGCGCTTTGAGGACTTCGGCGGCGAACTTGTGCAGGGCGAAGAGGTCCTCGCACGGGCTCTGGGCCGAAGCGGTGACAGCGGCGTCGCCCGCGCAGGCGTCGGCCAGCCGGGCCGCCGCGAGGTCCAGGGCTTCGTCCCAGGAAGCTTCGCGGAGGGCGCCGTTCTCCCGGATGAGCGGCTTGAGGAGGCGGCGCGGGTGGTAGACGGCGGGCCGGGCCAGGAACCTGCCCCGGACGCACGCCTGGCCGCCGTTCACGGGCCCTTCCGGGTCGGGGGCCGTGGTCATCATCCGGCCGTCCCTCAGACCGATGGTCAGGCCGCAGCCTTGTCCGCAAAGCGGACAGATGATACTTTTTTCGCTTTCGGGGAGGCGGTCGTAGCGCGAAGCGCGGTCCGCGAGCGACCCGGTCGGACAGGCGTCGACGCAGGCCCCGCAGAACTGGCATCCGGAGTCGAGAAGGCGCCGGTTGAGGGCGGTGCCGACGACGGTTGCCGACCCTCGCGAAACGAAGGCCAGGACCTCGGCGCCCCGGACCTCCCGGCAGATACGGACGCAGCGGCCGCAAAGAATGCACAGACTGTTGTCGCGGTCGATGAACGGGTCATCGCGCCGCACCTCGCCCTCGCGCCGGAAGCTGGGGAAGGGGACGACGTCCAGGCCCATCCCGGCGACGACGCGCTGGAGCTGGCAGCGGCCGTTGGCCGGACAGAGGACGCAGCCCGTGACTTCGTCCGTCTTCCGGATCGTGGATTTGAGGTCGTCGCAGGACGTCTTCTCCGAGCAGATCAGGCAGGCGTGGGGATGCTCGGCCAGGATGAGTTCGAGGATGTCCCGGCGCAGGGCTTGAAGCTCGGGCGTCGCGGTGACGACGTCCATGCCCTCCTCGGCCGTCGTGCTGCAGGCGGGGACGTAACCCTTGCGTCCTTTGACCTCGACGAGACAAAGGCGGCAGGCGGCGTACGGGTCGAGTCCGGGGTGGTCGCAGAGCGATGGGATAAAAATTCCGTTGACCCTGGCGACCTCGAGGAGCGTGGGGTGGTTCTTTAAGGGAATCGTCCGGCCGTCGATGATGATGGTCATGGCAGATTCCGTCACGAATGGGTCCCCAGAGCGGCCTTGGCGTCCTTTGTGTCGAGTTCGCACCGCAGGCAGCGCCTGGCCTCCTTGCAAGCTGCGATTTCGTCCAATCCCAATTCGACTTCCCTGAAGGTCTTGGCCCGTTGGTCGGTCGGGAGATGCGGCATCTCCGGCCGCTTGGCCTCGGCGGCTTCAGCGGCAGGGACCGGAACCGGCGGGACGAAGACCGTCGGCCGGATGAGGCGATGGGGCTCCTCCGCCGGCGCGCCGCTGAGGTATTTTTCGATGGACTTGGCCGCGGCCTTGCCGGCGGCCATGGCCTCGATGATCGTGTTCGGGCCCGTCACCGCGTCCCCGCCGGCGAACACGCCTTCTCGCGAGGTCTGGGGCGTTTCCCCGGCAGTGACGATTTTTTCCCTGGCGAGCTTGATATTTGACTCGGGCGTGATGTACGTGGTGTCGGGACGCTCGCCGATGGCCTGGATGAGGGTATCGAATTCGATCGTGAACTCGGAACCGGAGATCGGGACCGGCGCCCGCCGGCCGCTGGCGTCTTTCTCGCCGAGCTTCATTCGGAGACATTCGGCGGCAATGGCCCGGCCGTCTTTGGTGACGACCTTGACGGGGGCGACCAGAAACAGGACGTCAACGCCTTCCTCGATGGCGGCGTCAACTTCCTCGGGGAAGGCCGGCATCTCCGCCTTGGTCCTGCGGTACAGGATCGTCACTCTTTTACACTGTTTGTCCCGGATCGCCACCCGAGCGGCATCAATGGCGGAGTTGCCGCCGCCGACGACAACCACCCGTTTCCCGACGGAGACGGATTCTTGGAGGTTCACCCGCCTCAGGTAGTCCAGCGACTGCATGACGCCCGCGGCGTCTTCGCCGGGGATTCCCATTTTCATCGATTTCCAGGACCCTGTCGCCAGAAACACCGCTTTGTACCCTTGGGCAAAGAGGTCGTCCAGAGTCAGATCGCCGCCGATCCTCGTGTTCGTCCTGATGTCCACGCCGGCCTTGACGATGTCGGCGATTTCCTTTTTCAGGACTTTCCGCGGTAGGCGGTGCTCGGGGATTCCGGCGCACAACATGCCGCCCGGCTCCGGCAGGGATTCGAAGATCGTCGGCCGGAATCCTTTGAGGGCCAGGTAATAGCCCGCGGTCAAGCCGGCCGGTCCGGCCCCGACGATCGCCACCTTGTCCCGACCCTGGATCCCTCTGCTTCCGGTGAAGCTGATCCCGTGTTTGGCGGCCCAGTCCATGACGAAGCGCTTCAAAGCGCGGATCGAAATCGGATCACCGGCCTTCCCTGCTCGGCATACTTTTTCGCAGGGGTGGTTGCAGGCCCGGCCACAGACCGAGGGGAGGGGATTATCCTTCATGATGATGTTGAAGGCCTCTTCGTACCGACCCTGGGCAATGAGGGCAATGTACGTCGACGCCTCCTGTCCGATCGGACAGATATAGTGGCACGGCGAGGAGATGATTTCCTTGCAGACGATCGAAGGACACTTTTTCTTATCGATGTGGGCAAGATATTCGTCCCGGAAATGCCGCAGAGTGGAGAGGACGGCGTTTGGGGCCGTCTGGCCGAGGCCGCAGAGGGACCCGCGCTTGACCGTCCAGGCCAATGCCTCGAGCCGTTCCAGGTCGGATTTCGTCGCGACCCCGTCGGTTATCTGGGCCAGGATATTCGCCATCTGGCGCGTCCCGATCCGGCAAGGTGCGCATTTTCCGCAGGATTCCTCCATGGTGAAACGCAGAAAATAGAGAGCGAGATCCACCATGCAGGTGTCCTCGTCCAGGACGATCATGCCGCCCGAGCCCATTATAGCTCCCGCCTGTGTCAGGCTTTCATAATCGACAGGGAGGTCGAGGAGTTCGGTCGGAAGACACCCGCCCGACGGGCCTCCGATCTGAACGGCTTTGAATCTGCGGCCTCCGGGGATCCCGCCGCCGATGCCGAAGACGATGTCCCGCAGGCGGATGCCCATCGGGACCTCGACGAGGCCGGTGTTGTTGATCTTGCCGACGAGCGAAAAGATCTTCGTGCCCTTGCTCGTGTCGGTCCCGAGGCTTGAAAACCAGGCGGAACCACGTCGGATGATGGAGGGAACATTGGCCCAGGTCTCGACGTTGTTGATCACGGTCGGCTGCCCCCAGAGGCCGTGCTGAGTGGGATAGGGAGGCCTCTGCCGGGGATAGGCCCGCTGGCCTTCGATGGAGGCGATGAGAGCCGTCTCCTCCCCCGAAACGAAGGCGCCCGCGCCCCGGACGATCTCGAGGTCGAAATCGAAGCCGGTCCCCAGGATGTCCTTGCCCAGGAGGCCCATGTCACGAGCCTGCTCGAGGGCGATGCCGATGCGGGAGACGGCCAGGGGATATTCGTCGCGGATGTAAACGAAGCCCCGGGCCGCCCCGATGGCCTTGGCCCCGATGACCATGCCTTCGAGGATGGCGTGGGGATCGGCCTCGAGGACGGAGCGGTCCATGAACGCCCCTGGGTCCCCTTCGTCGCCGTTGCAGATGAGGTAGCGGGGAGTGGCCGGCTCGCGCCGGCAGAGGTCCCATTTCCTCCCTGTCGGGAAACCCGCTCCCCCGCGTCCCCGCAGCCCCGAGGCCGAGATCTCGGCGATGATGGCCTCCGGTGTCATGGCCGACAGCGCCTTGACCATGCCGTCGTAGCCATCATAGGCGATGTACTCCTCGATCCGCTCGGGGTCGATGCGGCCCCGATTGCGAAGGACGACCAGCCGCTGGTGCTTGAAGAAATCGATGTCCGATATGCGCGGGACGGGCTCTTTCCCCGCGGGGGGGACGTACATGTGTTTCGTGACCGGGCGCCCCTTGAGAAGGTGCTCCTCGACGAGATGGGGGACGTCCGCGACGGTGAGGCGCTGGTAGAAAATGCCGTCGGGATAGACCATGAGGATCGGCCCTTTCTCGCAGAAGCCGTTGCAGCCGGTGGCGATGACGAGAACTTCATTCTGGAGCCCGCGCCGGGCGACTTCTTTTTCCAGGGCGTCTTTGACGGCGAAGGCGTCGCACGAAACGCAGCCCGTTCCGGCGCATACCAGAAGATGGGCCCGAATTCGGTCCACGTCTCTCCTCACTCTTCCTTCCCGTCTCCCGCCGCGGCTCCGGCCGGGCGCCGGGCGGGGAGGGCCTCGAGCACCTTGTCGGCCTTGGCCCCGTTCATCTGGCTGTAGTATCGCCCGTCGACGACGGCCAGCGGGGCCAAGGCGCAGGCGCCCAGGCAGTTAACCCTTTCGAGAGTGAATTCCTGGTCGGGGGATGTCTCTCCCGCCCGGATCCCGAGCCTGCGCTCGAAATGCTCCAGGATGTCCGCCCCGCCCCGGACGTGGCAGGCCGTGCCCATGCAGACCGTACAGAGATGACGGCCTCGGGGTTCTAGGCTGAAGGACTTATAAAATGTCGCCACGCTGAAGACGTGGGCCGGGGGGACGTCCATCTGCCGGGCCACGGCCTCGAGCGTTTCCGGGGCGAGCCAGCGGAACCTTCTCTGGAGATCCTGGAGGATCTGGATGACCGCCCGCTTCTGTCCGCCGTACTTCTGGACGACCGTGCGAACGACTTCGCTCTCGGCCGAGCAGCCCGATCTTTTCCCATCCGGGGATGCCGCGCTGCGCAATACGGCCCCGGGCTTTTTCCTGGTCTGCATCGTTTCGGAAGTACCTTACAGAAAAACCGGAATGCTTGTCAACGATTTTCCGCGGGTTACCGGCACCGCTGCCAGTCGGATTCGCTGAACGTACGGTCCAGCTCCCTCCAAAGGTCCTTCACGTTACAGGTCATGACGATCAGGTCCTGGGAGTCGCCCCTGAGGTCCTTGACGAAGTCGGGGAACATCGTTTCGTCGCGGAAGCCGAGCCGGCGGAAGACCTTCTGGGCGCCGACCTGGGGCCGCATCATGCGGGCCACGACGGTCGTGAGCTGGTTCTGGACGGCGATGAAATAGAGCTCCCGGATCATGATCGTTCCCAAGCCCCGGTGCTGAAACGGGCGGGCGATGATGACGCGGATCTCCCCCTGGTGCTTGCTCCAGGATTCGCCCGAGAGCTCCAGGGCTCCGCTGGCCACGATCACGCCGCCGTGGACGGCCACGATGCGAATGTCGTCGCCGCTTTCGATTCGCCGAAGTCTCTTGGCCACGACCTTCCGGTCCGTGACATCGAACTTCAAGTATTTCCGGTCCTCTTCGGGCAGGGAGCCGTAAAATTCCATCAACCTGTCGATCTCGCTGGCCACGAGCCGCCGGATCGTCACCTCCGTGCCGTCCTTCATTCTTTCCGTCTTGTCCATGTGGGCGTTTTCCTTTTCTGCGATTTATCGTCCTTCGATCCTGCTCCTTATATATAATGAAGGGAGTTCCGAAATGTCAAGCGGCGGCCGATTGCCCGTTCGCGGGGCTCAGGGCTAAGCCCGAAAAGTCCCCGACTTGCCATCGTCCCCGGCCGTGCTGGCAAAGCCGGCAAGACCGGGGATTCTAGGGTTTGACAGGACTCCGACGCCGGTGCTATTGTGAGCCGAGGCGGACCGATGCCCATTCGAAAAATCTTCAGGCGGTTCTTCGATTTGCCCTTGCGGGGCAAGCTCATCCTGAGTTTTCTCGCCGTGATCGTCATCGGAGGGGTCCTGACCCTCATCATCGGCACGCGGATCGAACATCGGACCATCATCTCCCTGGCCGAAGACAAGGTTCGGCACGACCTGGCCTCGGCGTGGATGGTCTATGAAGAACGTCTGCACAGCCTTCGGGACACCGTCCGGCTCAGCGCCACGCAGGAGTTCCTTGGGACGGCCCTCCGGCGCGCGGACTTCGAGAAGGTCGCTGCCCGGCTCGACGGCATCCGCGCGGAGTTCGGGCTCGACGTCCTCAACCTCACGGACGCCCGCGGCCGCGTTGTGGTCCGCTCCCGGCGGGCCGCGGCGCCGGTCGGCGATGACGCCGCCCGTGATCCTTTCATTGCCCTGGCCCTCAAGAAAGAGGCCTCTGCCGGCACCCGGATCGTCCCCCGGGAGGAGCTCCTCGAGGAAGGGGCCGACCTCGCCGAAAGGGCCCGATTCCAATTCGTCCCGACGCCCAAAGCCGCCGAAAGACCCGAGGACCATGAGGACAAAGGCATGATGCTCACGGCGGCCGTCCCCGTCTTGGACGACTCGGGCGTCCTCCTCGGCGTCCTGACGGGAGGCCTGCTGTTCAACCGGAACTACGACCTCGTCGATCGGGTCAAGGAGATCGTCTTCAAAGGGGAGAAATACAAGGGTCATGATATCGGAACGGCGACCTTGTTCCAGGACGACCTCCGGATCGCCACGAACGTTCTCGACGATCAGGGCCGGCGGGCGGTGGGGACCCGTGTTTCCCGAGAGGTCAAGGAGGCCGTGCTCGACCGGGGGGAGACCTATGTCGGGCGGGCTTTCGTTGTGACGGCATGGTACATCACGGCCTACCGGCCGATCAAGGACATCGCCGGACGGACGATCGGCATGCTCTATGTCGGGATGCTGGAGAGGCCGTATATCGATCTGCGCAACCGGGTCATGGCGACGTTCGCCGGCATCGCCTCTCTATGCGTCCTCTTCCTGCTCGGTCTGCTGGCCTTCGTCGCCAGCCGGATCACCCGCCCCCTGGCCGTCATGGTCGACGCGACGGGAAAGATCGCCTCGGGCGACCTCACCCATCGTATCGAGGCGGAGGGCCGGGACGAGATCGGCCAGCTGGCCCGGGCGTTCAACCGCATGACCGACGAGCTGAGCCTGGCCCAGGAAGACCTGACCCAGTGGGGGAGGACCCTGGAGCGGCGCGTCGAGGAACGCACGCGAGAACTGCGCGAGATCCAGGACCAGCTCGTCGTGTCGGAAAAACTGGCGTCGCTCGGCAAGATGGCCGCCGGCGTCGCCCACGAGATCAACAATCCCTTGACGACGATCCTGATCAACGCGCATCTCCTTCTCGAGCGGCCCGGCAGGGAAGAGGAAGAGGCGAGCACCCTCAGCCTCATCGCCGACGAGACGACCCGTTGCGCCGCCATCGTCAGGGGTCTCCTGGATTTCGCCCGCCAGACGCCCTCGCAGGCGGCCCCGACTGACATCAACGACGTCATCGAGCGCACGCTCCTGCTCCTCGAAAGGCAGGCCTCGGTCCGCAACATCCGGATCGAGAAGGCCCTGGACCGCACGCTCCCGCCGATCGAGGTCGACAAGAGCAAGATCCAACAGGTTTTCTCCAACCTGGCCATCAACGCCTGCGAGGCCATGCCCACGGGCGGGACGCTCGTCGTCGCCGCCCACTTAAGCCGCGACGGGACACACATCGAGATCACCTTCACCGACACGGGCATCGGGATTCCCAAGGAGAACATCCCCAAGCTGTTCGACCCCTTCTTCACCACCAAGAGCTTCGGAACGGGATTGGGCCTGGCCGTGAGCTACGGGATCATCTGGCAGCGCGGGGGCACGATCCTCGTCCGCAGCGAGGCGGGGAAGGGCACGGTGTTCACGGTCCGTATCCCCCTGGCCGACCCGGGCGACGAGAAACGCATCGAGGAGGCGCCGCAATGACAAAGACGGGCAAGCACAGGATTCTCGTGGTGGACGATGAGATAACGGTTTGTAAGAGCATTCGGCAGGTGCTCGTTCGGGAAGATTGCGTGGTCGATATGGCGCTCAGCGGTGATGAGGCCCTCCGCAAAGAGGCCGACGAGCCCTATGACGTCATGATCGTCGATCTCATGATGCCCGGGCTCAGCGGCCTGGACCTGCTCAAGATGCTCAAGGCCCGGAACCCGAAGGCCCGCATTATCATGGTGACGGGTTATCCGACGATGAGGAACACGCTCCAGGCCATGCAGCTCGGAGCGATGGATTTTCTGCCCAAGCCCTTTCTTCCGACGACGCTCCGCAACCTCGTCGCCGCGGCGCTCGGGGCCGGAGACGACGAACCCGAGGGGTCAGGCGCCTCGAGTTAGAGCCTCTCTCAGCTTGGCCCCGATCTCGGCCGGGCTGACGGCGACCCAGACGCCGGCCGCCCGGAGGGCGTTCATCTTTTCCTGGGCCGTTCCCTTGCCCCCGGCGATGATCGCCCCGGCGTGGCCCATCCGCCGCCCCGGCGGGGCGGTTTGGCCGGCGATAAAGCCGACGACGGGTTTGGGGAAGGACCTCTTGATGTAGGCCGCGGCCTCGTCCTCGGCCGTGCCGCCGATCTCGCCGATCAGGATCACGGCCTCGGTCCCGGGGTCCTTCTTGAAGAGCTCCAGGAGCTCGATGTACTTGAGCCCGACGATCGGGTCGCCTCCGATGCCGACGGCCGTCGATTGACCGTACCCCTGCAGCGAGACCTGCTGGACGGCCTCGTAAGTCAGGGTCCCGGACCGCGAAATGATCCCGATCGTGCCCGCTTTGTGGATGGGCCCGGGCATGATGCCGATCTTGGCCTTGCCCGGCGAGATGATGCCCGGCGTGTTCGGGCCGATCAGCGCGATCGGCTTGCCGCGGAGGTACGTCTTGACCTTCAGCATGTCGAAGGTCGGGATCCCCTCGGTGATGCAGACGACGAGCTTGAGGCCGGCGTCGGCGCATTCCATGATGGCGTCGGCCGCGGCGAAGGGCGGCACGAAGATCGCCGCCGCTTCGGCTCCTGCGGCGGCCGCGGCCTCGGCCACGGTATTGAAGACGGGGACGCCGAGGTGCTTCGTCCCGCCCTTGCCGGGCGTCATGCCGGCCACGACCCTGGTGCCGTATTCGATCATCTTTTGGGCGTGGAACGTGCCTTCGCTGCCGGTGATCCCCAGGACGACGACCCGCGTTTTTTCATCGAGGAGAATGCTCATGAAATGCTCCTTTGGCTCGGCTCACTTGACCAGTCCGACGATGCGCTCGGCGGCTTCTTTCATGCCGTCCGCCGACGAGAAGGCCAGGCCCGACTCGGCCAGGATCTTCTTTCCCAGGTCCACGTTCGTCCCTTCGAGCCGGATGACGACCGGGATCTTTGTCCCCAGCGCCCTGGCCGCCTTGACGACGCCGCTGGCGATCATGTCGCAGCGGACGATACCCCCGAAGATGTTGATCAGGGCCCCCTTGACGTCGGGGTCGCTGACCAGGATCCGGAAGGCGTTGGTGACGGCTTCTTCCGTGACGCCGCCGCCGACGTCGAGGAAGTTGGCCGGCATCCCCCCGGCGTACTTGATGATGTCCATCGTCGCCATGGCCAGGCCGGCGCCGTTGACCATGCAGCCGACGTTGCCGTCGAGCTTGATGTAGTTGAGGTTGTACTTCGTGGCCTCGACTTCAAGGGGCGATTCCTCGTCGAGGTCGCGCATGGCCTGGATATCGGGATGGCGGCCGAGGGCGTTGTCATCGAAGGTCATCTTGGCGTCGAGGGCCAGGACGTCGCCCTGCTCGGTCACGAGGAGGGGATTGATCTCGGCAAGGGAGGCGTCCGTGCTTTCGAACGCCCGGAACAAGCCGACGATGAATTTCTGGCCCTGTTTGAGCGCCTCGCCGGCGAGGCCGAGCTTGAAGGCCAGCTTCCGGGCCTGGAAGCCCAGGAGCCCGGTCGCCGGGTCCACGTATTCCTTGAAGATGCGGTCGGGCGTTTCGGCGGCGACCTTCTCGATCTCGACGCCGCCCTCGGTCGAGGCCATGACGACCGCCGCCTCGCGGGCCCGGTCGATGACGACGCCGAGATAGAGTTCGCGGGCGATATCGAGCGCCTCCTCGACGAGGACGCGCTTGACCCGTTTGCCCTCCGGACCGGTCTGGTGAGTCACGAGCTGCAAGCCGATCATTGCGGCCGCCAGAGTTTCGGCCTCGGCGGGCGTCGCCGCGAGCTTGACGCCGCCGCCTTTGCCCCGGCCG
>Ga0307378_10010555_pt1 | contig 11980 bp, 10 predicted proteins | sample UN1MG_FD_202238 | JGI IMG/M metagenome (GOLD analysis project Ga0307378, IMG submission 202238) | Soil microbial communities from Risofladan, Vaasa, Finland - UN-1 | ecosystem: Environmental > Terrestrial > Soil > Coastal area > Acid sulfate soil | place: Finland: Risofladan, Vaasa | collected...
ACAGGGAAGGGGGCGGCGGCCTCGGTCTCATCGCGATGGCGATTCTCGCCCCGATCGGCGCCATGGTTGTCCAGATGGCGGTGTCCCGGTCGCGGGAATACCAGGCCGACGCGAGCGGAGCAAGGTTCTGCGGAAAGCCCGAGTCGCTCGCCCGCGCATTGGAGAAGATTGCCGGCGCGGCGAAGCGGACCGCTCCCATCGAGGCAACGCCTGCGACCGCCCACATGTTCATCCTGAGCCCTCTATCCGGCAAGGGGATGATGTCGCTTTTCAGCACGCACCCGCCCGTGGAGAAGAGGGTGGAGAGACTGCGTGCGATGCGGGGGGTCGCCTGATGGCTAGTGCACCGTCTCGCAAATACCTTGGCATTCGAGCGCCGCTGCAGGGGGCCGGTCCTTCCGGGGACAGGCCCCTCGCTCCGGCTTCGTTGCGCTTCTTCACCATACTCAACGGTATGCCTCAGTCGCGCGCCTTGCCGGCGCGGCGCATCGACGCTCTCGGTGCGTCAAGCTATTTACGAGACGGCACACTAGGTCGCCGAAAGGCGGGAGAGGAGAGCCGATAACCCCATGATGGAGATCTCGTTCTATCGGGAAAAGCTTTCCGAGTCCGGGCACCGGATGCTGAACACCTCGATCGAGGAGTCGCAGCGCCGACACCACTATTACCTCGGACTCGAGCACCTGTTCATCGCGTTCGCCGAGCAGGAGAAAACCCTTTTCCGGGACCTCATGGCGTCCGTGGGGCTTTCCGTCGAGGCGGTGCTCTACTCGGTGAACGAACACTTGAACATCTCCCGCCAGTACCTCGGCGTGGGTCTCAAGGTCCCCCCGGCCACGAAGCAGGTCTTTCGGGTGGCCTGGGAGACGGCACAGAGGAACCGCAGGCCCCAGATCGACGCCTCGGATCTCTTCCTCGGGATCTTCCACGAGGTTCACTCGATCCCCGCCCGGATTCTCAAGAACTACGGAGTGGATCCCGCCGTCGCCCTTTCCCGTTTTTCGACCCAGATGCGCAGCCGGGAGGAGAAGGTCGAGGAATTCCGCAAGAAGTACGAGCTTCCCGCCAACCTGCGGACGTTCGGCGTGAACCTGAACCTTCTCGCGCGGGAGGGGAAGATCCCGCCGATCGTGGGGCGGGACCAGGAGATCGACCGCACCATCGAGTACCTCTGCCACAAGGACCGCAGCAACTCGGTGATGATCATCGGGGACCCGGGCGTCGGGAAGACCGCCCTGGTAGAGGGGCTCGCGATGAGACTGGAGTACGAACCGCACAGGGTCCCGGAGCGCCTGCGGTCGCACCAGATCGTCAATCTCCAGATGAACACGGTGGTGGCGGGAACGGTCTTCCGCGGGATGTTCGAGGACCGCATCGAGAAGGTCATCTCCGAGGTCAAGGACCGCAGGAACCTGATCCTGTTCATCGACGAGGCGCACACCCTGATCGGGGCCGGCTCCGCGATGGGAGTCCCCTCCGACGCCGGAAACATTTTCAAGTCCTCGCTTGCCCGGGGGGAGGTCCAGATCATCGGGGCCACCACGGTGACCGAGTTCAAGGAGATCATCCAGGAGGACGAGGCGCTTGCGCGCCGGTTCCGCGTCGTCAAGATCGAGGAGCCTACGATAGAGGAGACGCGGGACATCCTGTTCGGGCTGAAAGCCAGGCTGGAGACCAATTACGCCGTGGAGATTTCGGACGAGGCGATCGATTTCGCTCTCTCCATGTCCGACCGGTATGCGAGGTCGCTGCGGCTTCCCGACAAGATCATCAACTGGATCGACACGGCGTGCGTCCGGGTCGAGATCCACGGGGACGAGGAGAAGACCGTGCGGAGCGAGGATGTCCTCGGGGTGATCTCCGAGGAGACGAAGACCCCCGCGGACATCGTGCAGCGGGACGTTCTCGACCGTTTCCAGGACCTGGAGGAGAAGATCGGCCGGCGTCTGGTCGGGCAGCACGAGGCGATCCGGGCCGTGGGGAAGGCGCTGCGACTGAACAAGGGTCCCCTCAAGGAGAACGTCTACCGGCCGGACGGCGTACTGCTGTTCCTCGGCCCTACGGGCGTCGGGAAAACGGAGATGGCGAAGGCGCTCGCGGAGTACCTGTTCGTCGACGAACGCCACATGGTCCGCGTGGACATGTCCGAGTACCGGGACGGGGCCCTGGCCGTGGACAAGCTCATCGGAATGCCTCGCGGCATCGTCGGCTCCGAAAGGGGGGGAATCCTCACCAACCAGGTGCGGGACAATCCCTACACGGTCGTCCTGCTCGACGAGATCGAGAAGGCGGACTCCTACGTGCATAACCTTTTCCTGCAGGTCTTCGACGAGGGGTGGCTCACCGACGGCCGCGGCAAGAAGGTGTATTTTTCGGATGCGACCATCATCATGACGAGCAACCTGGGTGCGGAGGAACTATCGAAACTGACACGCCCCCTGGGGTTTGCGTCCGGAGCGGAAGATTTCGATCCGGTGAAGAAAAGTGTCCTCAAGGCAGTCGAGAACCGGTTCAGCCCCGAGTTCATCAACCGCCTCGACGACGTGATTGTCTTTTCGCCTTTGAGCTTCGACGAGGTGAAACAGATCGCGGTGATCTACCTCGAGTCGATCCGGGCGGCGATGGCGGCCTTGGGCAAGACACTTGCCTTCTCCGAGGCCTCTCTCAACGTGCTGGCCGGGACGGGCTTCAGCGTGAAGTACGGGGCCCGTTTCCTCAAGAAGTTCATCGACGAGAAAGTGAAGATGCCGATTACCCTCAGGTGGAGGGAGTCCGATCGCTTTCTGGTCGATGAGGAAGGCGGGGAGGTGGTCGTAATCGCAGAGGGGGTGCTCATTTAATGTCCGAAGAGGAGAAAAAAGGGTTCAAGGTCGTCGACAAGCGCGGCATGGCGGACGAGGAGAAAGGAAAAATAGAGGAGATCTCCCCTCCGAAGCCGCAGGACGATGCAGGGAACCGCGCGTCCCCGGGAAGTGTCCATAGGGAAAAAAGCCCTGAGGGCGGGAAATCGCCCGTGGGAGGCCCGTCGTTTCTCGATCTCGTGATGTCGCTGCAGATGGGGGCGATGGTCAACCTGGGAATGGTCCAGGCCGGGGACGGCCGTCGATCCCCGGTGAACCTCCCGGACGCCAAGGATTCGATCGACCTCCTCGACGTTCTCAAGGAAAAGACGAAGGGGAATCTGACCGAAGAGGAATCGGGCGTTATCACGGAGGGGCTCTATCACCTCCGGATGGCGTACATGGCGGCTTTCAAGGCGGGGGTTTCCGCACCGAATGCGGGACAGGGCCCGGGAGGAGAAAAGAAGTGATCGGAAAAGGCAAAGTTGTCGTTCTTGTGCTCGCGGCGGTGGCCGCGGGAGTGATCCTGTCGGCGGCGTTGAACTTGTCTCCCCAAACCAGCGCGTTCCTGAAGGACAGCGGGAAGGCGACCGGCGAGGAGGGGATCGTGAATCCTTCGGGCAAGGTCCTCACGGTCGAGAACATCCCCACCCTCGCGAAGGAGGTGTCTCCTTCGGTCGTGAACATCAGCACGACGCAGGTGGTCAAGCTCCGCAGGCCCCGCACACGCGCTCCCTTCGGGCGGCAGGACCCGTTCGAGGAGTTCTTCGATAACTTTTTCGGAAACATCCCCCAGGAACAGAAGCGGAAAAGCCTTGGGTCCGGGTTCATCGTCTCCGATGACGGGTACATCCTGACCAACAACCACGTCGTCCAGCAAGCCGACGAAATCACGGTGACCCTCCTGGACAAGGAGGAGATGGCGGCGGAAGTGGTCGGTACCGATCCCAAGACCGATATCGCCCTCATCAAGATCAAGGCGGGGAAGAAGCTCCCGTTTGTGGAACTCGGGGACTCGGAGGGACTGGAGATCGGGGAATGGGTCGTGGCCATCGGGAACCCCTTCGGCCTCGGGCACACCGTCACGGCGGGAATCGTGAGCGCCAAGGCGCGGGTGATCGGCTCCGGTCCTTACGACGATTTCATCCAGACCGACGCGTCGATCAACCCCGGGAACTCGGGAGGGCCCTTGTTCAACATGAAGGGCGAGGTTGTGGGGATCAACACGGCGATCATCCAGGGGGGGCAGGGGATCGGTTTTGCGACCCCGATCCATCTGGCCAAGTCCATCCTCGGCCAGCTGAAGGAGAAGGGCAAGGTCACCCGCGGCTGGCTCGGTGTCTACATCCAGCGGCTCACCCCGGACATGGCGGATACGCTGAACGTGCCGGGGAAGAAGGGCGCCCTGGTGGCCGACGTCACGAAGGATGGACCGGCGCAGAAGGCGGGTATCCGTTCCGGGGACGTGATCGTCTCCTTCGACGGGAAAGAGGTGAAGGACGAGCACGATCTTCCCCAGATCGTTGCTGTAACGAAACCCGGGAAGGACGTGACGGTGGTCGTGATCCGCGACGGCAAGGAGGTAAAGATTCCCGTGTCCGTTGCGGAGATGGAACCGGATGCCGGGGCAAGACGCGCCGGCGCCCCGGATCTCTCGAAGGGGCTGGGGCTCACGGTCCAGAACATTACGCCGGAAATTGCCAAGCGCATGGACGTCGAGAACCGGAACGGCGTGGTGGTCTCCGCGGTCGAATCCGGAAGTCCGGCGGGCGATGCAGGCTTCCGCGAAGGGGACATCATCCGGGCGATCAACCGGGTGCCCGTCAAGGATGCCGAGGAGTTCGATAAACAGATCGAGAAGGTCAAGGAGGAAAAGACCATCCTGTTCCTGGTGGAGCGGGGCGAGGGGCGGGTCTTCCTTGCGGTGAAGAACCGGTAACTCTGTGGGGGGGGGACACTCCCAGGGGGGACATTCCTATCTCAAGTTCCATGTTGAGGAGTGTCTCCCCCATTGCAGGAATGTCCCCCTTGCCGAGCTGTAAGAATATCCGATGATCTCTCTGGACAAACTGACAGTGAAATCGCAGGAGGCTCTGCAGGACGCCGTGCGCATCGCCTCGGAGGCGGGACACGCGCAGGTGGAGCCCGAGCATCTTTTCGTCGCCCTGCTCCGGCAGGAGGGGGGCGTGGCGACAGACCTCTTCGCCCGGGTGGGGGTGCAGGGGAAACAACTCCTGTCCGAGGCGAACTCCCTGCTCGGTTCCTTCCCCAAGGTGTCGGGAGCCGTAAGCCGGGGGCTTTCCCCCGGGATGGAGCCGCTGTTCCAACGGGCGCTCTCCGAGGCGGACGCGTTCCGGGACGAGTACCTCTCCGCAGAGCACTTCCTCATCGCCATGATCTCCGAACCGGGGGCCGTCGCGGACCTGCTCCGCAGACACGGCGTGACGCGGGAGGGGCTCCTCACGGCGCTTTCCTCCATTCGGGGGACGCAGCGGGTTACAGATGATCATCCCGAGGCGAAGTACCAGGCGCTCGAAAAGTATTGCCGGGATCTTACCGATCTGGCGCGCCGGGAAAAGCTCGATCCGGTGATCGGGAGAGACGACGAGATCAGGAGAGTGATCCAGGTCCTCTCCCGCCGGACGAAGAACAATCCCGTCCTGATCGGAGACCCGGGAGTCGGGAAGACGGCGATCGCCGAAGGGCTCGCGCAACGGGTCGTCTCCGGCGACATCCCCGAGGGACTGCGGGACAAGCGGGTTCTCGCCCTGGACATGGGGGCGTTGATCGCAGGTGCGAAGTACCGCGGTGAGTTCGAGGACCGGCTGAAGGCCGTCCTTAAGGAAATCGCCGCGGCGGAAGGCCAGGTGATCCTCTTCATCGACGAGCTGCATACGCTCGTGGGGGCCGGCAAGGCGGAAGGGGCGATGGACGCCTCCAACATGCTGAAGCCCGCTCTCGCCAGGGGGGAGCTGCGCTGCGTCGGTGCGACCACCCTGGACGAGTACCGAAAGTACGTCGAAAAGGACGCGGCGCTGGAACGGCGGTTTCAGCCCGTGCTCGTGGAGGAGCCGTCCGTCGAGGACACCATCGCGATTCTGCGCGGTCTCAAGGGGAGGTACGAGGTGCACCACGGCGTCCGGATCAAGGATTCGGCCCTGATCGCCGCCGCCACCCTGTCGAACCGGTACATCTCCGACCGGTTCCTCCCCGACAAGGCGATCGACCTGATGGACGAGGCCGCGTCGAAGCTCAAGATCGAGATCGACTCCGTCCCCACCGAGATCGACGAGGTCGAAAGGAAGATCAACCAGCTGGAGATGGAGAAACAGGCCCTTTCGAAGGAGACGGACGCCGCCTCGGGGAGGCGTCTCGCCCGGATCCAGGAGGAACTGGCGGCGCTTGCGGGGAAGGTGGCGGAGGACCGGTCCCGGTGGGAGGAGGAGAAGAAGGCCATCGGAAGGCGCCGCGAAATCAAGGAGAAGATCGAGCGTGCCCTCTCGGAGATGCAGCGGGCCGAGCGGGAAGGGAACCTCGGGAGGGCCTCGGAGCTCAAGTACGGTGTCATTCCCGCGCTGCAACGGGAAACGGAGGAGCCTCCTGTTTCACACACCGGGGACATTCCTGATTCATCTCCGGAATACGGGAGAGGAGTGTCCCCGCAAAGGGCGCGGCTTCTCAAAGAAGAGGTGGACGAAGAGGACATCGCCCACGTCGTGTCCCGGTGGACCAGGATTCCGGTGTCACGGATGGTCGAGGGGGAGATCGAGAAGCTCGTCCGGATGGAGGAGCGCCTGGGAGAGCGGGTGGTGGGCCAGGAAGACGCCGTTCGCCTCGTCGCGAACGCCGTCCGGAGAGCCAAATCGGGCATGAAGGACCCCGGACGCCCCATTGGATCTTTCCTGTTCATGGGGCCCACCGGCGTGGGGAAGACGGAGCTTGCCAGGGCCCTGTCCCAGTTCCTCTTCGACGATGAGTCGGCGATGGTGCGCCTCGACATGTCCGAGTACATGGAGAAGCACTCCGTGGCACGGATGATCGGGGCCCCGCCCGGGTATGTCGGGTATGAGGAAGGGGGGGCGCTGACCGAAGCGGTTCGCCGGAAGCCGTACACCGTGGTCCTCTTCGACGAGGTGGAGAAGGCACACCCCGATGTCTTCCACATCCTTCTTCAGATCCTCGAGGACGGGCGCCTGACCGACGGGAAGGGGAGGACCGTTGATTTCCGAAACACTGTTGTGATTCTCACCTCGAACGTCGGCTCCCGCTGGATCCAGGAACTCTCCGGGAAGGGGGAGGATGTTGTCCGGGAGAAGGTCATGGAGGAACTTCGCCGGGAATTCCGCCCCGAGTTCCTGAACCGCCTCGATGAGATCATCCTGTTCCGGTCCCTCGGAAGGGAGGAGTTGACGAGAATCATCTCGATCATGCTCCGGGAACTGAACGACCGGCTTGCGGACAGGAAGATCACGGTGAAGGTCACCGAACCCGCCAGGGAGAGGCTCGCGGAGATCGGGTACGACCCCACGTACGGGGCGAGGCCGCTGCGCCGTGCCATCCAGAAGCACCTCCAGGACCCTCTCGCGCTCCTCATTCTCAAGGGGGAATTTCGCGAGGGGGATTCCGTCCTGGTCGATGCGGACGCAAACACCGGTTTTACTTTCCGAAAATCTTGAGGGGCGGCTGCATGCCGCGGATGTCTTGACAAAGGGGGAGGCGGATAGTAGGGTGAAATAAAAACACTGTTTGAAATGGGCATAGTGTGAACGCATCCTCGGCAGTTTCTTTCCTCGCCCCGGCCAAGCTGAACATCTCCCTCCGGGTTTTCGGGAAACGTCCCGACGGACTCCACAACATACGATCGGTCATGGTTCCGGTATCCCTCTACGACGAGGTCACCGTGGAGGAAACCTTAGCGGACATCACCGTGGAGGTTTCCGACCCCGCTGTGCCCGGAGACGCGCGGAACAGTTGCCACAGGGCAGCCGTCCTCTTTCGGGGCCGGGCGGGCGTCCCGGGAGGGATCCGTATCCGGATCCGCAAGACCATCCCCCCGGAGGCGGGCCTGGGAGGAGGCAGTTCCGACGCGGCAGCCACACTGAAGGGCCTGATCGCCCTGACCGGGAAGTCGCTCTCCCCGGAGACGCTTCTCTCCATCGCGGCCGCTGTCGGGGCGGACGTCCCGTTCTTCACGCTTGGGCGCCCGGCCCTCGTGGAGGGGTTCGGAGACGTTCTGACGCCGGTCGAATGGAACGTTCCTTTCTACGCGGTGATCGTCAAGCCCCCGTTCGGGCTACCGACGCGGGAAGGGTTCGAAAGGCTGGGGCGGGACGCGGGCGACCCTCCCGGGAGAGAGGAGCCCCCTTCTTTTCGGGAGTGGGGTGATCTGGTCTCTGCCGTGGAAAACGATTTCGAGAGCGTCTGGGAGAAAGAACGGCCGGACATTCCGGGCATGAAGAGGGAGCTGCGGGAATCGGGGGCGGAGGCTGCGGGTCTCTCCGGGAGCGGCTCCGCGGTGTTCGGCCTGTTTCGGAGCGAGAAGGATGCGCGCAGGGCGGGAAAAACACTGGAGAACGGGAAGGGGCGGAGGGTTTTTGTCGCCTGCAACATATGACGGCGGGAGAGGAGAGGGAAGATGCAGCTCACCGAGGTGAAGGTCTATCCCGTGGCCGAGGACGAGAAGCTGAAGGGATACGCCACGATTGTCTTCGACGGATGCTTCGTCGTCCGGGACCTGAAGGTCATCAACGGCAACAGCGGGCTGTTCGTGGCGATGCCCAGCAAGAAGAAAAAGGACGGAACGTACCGCGACACGGCGCACCCGTTGAACAACGAGACACGCCAGATGATCGAGGAGGCGGTGCTGCGGGAATACGAGCGCGAGATCCAGAGGCTTGACGGTCTCGCACTGGCCCGTTAACATTTTCACGGACCGCGTCTTCCGTTCCGGAGGCATCCGGCCGGCCCGGCGGCAGGCCCTCGCGCGGGGGTTCGGTGCGGGGGAAGATGGTCCGGGCACGTTGCGCTGGGAGGTCGTCTAACGGCAGGACAGGGGCCTTTGGAGCCTCTAGTGAAGGTTCGACCCCTTCCCTCCCAGCCATTTCCGTTTTCCCCTTGCCAAGGCACTGCCAATCGGTATAATAGCTTTTTCTTTAATTCATCGGACGGTTTTCCGAGCAGGGGAATGGTGTGACCAGGCTCAAGCTGTTTACGGGCAACGCGAATATCGATCTGGCCAGGGAGATCTGTGCCTTCCTCTCCATTCCCATGGGGGCCGCGGTGGTAAAGCGGTTTGGCGACGGGGAGATCAACGTCGACATCGGGGAGAATGTCCGGGGGGTGGACGTCTTTATCGTACAGCCGACCTGCCCCCCGGTGAACGACCACCTGGTCGAACTTCTCATCCTCATGGACGCCCTGAAGCGGTCTTCCGCCAAGAGGGTCACGGCGGTCATACCCTACTACGGATACGCGCGGCAGGACCGGAAGGTGCTTCCCCGCGCACCGATTACCGCCAAGCTCGTGGCGGACATGCTGACGGCGGCCGGCGTTTCCCGGGTTCTCACGGTGGACCTGCACGCGGGTCAGATCCAGGGATTCTTCAATATTCCCGTCGACCACCTGTATGCCGCTCCCGTGATGCTCGATTACATCAAGGAGAACTGGGACAATGACATCGTGTTCGTATCCCCCGACGCGGGGGGAGTGGAGCGGGCGCGAGCCTTCGCCAAGCGGCTGAACGCCACGCTGGCGATCATTGACAAGCGGCGGGCGGGGCCCAACGAGTCCAAGGTGATGAACATCATCGGCGAAGTCGACGGGAAAACGGCTGTAATACTGGACGACATGGTGGACACGGCGGGGACGATGGTCCAGGCGGCCAACGCGCTGCGCGAGAGCGGGGCGAAGCGGGTGTTTGCCTGCGCCACCCACCCTGTCCTGTCGGGCCCGGCGATCGATCGCCTGGAGAAGTCCGGGATCGAGCAGCTCGTGGTCACCAACACGATCCCCCTGGGGGAAAAAGCGGCGTGCAAGAAGATCCAGGTCCTCTCGGTGGCTGGCCTTCTCGGGGAAGCCATCAAGCGGATCCACTTTAACGATTCTGTGAGTTCGCTCTTTGTGTAGCGGGGGATAACGAAATGGCCATGATAGAGTTGACGGCGGTTCGCCGCCACGGGTCCGGAAAAGAAGCTGCCCGGAAAGTGCTTTCCCTGGGAAAGGTTCCCGGGGTCATGTACGGGAAGGGTCTGGAAAGCCGTTCGATCGAGTTCAATCGCCGGGATCTGGAAAAGTTCCTGAGCGTCGCCCGCCGGGGGGCTGTCATCGTCCGTTTGAACGTGCAGGACGAGACAGAGGCGAAGGAGTCGTATGCGGTCATCAAGGAGATCCAGACGAACCCCCGGACGGACCGGGTCATACACGTCGATTTCTACGAGGTCGCCTTCGGGAAGAAGTTCCGCATCGAAGTGCCCATCCGCGTCAAGGGAAAGGCGGTCGGGATCGAGCAGGGAGGCGTCGTCGAGCAGGTGACCCGCAGCCTCGAGGTCGAATGCCTGCCGAAAAACGTGCCGGAGTTCCTGGAGGTGGACGTCACGCCCCTCGAGATCGGACATTCCCTTCACCTGGAGGACGTGACGTTCCCCGAGGGAGTCCATCCCCTGGAGAAGGACACGAGGACCACCATCGTTGCCGTCCATGCCCCGAGGGTCGAGGAGGTCGTAAGCGTGGCGACCGAGGAGGCGGCGGCGGTGGCAACGGAAGCGGCGGAAGGCGCCAGTGTGGCGGAACCTGAGGAAGAGGAGAAGTAGCCCCGTCCCTTCGCGTCTTGTGTTCGGGCTCGGGAACCCCGGCCGGTGGTACGCGGGGACGTTTCATAACGCAGGCTTCCTGGCGGTGGATCTCCTGGCGATCTCCGCCGGCATCCGCCTTCGGTCTTCCGGGGAGGCAGAGGTCGGAGTAGGGCTGGTGGAGGGGGCGACGGTTCTCCTCGGCAAGCCGAGGACCTACATGAATCTCAGTGGACGGGCCGTGGCGCCCGTCTACGGGAGCTTCGCGGGGTCTCCCGAAGACCTCGTTGTCCTTCACGATGATCTGGATCTTGCCCTGGGTGTCGTGAGGCTGAAGCGGGGAGGCGGTACGGGGGGGCACAACGGCCTCCGTTCGCTCAAGGAGGAACTCGGTACCGGGGAGTTCCTGCGGGTTCGCGTCGGAATCGGTCGGCCCCCGGAGGGTGTCGATCCGTCTGATTTCGTTCTAAGCCCGGTCCCGGAGGAGTTGCAGGACCGGTTCAGAGGCGGAGTTTCCTCCGCTGCGGAGGCTGTCACGGACATCCTCCGGGAAGGGTTTGACAAGGCGTCGACGAGCTGGAACGCTCGTCGCGCGGCACCACCTCCCTGAAAAAGGGACGGCAGGAGACATACTCCTTGCCCCCGGCTTAAGACCGGGGGCTCGATGAGCCGAAAGGAGGCTTGGGTACGATGACAAAGTACGAGACCGCCATCCTGTTCGATCCGGAACTCCCCGAGGACCGGCGCAAGGAATTTCTCACCAAGATCGAGGGGATAATCGCTTCGTTCGAGGGGGAGATTCTCAAGCAGGACGATTGGGGAATCCGGAAACTTGCCTACCCGATCCGGAAGACGCACAATGCGTATTACACCTTTCTGATCTACTCCGGGGAGCGTGGAGTGGTGGAGGAGGTAGAGCGCAACATCAAGATTTTCGACGGCGTGATGCGCCACATGACGTCCCGCGTGGATTTCGAGGTCAAACCGGCCGCTGCGGAGCCGGCTGCGGAGGAGGCCCCTTCCGGGGAGGAGACCGGTGGAGAGAGCAACGGGGAGATTCCCGGGACCTCCGCGCCTGCGGACGAACCGCCCTCCACATAGGGGGAAGGAGGACAGATGGTTGCCTTCAACCGGGTGATTCTCGCAGGGAACCTGGTCCGCGATCCGGAGATCCGGTACCTTCCTTCCGGCCTGTCGGTGACCAGTTTTTCCATTGCGGTCAACTCACGGTACAAGCAGAATAATGAGCCCAAGGAAGAGGTGTCCTATTTCGACGTTGTTGCCTTCGGGAAACTGGGAGAAACCTGCGCGGAGTATCTTTCCAAGGGCCGCCCCGTGCTCGTGGAGGGACGC
>Ga0307378_10010556_pt1 | contig 11979 bp, 12 predicted proteins | sample UN1MG_FD_202238 | JGI IMG/M metagenome (GOLD analysis project Ga0307378, IMG submission 202238) | Soil microbial communities from Risofladan, Vaasa, Finland - UN-1 | ecosystem: Environmental > Terrestrial > Soil > Coastal area > Acid sulfate soil | place: Finland: Risofladan, Vaasa | collected...
CCCCAAAATCAAAAATGAAGTGTTTTATTTTATATAATCTGACTTTCTGTTTTTCACCATAAATTTTAGATTTTTCTAGTCGTTTTTGCGTACTCATTCTATAATATAATAAGGTAGAAAAATTAATTATTATTATGGTTTTTTTGGATATTCTCAAATGCATTTAATATTAGATCGCATATACTTTCAGCAGGCGAACTTTTGCATTTCCAATTAGTAAATTCTGGAAATGAACCAGGATCAACTACAAACAATTTATTACTAGATTCTTCTCGAACAATATCCAAATGTCCAAATAGTAAATCTCCTTTAAAATAATTCTTCCATTTATTAATTACTTCGCTTATATCATCCGGAGTTTCAATTTTTTTCATTTCAACATGTTCATTTGCTAAAGGAGGTTTAACTAAAGTACAGATTTCATTATCAATAAAATATACATTATAATGAATACCTTGAATATACTTTTCTAAGTACAAGATTGTATTATTTTCGGATTTTAGATCTTTAAGAAATCTAATAATTCTAACTCCTTTACTCCCTGAACCCATGATTGGCTTTAATATAAATGGATAATCTTTTAAATCTAATTGATTCTTAAACGTATCAACTGTACCTAAATAAATTTCTGGTGCTAATAACCCTATTCTTTTCATTAGAAAATGCGACTGTATTCGATTTTTCTGCAAAAATGATATTAGGGGGTTCGGTATAACGGGAATACTGTTTGCTTCCAAGAAAAAACCAGCATATAAAAAAAATAGACTTTTTGATTTTAATATATAAAAGTCGTTATGTAAAAGAGTTCCATTTATAATTAAATTCTCTAATGTGTAGATAGAAACGGTATATCCTTTATTTTCTAAGCATTCTTTTAGCTTTCCCGTCAGCATAGTCCTTCTTTTCGATAAAATTCCAATATTCATTTTTCTTAGCTAAATCATTTTTTTGCTTGTTTTAATAAAAAATCTGCCACAATTTTATGGCCATCTTTAATATAATTAAAATTTGGAGTACAATTTATATCAGTTAAAAAGAATTGCTCTTTTGATTTTAAAAAGTCTAATGAAGTTAATTTTAAATCCATTACTTCCATTGCTTTATAGCAATATTCTTTTAATTCAGAAATCTCATCAATTTCTCTTCTCGATTCCATCTTATTAGGATTAACTAATATCGGTAACTGTTTAAAAAAGTAAATTTCATCCCCAATCCCATAGATCTTATATTCCCATTTGCTTTTAATAAATTTTTGATAATATAGATAATTATATTTCGGATCCGTTTTATCAACTTCATCTAAAGCTCTCTCATCAGCTACTCTCAATTGTCCATTTTCTTTATGGACTACTGGCTTAAACTTATAATTTTTTTGATCTATAATATTTTTTATAATGTAATCCCTGAAAGGAGGAATAATTCCTTTAGGATTTAGAGAAAAATCAGGAATAGGAATTCCTGCCTTCTTTAAATAAACACTATTTAAGAATCTATTGATTGCCAACCAAGTACCTTTATAAGAGTTAATTACGGGAATAGAAGTTTGTTCTTCAAGAAGTTTTATAAAAGTTAAAACTAAATCTCCTTTCGCCTTAACAAAGAATAAATCTTCATCAAAATTTAAATTCTCACTATTTAGTAAAAAAGATTCCTCAACATATATTCTTACATCTGCTTTAGACTTTAAATATTTTAGGAAATCTGCCACTTTGTACTTTAAATGATAATTATCAATAATTATTCCTATTTTTTTCAAAAATTTTACCTTTAAAGCCTTTTTTAAAAAAAAAAAGTTTTTCTCTTTATTATTAAATAAAAAAAATATATGATATAAATACAATTGAAATAAAATTTTAAACCTTTCAGCATAGAGTAAAGACAATAGGATCTTTAAAACTTCGAGACTTTTTTCTACTGTCACCCCTTAAAATACTATATAATCAATATATTTATATACCATAATTAACTCATAATTTATCAAATTAATAGGGTTTTTTATACGTGTCAAATAAGTTTAGTAGAATCTATATAGGCTCTATTTGTAATCGCGATCTCGAAATCTTTGAAGAGATCAAAAAGTTTTTTAATAAGAACTATAATATCTCGATAATTAATCTTTTAAATAAAGATTCTAATATATTTAGTGTTAAACATTTTAAGAAACAAATTAAGAAATACCCTATTTCATTTATAATTGTTAAATTATTATCTGAAAAAGATAATCAAGAAATTTACAAAACGATTAGAGAAATCACGCCTCAGATCCCTCTTTTAAATAGTTTAGATGCGGTTCAGACATGTGAAAGTAGAAGAGATACCTTTAGAAGTATTGAACAAAAATGTAAGAAAATATATTTCCCTCGTAGTTTTTACTCTTTTAATGAAGCCTTTGAAGCTTGTTCTAATGGTACTAAAATTGTGATTAAATTGGATAGACATAATATTCCAAACTTGCCGAGAGATGATAGAATTATCGGCATAGCTAAAAATTCATATGATTTTAAGGAATTAACGAAGTATTTTAATGAAAATGAGTTATTTTTCCAAGAATATTTAGGTAAATTTGATATTATCTACAAAATATACGTTATTGGTCGATGGACAGTTTCAATAACTTCCCATAATCGATTGCGACAAAAAGAAAAGTTATCTCCCTTAGAACTGATTCATATTCGTGTACCAATTGACAAACAATTAAAGAGACGAATATTACGATTGGGTAGAAAAATGGGACTTTCAATTTTTGGCATTGATTATGTATTAACAAATGAAGGAAAGCCATATATAGTAGATATTAATGATTTTCCAAGTTTTCGAAGTATCCCTGAAGCAGTGAGTCTAATATCAGATTATACATATAATATTTTACTATTACGACAACAAATCTATAAAACACGTGCTTCAGTTAGAGGTTAAAACTTGACATGATAGTTTATTCATAGTATATAAACTACTTATCGCTCTCGTTTATTTTCTAAAAACTCTAAAAGTCTCTTTTTAGCAATATAATCATCTAATTGTTCTGGAGGATGTTTTGCAAAAAAAGAGCATGCAGAATGAAGTATTCCCCCAATTTTTCTATCCTTCGCAATTTTACTAATCCTAATGCCGTCTGCAATAATTCCTGCTGAATTATTACCATCTTCTACAAACATTGTAATATCAATTCTGACTGGGGCTCCTCCAAAAACTCTTCCTTCCAGCCTCATATAAGCCTCTTTTTGATTTTTTAGAAAAGGAATATAATCTACAGCAGAAATTCGGCAGTCTATCATATCTCGATTCGGGAGATTAGCAATTACTGCTTCAGTTTTAGATTGGCGTTTTCCTTCTTCGTATCTTAATGATCCATTTGGCATGGGGGTTAACAAATTGCAAAAATCGCTAGAACCACCCCAATCTAGTTGAATTGTTTTATCTAATATAGCTCCCCGCATTGGAAAGAGATTAGTTAAAGCTCTATGAATGATTGTGGCTCCAATTTGGGATTTTACGTCGTCTCCCATTAAGGAAAGATTTTTTTCTTCAGCTTTTTTGACTATTTCTAGATCTTTAACCACATGTGAAGGCATACCATTTATAACACATGATCCTGCATCAAGCGCACTCATAGCATAAAACTTTACAGCTTTATGTGACCCTGTTGGAAGTAGGATTACAGTAACATCTGTATTTCTACTTTTTATTTCCTTAATAACATCAGTAGGTTTTTGATTATTATCTACGGGTACTATGTTTTTAATATTGCTGTCTAATCCATCCATTATTGGACCTTTTATTACAGGAGCATTTAAATAATCAGGTTCAAATAGTTTCATATTACAATTTGGTTCTGCAAAAATTGCTATACTCAAATCTTTTCCAACTTTATTTGAATTAACATCGATACCAAGAACAAAATTTATATCATCAATTTTATATTGGGTAATTTCTGGAAGGATTCCTATAATTTTGTCGGGATTTTTCTTGTAGTTTTCAACACCTTGAATCAATGCAGATGCGACGTCCCCAACTCCCACAATGGCAACATTGATAAAATTATTAGCCATGATATTTTGTTATATAAATTTCTAGTATTTAAATAATTTTAAAATGCCATAAAGATTTAATAGTCATTTATGTGAAAATACTAATTTCTCATTTTAATGGTTATGAAGAGGCGAAAAATTATAAATAATAACGCTTTGATTGAAAATTAATATGTATCTCTTGAACTTAATTCTTCTTATTCTTTTTACCCTAATATTATTTTTCACATTAGTATATTTACTTTTACCTTGATTTTTTAATCTCTTTGTTTCTCCAAAATTTAATGCTACATATTTATATAATCCAAAAGATTTCAAGAAAAAAGCCAAACCAATACAACTTCCAATTCAAAATAACATAGGTCAATTGGATTTTGATAAGAATCAAGGCACTTATTCAATTTCATTTGGTGATAAAAGACAATTAATAAATGGAATTATAGTACGGAAGTTAATAAAATAGAACTAAATTTAAAGTTTGATAAAGTTAGTAGAAGAGAAGTTTTAATCTCTAATTAATATAAATGGTATATGAGAATTTGGCTAAAGTATTATTTATAGAAGAAGATCTTATACTAAATAAATTTAAGAATACATATCTCCTTTTTATTGATTAATATGGTCAAAAAAGTAGTAGTCTTTTCAGCAGTGAAAAACCATGATGTTATAAAAAAAGTTATTAATAAACTAAAAAGTATGAAGGAGTTTAATTTAAAGCTTCATGATCCAACAAAAGACTATTTCTGCCTCTCAGAAATGCCTCAATTCGTTAAGAATGCCGATAAAATAATAGTAAAGGTAAGAAATGAATGTTCTATTGATTTATTACATTTCGCTAAACTTTATAACATCCCGACATTGCATGATGTCGATACGATTTTAATGTGTAAGAATAAGATTTCGCTCGATTATGCTTTAAGGAAAGCATTTAAAAATCACGAAGAAAATTTAGAAAAATTTTTAATACCTAATTCATGGATTCAGTCTTTATTGGATGTAAGTAAGTTTAAAGAATGGGCTTTAAAAAAAATACCAATAGTTATCAAAAGTCATTATCAACATGATAAATATAATAGATTTAATTTTCTTGTTCAAGAAATCGATGAGGTTGATAAATTCTGTGAAAAATATAAAGAATTCTTATTTTACGATGTATATATACAAGAATTCATAGAATGTGATGGAATTGAGCGAAAGGTATATGTAATTGGAGATAAAGTTTTTGGTATTAAAAGAGAAAATCCTATTTATAAATATTTAAGAGAAAAACCCGAAAATATTGATGTCAGCTTGATTGAACGAGAAGAATTTAAAATTACAAAAGAAATCAATAGATTATCAAGGATTTTATCTAATGAGTTGAATCTTAAGATTTTTGGTTTTGATTTAGTAAAACCTATCGACAAAGATAAATTTTACCTTATTGATTTAAATGATTTCCCAAGTTTTAGAGGAATTCCGAATATTGAAAATGAGTTAATAAATTATATTAAAAACTATGCTTTAACTCCTTAAGGAATTACTAAAACGGGAATTATTATTAAATACGCGATAACTCCATAAGCAATACAAAAATACCCAAAACTAATTTTCTGAGCTACACGGAGTAAAATTTCAATAGTTATATAGCCTATCAAAAAACTAATTATAGTAAGTAAAATAATTAAAAAAGGTTCTATTATTCCAAAAACAGATCCTTCTCCAAAAATAATATCAACAATGATTGATGCAATTGCAACTGGTACAGACATTAAAAAGCTTAACCTTAACGCGTTGTCTTGGTTGTAATTTTCTAACAAAACTGAAGATACGGTCAATCCTGAGCGGGAAATCCCGGGTAAAATTGAGACTCCCTGAACTAATCCTGCTAAAAAACTATCTTTAGTGATCTCATTTTGCGGAGCATCTTCAAGAGTACTTTTTCCATAGATTTTTCGAGTTTTAAGCAAAATAATACCCGTAATAATTAATAATCCTGAAATAATTAGTGTTATTAAATCTCCTTGGAAAGCGGTAAACGCTCCTGAAATAATTATTCTGAAAATAAAATAAAGGGGTAGGGCAGTAATTCCTGTTCCAATCGTAGCATAAACTAGCCAATTTCTTTTTTTAATATCGATCTCATCTACTACATATTTTTTTGGTAAAATGCTTTTAAAAATTTTAACAAAATCTGTCCTAAATTTTAATAATACTGCGAAAGTTGTACCCAAATGTAACCAAATTGCAAGGCTATATGCCTCTTCGGCAGAAATACCTAATAAATTCATGGAAATAATAAATGTTTGACCACTTGATGATATAGGGAGCCATTCAAAAAAGCCTTGTAAAATTGCAATAATTATATATTCAATCATTAATTAAAACTCATATCTGTTTAATCCTTTCATTAAATAATCAATAATTTCATTACGTGCTTTTCTAAATCCCTCAAGTTCTTTCATTGACGGATCTTCAATATCACCATCTTCTCCAGCAAATTCTTTTATTGTCAATATATCTTTACCATCAATATTAAAAAGTTCATGGATTTCTTCTTTGTGTTTATCTGTTAAAGTGAGAATCAGATCAACATCCTTAAGAATTTCAGGATGTTTTTTCAAATCGATAGATAAAGAATTTTCTGATAATTTAATTCCTACTTCTTCCATAGCTAATCTAGCGTCCATTGATATCAACATACCATCTCTAGCATGAGATGAGATACCACATGATTTTATTTCAACATCTAAATTAGTTTTAGAAAAAAAGTCTTTTAGAAAACCTTCAGCTATACGGCTTCGCGCTGTATTAACTGAACATACTATTAAGATAGAATGAAATGGAAATTTTTTTTTCATTATTTATATGAAAAGATATATGTAAAAAAATAGTTATTATTACTGAAAACTCTTAAAATTTGCAAATTTAATTCCAGTTTTTTTCATTGTTTCTAATGCAGAATCTATATTCCCTTCTGGTAAATCAACCCCTCTTGTTAGATCTACCAAAAAATAAACTTCATAACCAAATTCAAATCCATCAATTGCAGTATAATAACAACAATAATCCAATGCTAATCCACATACAAAAATCCGCTTAATACTTTTTGAGTTTAAATATTCTCTCAAACCTGTTTCAGATTTCTTATCATTATCTTGGAATCCAGAGTAACTATCAACCTTTGGATTCATTCCCTTTTTAATTACCTTATCAGCCAAATCAACTTTTAAATCCTTATGGAACTTTGCTCCCTTAGTACCTTGAACACAATGAGCTGGCCATAAGATTGGTCCTATAGCTCCATTATCAGATATATATTCATCACCTGGAGATTTCCCATGATGATTACTTGCAAAAGATAAATGTTTTTTTGGATGCCAGTCCTGAGTTAACACCACTTGTGCCGTTCTTTTTTTAAATAATTTAGCAACTTCATTAATTCCATTTATAATTAGATCTCCTTCCTCTACTGCTAAAGATCCTCCAGGAATAAAATCATATTGCATATCCACAATTATTAAGGCATCTTTCTTATCGATCTTAATATTTTTTTCAAACTCAATATGTTCCATTATATAGTCACAACTATAATTTCATTGAATACAATACATCATAGTATTAATTAAATCTTATTGTATAACAAATAACTGGAGATAAAAAGAATCCAAGAGAGGATACTAAAATACACTATCCACTCGAAGACAGCCATGATGGTAAAAACTCTCTGACCAAAAGCATAACAAATCTCTCTGAAATAATTACAGAAATTTGTTATAACAAATGGAATCAGATATACAATAAAAATTCCCGCAATTATATAACCAACATATACAGGAACTCTAGAGAACTTAGGATTTTTTACCATAGCCAAACTAAAAAGTATAAATACTGCTGTATGTCCAAACCAACTAAATGTTGCAAAGTTCCCATGTAAAAACTTAATAAAATCGTTAACACCAGAAAAAGTACCAGTAAGTGCGACACAAATAGAGGAGAAAATTCCAGCGAAAACAGCACTCTTTCTTAGACTTTCATTAACATTATCATCCTTTAAAGTTTTTCCTAAGTAAATATAAAATAGGATAGCTAATAACCCTGAGATTATAAATCCTGTTCTTAAATATATTCCACCCGTTAAATCCCCTAAAACGCTTATAGAATATTTCCACATTTTATATTCTGGGGTAAAAATTAATGCTAAAGTATTGCCTAGAAACCCCGCGGTAAATCCAATAATTCCAAAAATATAACCCGGGATAAGATTGAAAAGTTTGTCAAAGAAATCATTTACTTTCTCCATATTATTTTCCCTACATGTTTTACTAAATAAAAATTTTCTTTATAATTTACAAACTCCATTATTAGAAAGAGAAGTCTCCTTCAATATTATTAAATTTTCTTATATATCATATAAGCAGGAATGAAAAAATACCAAAGAATCACCGCTATGGTAGAAGCCCATTCTATCAAGGGTAGAAGTAAATGTAAAAAAAAGAGTGATGGAAATAAGTGTAAAAAAAAGAGTATAATTAAAAGAGCAAAGATAAAAGAAACAAAAAAGCCAAAATACCCAAGATACTCTGAATAATTCGGATCTTTTATCATTAATATATTATATAAAGTAATATAGCACAATCCGAACCAATAACTTAATATAGCTGCTGTACCATGCAGATACTTAATTACTATATTAGAGCCACAAAACACACCTAAAAATATAAAACTTATACATGCAATATTAGCAGTAATATTGGCACCTCGAATCTGGTTTTTATTATTATCGTTCTCTGTGAATGTACTTCCAAGATAATTTACAAAAATCAAAGCAAATATACCTGAAAATGTATTTCCAAGATTAAAAAATAAACCTCCTGGCCCTAAACATAATGCACTTACAGCCATCTCCATAAAATTATACTCAGGAAACATTGAGAGTGCAATAATATCTCCTATAATTCCAGAGATAATTGAAAACAAACCAAATAGACTTCCTGGAATGAAATTATTTAATTTTTCGATAAATTGATCAACTTTCTCCATAGTTCCTTATTTAAATGGTATATTAGAATTTTATTATGAATTAAAGGATTTGTGCTACATAATTGCTGAAGCAATCTTTAATATTAAAAATAAAATGAAAAAAATAATAAGGATTTCGAAAAATCTGTCTTCTTCAAATACAAACTATATAAAAGACACAAAAATAGATAGTTATATTTCTATGTAAATAGTCTATTTGTACTATATGGTGGTACGAAATAAAGTCTCAGCTTGTTTTACAAAAATTTTTTAATTATTAACCCAAATTATTTTTATATATATTTCTGTGGTAAAACCTAATTAACAAAACAGTAATATAGTTTTGCGCTCGTAGTATAGTGGTCAGTATACGAGGTTCCCAACCTTGTGACCCGGGTTCAATTCCCGGCGGGCGCACTTTTATTCACTAAAAAATTCAACCAAAAATCAAATTTAGTTAAAATTTATATAAGATATCATTGAATTTTAAAAAAATATAAATTGACTCCATTAATAATTTAGTTTCCTAAATTTTCAAAATTTATACTTGAGTCTGAAGAACTATATTCAATTTCTTTACATAATTCAGAGATTTCACCAAATAAAGATGCAACTCTATTAAAAGTTCCATTCTCTCTATATTTCTTTGCTTCTTCCATTTTCAATAAGAGGGGTATCAATGGTTTAAACAAATCCAGAATTTCATATACATCATCTAAGATATTTTTACATAAATTTAGCTTCTTATTGATATCATCTTCTTTTGTAAACATATCTGATCTCACTATTAAATTTAGATTTATTTATTTAAATTTATATTATACTTTAATTTATAAATGCTTTCGGTTTTATTTTTAAAAAGGGATAATTACATACAAAAATACTATGGTAAATAATTTTAAACAATTTTTGTGGCAAAATGGTAAACGATAGCAATTTTTTGATATTAAATTTTAGATTTTTAAATAAAAAGTTATCCCAATGATCCTCAAATTTTTATCAATAAACACTCAAAAAACTACTAATTATGTAATTTTTTTAGACTTATTTAAATCTTTGGGAAAGTTCGTATCTAAATACTTTTAAAAATTACAAGGGATTATTTAAAATAAGAGTTTTATAAATCTCTGCTGATAAATAATAATTTACTGTTATCAATTGATAAAAAAAAATGTGATTTACATTAGGATAACAATTTTTTTATAACAAAGCTTTAAATATATTTTTTAATATAAGTTTCTTAGTTCATAATTAAGAAAAATACTAAAAAACCAAATAAACAATCAAATTTTTACATCAAAAAATGTAAAATGGTGTAAATTATTTTATATCGAGAATTGTAATATTATCGAACAACATGATCATTATTTATAAACATAAAATATGTAAAAAAAACGTATGAAGTAAATATGATAGCTATGAACAAAGCTCAAAATATTATCAATAATTCGGAAAAACTACAAATGCTAGGTTATGGTTTAATTGATATCTTGAATATTAATACTGGAGGAGCCACAAATATAATTTTCCAAAAAGGAATAGGAATGCCCCTAATACAAAACTTTCTTGAATTATATAAAAATGAAATTATTACTAAAAAGCAAGGAAATTCAATTATTCCTTTAGATAATTTTACAATTTTTATTCATTATTTTAAGAAAAAGGAAAAAGATATTTCTGTAATAATATATATGGAAGAAAAAGAAAGTTCAGTTAATTTCCCAAAGCTACATTTTTTATCAAAAAAAATTAATAAGAAAATTCAGGCAAACGCTTCAATCTTAGAAATAACAAAGATCTTCGAATCAGAAATTAACATTCCAAAAACTGATGGAATTAGTGCAATTTTTATTATAGGCTCCACAGGAAGTCCCTTTATTTCAAAAATTAATAAAAATCGTTCAAATATAGCAGATCATGAAGTCCATATTGGTGGATTTATTTCAGCTCTGTTATCATTTTCAAATATTATAATTGGAGAAGAAACAGGTGCTAAATTAAAAGAAATAAATTTTGGGAATCAGCAGTTCTACATTATATCAAAAAGTAATGTTATTTTTGCCTTTTTAATAGAAAACATGAATTCTCTACTTCAAAGATATATGTATCTCATTGCAGATGAATTTCTTTATCAGTTCCGAGATTATATAAAAGAGTTTAATGGAAATATTACTCCATTTAGCGAATTTGAAAATAACATTAACCAATATTTTATAATTTAAAAAAAATTCTATTACCAAGAAATCCCTTTAACAAATTGTAAACTATCAATAATTTGCTTTGATTCATGTAGGGGGACTTCCATAAAAGCATAAAATTCATTTTGCCAAAAAGCTTTTCCTGATGTAGCCGATCTAATATCTTCAGCGAATTTCATCGAATTTCTTACGGGTAGTAATAATTCTATGATCGCTTGATATTCTTTTTCCTGATCAATACTTTTTATTTTAGCAGAATATTTTGAAGTTAAGGTTGTTGCTATTTTTATATATTCTAATGGAAGTTGAATTATTGTATGATAAATTGGTTCCATTAGAATCAATTCTGCTTCCGATAAGCCTTTTTTAAGAGCATCATAAAACATAGCAGACAATTCGGAAAAAGCATTCTCTTCATTAAAGTTTTCAATATTTAAATCTGAAATTATCATTTTAACTTCTGTTAACTTTTCTCCACATAGTGGACCGTTTAAATGAATTTTCTCAATAATTTCTAAAATAGTATTCTTATAGAATTCCTCTAACTTTAAATTTCCTTGATAAATTAAAATATTTTGATCCTCATCACATTTCCAGAAATTTTCAATTTCCTTATCAGTTAAATTGGTCTTTTCCTTCAAAACTTCTTTTAACGTGTTAAAAGGTTTTATTGTATGATAATCAATATTTTGAAAAAATCTAACTGTTTTGGTATCCAGTCTTTCTAACTTTAGTTCTAAGGAACAATGATT
>Ga0307378_10010557_pt1 | contig 11979 bp, 8 predicted proteins | sample UN1MG_FD_202238 | JGI IMG/M metagenome (GOLD analysis project Ga0307378, IMG submission 202238) | Soil microbial communities from Risofladan, Vaasa, Finland - UN-1 | ecosystem: Environmental > Terrestrial > Soil > Coastal area > Acid sulfate soil | place: Finland: Risofladan, Vaasa | collected...
CTTCGCATGAATGTCGTCGATCGCGACGGCCGGCTCGTCGGACGCGTCGGCGACATTGGAGTCGAGCTGGGCGAGAGCTTCCCCCTCGTCACGAAGCTCCTGTTGCGCCCGCGCGGGCGGCGAGAGCCGCTGATCCTTCCCTGGAGTGTAATCCGAAGCGTCTCCACCGAAGCAATCGCCCTGACTCACCCTCACGGCGAGCTTCAATCGACCCAACTGGAGGAGGGGGAGGTCTTGCTGGTCGAGTCCGTGCTCGACAACCAGATCGTCGACGTCGAAGGGCACCGGGTGGTGCGGGTGAACGATCTCAAGCTCGGGGCGGTGCAGGGGCAGGTCCGTCTCGTCGCGGTCGGGGTCGGCACCCGCAGCCTGCTTCGCCGTCTCAACATCGAAGGCATCGCGCTCCGCCTCTGGAGCTGGTTCGGCCGCCGGCCTCACGAGCGCCTCATCAGTTGGGAGCACGTTCACTCCCTCGATCCCACCTCCCAGCAGCTCAGGCTCGACCTGGAGCGGGAAAAGCTGCGCCGCCTCAACCCGGCCGATCTCGCCGATATCCTGGGCGAGTTGAGCGCGCTCGATCGGGCGACGGTTGTCTCCGGTCTCGACGAAGAGACGGCCGCCGCGGCGATGGAAGAGATGGAGTTCGAGCTCCAGCAGGCCGTGCTCGACTCCCTGGAGGACGAGAAGGCGGCCGACATCCTCGAGGAGATCGACCCCGACGACGCCGCCGACCTCGTCGGCGACCTGCCGAAGGAGCGGGCCGACCAGCTCCTGGGACTGATGGAGCCGGAGGAGGCCTCGGACGTCAAGGAGCTGCTCAAGTACCCCGACGACACCGCCGGCGGACTCATGACGCCCGAGTACGTCGCCGTGCCGGCCGGCATGACTGCCCAGGAGGCGATTGGCTATCTCCGCAAGGCGGGTGAGGAAGCCGAGACGATCTACTACTGCTACGTTCTCGACGACGAGAAGAGGCTCATCGGCGTATTCTCGCTCCGAGATCTCATCGTCGCACCACCCACGAGAGTCATCGACGACATCATGGTGCGGGGTCTGATATCGGTCACCGCCGAGACCTCCCACGAGGAGACGGCGGGGCTCATCGCGCGGTACAACCTGCTCGCCATTCCCGTCGTAGACGAAGGGAAGAGGCTGGTGGGCATCGTGACCGTTGATGACGCCATCGCGGCGGTGCTGCCGGGCCGACTGAAGAAGCAGTTGCCGAAGGTATTCGCTCGCTAGCCAAAGGGGAGTGCAGTCGTGATCAGGCTGCTTCGCCGCAGAGTGTGGGTGCCGATACTGGCCTTCTTCGCCGTGCTCGGCCCGGCCATCATCACGGCCAATGTCGACAACGACGCGCCCGGGATCGCCACCTACTCGGTGGCGGGGGCGGAGTTCGGCTATTCGGTGCTCTGGCTCCTGTGGCCCACGCTCGTCGTGCTCATCGTCGTCCAGGAGATCTGCGCCCGCATGGGCATCGCCACCTCGAAGGGCCTCGCCGATCTCATCCGCGAGTCCTTCGGGATCAAGGTCACCGTGCTGCTGATGCTGGCCCTTTTCGCAACCAACTTCGCCAACGCCGCGGCGGAGTTCGCCGGAGTCGCCGAGGCCGCCCGGCTGTTCGGGCTGTCACCGTACATCGCGGTGCCGGTCGGGGCGGCACTCATCTGGCTGCTGGTTGTGCGGGGGAGCTACCAGGTCGTCGAACGGATCTTCCTGGTCGCCTGTCTCGTCTACCTCGCCTACCCCATCTCCGGCATCCTGGCGAGACCGCAGTGGGGCCATGTCATGCAGCAGTCGGTGACCCCGGCCTTCCGGTTCACGGATGCCTATCTGCTGGCAGCCGTCGGGATCGTCGGGGCCACCATCGCGCCCTGGATGCAGTTCTACCTTCAGGCGACCGTCGTGGAGAAGGGCACCCGCGCCGAGAGCTACGGCCTGGCGCGCTGGGACGTGATCATCGGCGGGGTCTTCGCCGTGATCGTGGTCTTCTTCATCACCATCGCCTGCGCGGCCACGCTCCACGCCTCCGGCGAGCGCATCACTACGGCCGGGCAGGCAGCGGCCGCGCTGCGGCCTCTCGCCGGGGAGTACGCCTCCCTTCTCTTCGCCGTAGGGCTCATGAACGCGGCCCTCTTCGCCGCCTCCATCCTACCCTTGTCTACAGCCTACGTCATCTGTGAAGGCATCGGCTGGGAGCGAGGGGTCGGCCGGTCGTTCCGAGAGGCGCCGCACTTCTACCTCCTCTTCACCGGCCTCATCGTTCTCGGCGCGGGTCTCGTGCTCGTGCCCGGCGCGCCGCTGCTGCGGATCCTGCTGCTCTCGCAGGTGATGAACGGCGTGCTCCTGCCCGCCATCTTGGTTCTCATGCTCCTCCTGGCGAGCCGGCGAGCGTTGATGGGCGAGCTTGCCCTTTCCCGCGGCTACCGCGTCTTCTGCTGGGTCGTCGCTGCCGCCCTCATCGCGCTGGATAGTGTGCTGCTGCTCACCACCTTCACTCCGCACTGAGGGCAGACGCCGCGAACCCGCGATCCGCCGCCGGACCGCACGCCTCCCTACACCGCCTCCTGCTGCCGCGCCCAGCGCTCCGCCTGGCGGAAAAACGGGCGGGAGCGCGTGATGCAGTACCAGGTGAAAGCGACGTAGGCGATGAGAAAGGCGATGGCCGCCCCGAATGAACCCAGGGATGGGATCAGCAAGAAGCCCGTCGGTATCACAATACAGAACCACAGGAGATTCGCCCTGCCGACCATGGCGGTCCGGTTCCCCACGACGTACGTCACGCCGCTGAGCCAGCTGACGATCATCAGCGGCATCACGATCCCCATCATGCGGACGGTGGGCACCGCGCCCACCTGCTCGGGCCCGAAGATGGCAGGCACGACCCAGTGGCCGCCGAGGGCCAGGACCAGCCCGTAGGTCGTTGCAACACCCGTCAACACGCCGCGGGCCTGGGTGAAGGATCGGAGGAGCTCGGCGCCATCGTGGGCGGCATGCCGCCGCGCCCAGGCCGGCAGGAAGACGATCATGAAGGCTTGATGGAAGGTTCCCATGTGGAACAGGAGCGTGAGACCGATCTCGAACTGCCCCACGGGAACGGGACCGCACCTCACCGCGAGATACGACTTCAGGATCGTATGAGCCCCGAAGGAAACGAGCCCGCCGATCCACAAGGGGAAGAGGAACGGAATCAAGAAGCGCACCCGGGCGGCGTCCACCCGCGCCCAGAGGAAGCCCAACTCCCTTCTGGCGAACCACGCGCAGATGATCACGGCGAGCAGCCATCCGCCGGCGATCCAGAGCAGCATCCCGAGCTGGCCCCATCGGGCGAACCCGGCGGCGCCCACGACAGCAAACGGGAAGAGGGCGAGCGAGCTGACGAGGCTCGCGGTTGACCACTGCACCGGACGTTCGAGCCCCTGAATGCAGGAGAGAAAGAAGAAGGACACCGGCCCGAGCAGACAGAGGAAGATGGAGGCGACGAAGACCGAATTCGCCATACCGGCCACGCCATAGAGCCGGCTGAGCCAGGGGCCAAGCAAGCCTGCCGCCGCCAGCGCGACGGAGCTGGCGGCGAGTCGGGTCCAGATGCCGGCGGCGTAGTGCGACTTGATCTGCTCGAGGCCCTGGTGCCGGGCTTCAGCGATGAACTTGGGTATTCCGGATTCGACCGAGAAGGAGGCGAGCAGCCGAAAGATTCCCGCGATGGTGAGGACGACAGCGTACTCGCCGAAGGCACGGGAGCCCAGCAGCCGGCTCAGCATGGCAGTAAGACCGAAGGTCATCACCGTCTGCGCGGCCAGCATGGCGCCGACGGGGTACTTCACCTGCGCCGCCACGGAACGGTAGGCGGCGGCATCCGTAGCTTCGGCGAAAAGCGCCCCGGCGGCGCGAAGGAAAGAAGGTCGCTCCATTGGGTCTCTGCTCATCCATCGCCGTTCGGCCGAGGTCTCGCGGGCACGGACGACTAGTTCTTCGAGCGGACCGCAGTCTCCTACACGCGCGGCCTGCGTCGCCGAACCTGAGCGCCCGGCCGCGGGTTCGTGGTGCGGGTTGGCCCGGACGATCAGTCATCTGCATCCGATTCTTCAGGAACTCCAGACGGAAATGCAGGCGTCCTCGGCCCCGGCTCGGAGGAAAGCTCTGGCACATCCGGAAGGGAATAATCGTAGTGCTGGGCCATACGCCCGGCCTCTTATCGGATTATTGGAGGAGAGAAAGCATGCCGAAAATCGCATTCGTCGGGGCGGGGAGCCTGGGCTTCACGCGAACACTGGTTATCGACATGATGTCGTACGAAGACCTGGCGGGATCGACGATCTCGCTCATCGACATCGACGAGGAACGGCTCGACTACACGAAGCGCGCCGTCGACAAGATCATGGAGGTCGGGAAGTACCCGGCCAAGGTCGAGGCAAGCTTGGACCGGGCGAAGGGACTGAAGGACGCCGACATCGTCGTCATCACCATCCTCGCCCACGGAGTCGAAGGGTTCCGTCCCGAGATCGAGATCCCCATGAAGTATGGCGTCGACTTCAACGTGGGGGACAGCTATGGGACCGCGGCCGTCTTCCGCTCCCTGAGGACCATACCGGTCATGCTCGACATCGCCCGCGATGTCGAGAAGTACGCGCCTAACGCCTTCATTCTCAACTACACGAACCCGATGACGATGCTCTGCCGGGCGCTCTTTCGGGAGACATCGGTGCAGCTCGTGGGGCTCTGTCACAGCGTTCAGGGGCTTGCCCGGCGTCTTGCAAAATGGATCGGCGTACCCGGCGAAGAGGTCGTCTGGGAAGCCGCCGGCATCAACCACCAGGCGTGGCTCCTCCGCTTTGAGCGGAATGGCGAGTGCCTCTATCCTCTCCTCCGGCAAGCGGTGGAGAAGCCCGAGATCTGGGAGCAGGACATCGTGCGCAACGAGATGTTCAAAGCGCTCGGCTATTACGTCACGGAATCGAGCGGGCATAACTCGGAGTATAACTGGTGGTTCCGCAAGCGCCCGGACCTCATCGAGAAGTACTGCACCCACGGCAAGGACTGGAACCCCGGGGTTCACGGCTACATTCTCGATGAGTACTCGGAGGCCGCCGATACGTGGAAGAATCGGCTTCGGGACTACGCGGAGGGCCGCGTCGAAATCAGGCTCGGGCGCTCGGATGAGTATGCCTCGAAGATCGTCCGCGGGCTCCTCTTCGACGACACCTTCAACTTCAACGGGAACATCCCCAACACCGATCTCATCACGAACCTGCCCGACCAGTGTGTGGTCGAGGTGCCGGTCATCGCCGATAGGACGGGGTTCAAGGGCGTGCACGTGGGTGATCTCCCGCCTCAGCTCGTCGCCCTGAACCACCTCACGACGATGGTGAGCGAGCTGACCGTCGAAGCGGCCCTCACCGGCGACCCCGTCGCCGCCTACCAGGCCTGCTGCTACGATCCGCTCGCCGCCTCCAAGCTCTCCCTGGCCGAGATCAAGGAGATGGTGGACGAGCTGTTCAAGGTGCAGGCCCCGCTGCTTCCGCAGTTCAAGCACCTGAGCTAGATCGCCAACGCCGAACAGACCAGGGAGCCCTCGGTCTACCGGGGGCTCCCTTTTCGCGTCTGTCGCTTCGCCGGACGCTGACGGCGCGGGACCTGCGCCGCGAGGGTCGAGGGCGGGTCTCGGCGAAGACACCCAGTCACCGAAGAGGGGAGGAGCACGTGAGCGGCCTACCGCCGGAAGAAGCACAGCGCCTACTCGCTGCGGACGAGGAGCTTCGCTCCGGAGCCGACCGGATGCTCTCCGAGTCGGGCCTCGGTCCCATCATCGCCGAGGCCGGCTACAAGGCGGTCGGCTCCTATAGCATGCGCACCATGACCTGGCGCGATCTCGACTTCGAGCGCCTCCAGGAGCCGCCCGACTGGGGTGACCACTGGGATCTCGGTCGCAAGCTCGCCGAGACGCGCTGGCCCTGGCGGCAGGTCTGTGTCGACTGCTACCGTGACCCTCGCGACCCGCGCGGGAACAGCTTCTACTGGGGTCTGCGGGTCAGCTTCCCCACGAACGGTCCCACGTGGAAGCTGGACCTCCACACTGCGCGCGCCAGCGACTTCGCCCCTGGGCGCAAACTCCGCTCCAACTGGCTGGCCAACCTCACCGATGAGGAGCGCCTGCACATCCTCGCCATCAAAGACGCCGTCTGGGATCGCCCCGAGTACCGGCACACGCTCTTCTCAGTGCACATCTACGAGGCGGTCCTCGACCACGGAGTCCGCGGATTAGATGCGTTCATGGACTGGTGGCGCGGGCGCGGGGGTGCCGGCGCCTGAGGAAATGAGCGCCCTCGGGACGACTCGCTAGCGCCGCTTCGCCGATGCCTTCTTCTTCGCAGCCTTCTTTGCGGCGCGCTTCTTCGTGGTGCGATGGCCGGTCCGGGCGAACTGCGGCAGATAGTCCGCGTGCGCCTCGAGCAGGTCGTCGCGCACTGCTCGCGCGACGGCCGCTGAGGGCACGAGCGGGTTAGCTATCAGCGCCTGAAGGGCCGCCCCTCGATCCCCGGTCACGGCTGCCTTGATGGTGAGCTCCTCGTAGGCCTTGACCTGCTGGAGCAGCCCCCGAAGCTCCGGGCGCAGAGGCCCGACTGTGAGGGGGTGCGGCCCGTCCGCTCCGATGACACAGCTCACCTCGACGACGGAGTCGGGCGGAAGGTCCGACAGCGCGCCGCGGTTCGTGGTGTTGACGCATTGGATATCGCGCCGGTCGGCATGGATGGAGGCGATGAGTCGAACCGCCGCCTCCGAGTACAACGAGCCGCCTCGCTTCGACAGGGCCTTGGGCTTCTCCGAGAGGTTCGGGTCCCGGTAGAGGTCGAAGAGCTCCTTCTCGATCCCGATGATCTGCTCGCCGCGGGTCTTCTTCGCCTTCTTGAGCCTCTTCAGCGCCTCGTCGCCCGCGTAGTAGTAGTGGTGGTAACCGCAGGGGATCGCCCCCAGCGATTCGATCAGCCCTTTGGGCCACTCGTCTCCGGCCGCCACCTTCTTGAGCAGCGTGTCGGTCACGTCGACCCCGCGCACCCGCACGCGGTTCGCCCAGAGCAGGTGGTTGCAGCCGACGAACTCGATGAACGTCTCCTCCGGCGTGGCGCCGAACTCGCGGGCGAACCAGCGCTCCATGTTGATGGCGTTGTTGCAGAGCCCGATCACCTGCGTCTTGCTGTGGCGGCTCGCCGCCTCCGTCACGATCCCGCTGGGGTTCGTGAAGTTGACGAGCCACGAGCCGGGCGCCAGCTCCTCCATATCCCGGCAGATATCGAGGATGACAGGGATGGTGCGGAGCGCCTTGGCGAAGCCCCCGGGCCCGGTCGTTTCCTGGCCGATCACGCCATGGCGGAGGGGGATCTTCTCGTCCTTGATCCGGGCCTGCATCCCTCCGACGCGGATCTGCGTGACGACGTAGTTCGCCCCCGGCAGCGCCTCTCTGCGGTCGCTGGTCAGATGAAGCGTGAACGGGTCCCCGTTCCTCTCCACCATCCGCTTCGCCAGGTTGCCCACGATTTGGAGCTTCTTCCGCCCGCTCGGGATATCGACCAGCCAGACCTCGCGCAGGGAGAGTTCCTCCGCCCGCCCTATCAGCCCCTCCACGATCTCGGGCGTATAGCTGCTGCCGCCGCCGATGACCACTACCTTGGATTCCCGCCTACTCCTCATTCCTTGCTCCTTCCGGTCCGGCGCCCACATCCTCCCGGAACCACCCCCGCTCAGTCGCCGTCCGCCGCACCCGCTCCCAGATCTCCGGCTCGCCTGCCCCAGCCGCGCCCAGCGCACCCCGCAGTCCCCCAGTCACCGGGGGCTGCTCGGCGCGAATGAGCCGCGCTCGCGGCGTCGTCTCCAGAACCGCCTCCCCGAACACATCGAAGAGAAGCGGTCCGGTCTTCAGGAACAGCGACCCGGCCGTCGCCACCACCGGATCTGCATCGGCCAGACCGTAGCGTCGTATCAGATTGGTGGCGGCCAGAGCCAGTTGGCGACCGAATCCAGTGACGATGTCGATCGCTACCGCATCCCCCTCGCGCGCGCAGCCAAACAAAATGGGGTCTGTGACTCTCTTCGACACGAACTTCCCCTGTCGATGTGCGGCGTGCGCCAGCTCAATCACGCTGCTGTGTCCGGTCACCCTCAACAGCTCCGCCGTCAGCGCCGTCGGCTGTCCTCGCCCGTCCTCGGAGCGAAGCACTGCGTGGAACACTTGCGCGCCGATGTCCATGCCTCCACCGAGATCCGTGAACGCCCCGTAGAAATACTTCTCGCCATCCGGCTGGATGATGCAGCAGCAGACGCCGCTCCCCGCCGTGGCGCCGACGCCGTACCCTTCGGGAGCACAAGCCCTCAGGGTTCCGAAGGCGTCGTTCTCGATCGTCAGCGGACACCCCCAGCCCACTTCCCGAAGAGCCTTCTCCAGGCGCGGCTCGTCCTCGGGCCAGTCCACTCCGGCCAACGTCATGTGCGCATGGACTACGTCCTCGGATCGCCCGCCCGCCATCGCAAGCGCCGCCTCCGCGGCCCTCGTGATCACCTCGGCGGCGCGGTTCGCGCCCACGCCCTCCCAGTTGCTGCTGCCCTCACGGCCGACGCCGCGCAGCTCGCCCTCCAGGTCACAGACTGCGGCGAGCGTCTTCGTACTGCCCCCGTCCACGCCGACGACAAGTCTCATCCTATCTCGCCCTCGCAGCAAGTTCCCGTACTACAGCTACATTATCTCTTTCGCGGGCATTGCCTGCTCCAGAGGAGCATTGCCCACGCGCTTTATGGCCAAGGCCGGCTGCGCAGCCGGCAGCGACACTGACGAGGTATGATCTGATCCATCCGTCGATGCGGCGGCCAGCATCGAGCAGAGGGAGCGTGTTCCCTTCACAGAGGTACTACGGACTGCACGCCATGTCCTCTTGCCGGCTTCCCGCCCACGGCCTATCTCGCCAACCACTCCACCAGCGAGCGCCCCGCGAGCCAATAGGCCGGGCCGGCGACACCCGCGGCAGCCAGGCAGCGGGCAAGGAAGCTTCCCAGGTGCGATCGCTGCGCCCGATGGAGCACGAACATCCCCGCCGCGATGAGAACGAGAGAGACGAGCACGAAGACCATCAGGAAGATGTGCCTCGACGTCAGTTCTCCCATCGCAAGCAGCTCGAAAAGCGACGTTCCGCTGAGTCCCCTCCGCGTCGTGTATACCAGCAGAATCGGCCCCAGCAGCAGCACGGAAGCGACGAGCCAGCTCTTGCCAAGCCCTCTCCAGAATCCCAGCGACACCGCATGTCGGTCTCTGCGCACGAGTGCCCCAAACGCCGCCGTCCAAAGCAGCGCGCCGAGCAGGGGAAAGCCCACTCTCGCTGCCTTCCAACGCCGTTCCCGGGCTTGGCGCGCGACGACGAACTCGCCTCCATCCTGCGCCTTCAAGCGGATCCGGATGTCCTCCGCGGGATTGCCGCGGTCGTATCTGGCCATATGGACCTGTCGTCCTTCGGCGGCCCACGCCGCCGACTCGTCCAAATAGGCCATATTCCCCTCGTAGTCGGCCAGGTTGGCCGTGCGCGGCCTGCGAGGCAGCATCACCTCCAGGTCGAGTTCCTCGGGCGCCGTGACGTACACCTGGGTGAGAGGAATCGGGCGTTCCCACGCCCGGCCGGTCCCCAGCGGGTAGTCATAGCACCGCGCCCCGTCTCGCTCGCCCATCTTTTGCGTGAACGTGAGCGCGATCCCCGGCGCCCTCCTCTGCGGGCGACGGGCCGCCCGCTGCCGGCGCGGCAGCGTCCGCAGCTTCACCAGCGCGAACGGCTTGCCGGCATATGAAGAGAGCGCCTCTCTCGTCATCGCCGAAAGGTGCGTGACTTCGGGCAGGGACGCCTCCAGCGCATCCATCTCGAGCACCTCATACACCTCGACCTGTGCCCGTTCCACCCTGACGCTCGCTTCCGTCGGGAGGGATGCCACAGCCAATCCACCGTAGCCGATCCGGCGCCGTCGGTGGAAGAGACTCCGGGGAAGAGAGATCGCCACCGCGACCGGCCCCGCGGCGAAGGAGCCGGCGCTCATGGCGGACTCGAGCGCCGCCCGGTGGCGCAGTCGCTCGACTATCGCCTCATAGAACAGGTGGTCGAACTCGGCGAGCCGCTGCCTCTGGAACCGCCTCGCAGGCATGGTGCGAACGTCGAGCTGCTCCGGAACCGCCTGCAGCGGCAGCAGCAGATGCACCTCCCGGGCCTCGCCCGATTTGTCGCGGAGGGACACGAACAGGTCCACCCGCACTGTTCCCTCCGGCTGCACCTCTACCACAACGAGTTGGATCTGTTCCGAGAGGTCCCCTCTCCACTCCTCCGGCGCAAGCAGCACGCAGTCGCCTCCCGCGCAGGCGGCCCATAGAACCAGCACCAACAGTCCCCAACCGATCCCGCTGAACCCTCGCATCGCATCCGTCTCCGCTCGGTCTCTGCCCATCAACATCCCGCTTCCACACCGGCACGAGCAGCTCTGTATGGTTCTCCGGGATCGCTGCTTCCGCCTCCACGCCCCCATGATTTGAACCCGCACCCGAGGCCGCCAATCACTGTGCAGAATGGAACGCTCCCGTGCCGGCGAATAGGTGAACGGGGTAAGGGAAACTGCGCGAGCGGAATGGATCGAGATCCCGATCTGACGACAGAGGAGACTGCAACCGCGACGGAATCACGGGTCCACGACCCGGAGATCGACGGCGATCCCCGCTGGCGCGTCACGCTCTCCGTCATGTGGGTCGCCCAGCTCTGCTCCATCATGGGCTTCTCCTTCGTCATGCCCTTCGTGCCCTTCTTCGTCCGCGAGCTGGGCGTCTCGGAGAAGATGGTCCCCATCTGGGCCGGCCTCACCGGAACCGGCGCCGGTATCGCCATGAGCATCATGGGCCCAATCTGGGGCTTCGTCGCCGACCGCCACGGCCGAAAGCTCATGGTGCAGCGTGCCATGTTCGGCGGCAGCATCGTGCTGGCCCTCATGGGCATGGTCCAGAACGTCTACCAGCTTCTCGCCCTGCGGATCATCCAGGGCAGCATCACCGGCACCGTCCCCGCCTCGGTGGCCATGATCTCGAGCGTCGTCCCGAGGAACCGGCTCGGCTCGAGCCTTGGGCTCATGCAGATGGCGGTCTTTACCGGCGGCTCCATCGGTCCCTACATCGGCGGCCTCGTCGCCGACCACTTCGGCTACCGCCTTCCCTTCGGCGTCACCGCCGCGCTGCTCTTCACCGGCGGCTTGCTGGTTCTCTTCGGCGCCAAGGAGCGCTTCGTCCGGCCGGAGCCCAAGGAGAAAGGCGAGTCCGCGCCCCTGCGCGTCCTCCTTCGAATGCCCACCATCGTCAGCCTTCTCGGCGTCTACTTCGTCATGAACCTGAGCCTGTCGTCTGCCATGCCCATCTTCCCGCTCTTCGTCGAGCAGATCGTCGGCACCCCTCAGAAGGCGGCCGGCGAGACCGGGATCCTCCTCGCCGTGACTGGCGTAGCCTCCGCCTTCTCCGCCCTCATGGTCGGGCGGCTCAGCGATCGCATCGGGCACAAGACGATGCTGGTCGCGTGCACCTTCCTGACCGCGCTGCTGTCTTTCCCTCACTTCTTCGCCCAGAGCGTCGCTCAGCTTGTGTTCCTGCGCATTCTCTTCGGCCTGGCGGCCGGTGGCATGGTGCCGGCGATGAATGCTATCGTCGCCGGCAGCGTACCTCGGACGAACATCGGCCAGGCCTACGGCTTCACCACCACCGCCTCCGCCCTCGGCTGGGCGACCGGCCCCGCCATCGGGGGGCTGGCGGCCTCCGCCTTCGGCTATCGGTGGCCGTTTGTTATCATGGGTGGACTCCTGGTTCTCGTGACGTTTGCACAGAAGCGGTGGATTGCCGAAGAGACCTCTGATTAGGTCGGCCGCCCTCCCGGGAGAGCTGCTGGAAGATGACCGCTGGGCGCTCACAGAAGCAGGTGTCGA
>Ga0307378_10010558_pt1 | contig 11977 bp, 11 predicted proteins | sample UN1MG_FD_202238 | JGI IMG/M metagenome (GOLD analysis project Ga0307378, IMG submission 202238) | Soil microbial communities from Risofladan, Vaasa, Finland - UN-1 | ecosystem: Environmental > Terrestrial > Soil > Coastal area > Acid sulfate soil | place: Finland: Risofladan, Vaasa | collected...
GGTTTAATGCCTTATGGTTTTGGTATAATAGGAGCTGTTTTTTCAATAATATGTGCTATTATAGCTGTTGCGCTAGGTATTAAGCCAATAAATTATACCCCTTTTATTATAGCAATATTAGGTATACTTTTGATAGTATTTGCAAGCCTGATTGGAGGGATAATTGTTCTTCTTGCCACATTTATAGGATTTATTAGCTAAATTAAATTTTTATATTTTTTTATTTTCTCTTGTTTTTTTTACACTAAGGAGAGAGCAATTAATATCGCCCCTATTATCTCAGATACATTACCTGCTCTTGAAGTATCAATTATAATCTTATCCAAACCTAAATATATGGCACCATGAGCTTTTCCGCCTCCCAGATGTACTAATGTTCGATAGATTAGATTTCCTGAGATCCCATCTGGAGCAAAAATCAGATTTGATTGATTCTCAATCGCTTTTTCAATCAGAATCTCATCATTAAAAACTTGAATAGTAGAATCTTTATTTTTAAAAAATGCTACTATTTTTTCGGCAACTTCAAGTGATTTATCAACAATTTTATCACGTCCCATATCACCCTTTCTACCTCCACTTAAGATGCTAATTTTTGGTTGTATTCCAATAAAATGGAAAAATTTTAACGCACTTTCGATGAAATCAATCTTACTTTGGTAGTCTCTATATTCATCAATTCCTACAGGGGCAAAGAAAAACTGATATCCATTAAAGGTTTCCAGTAAGGCCAATCGATTCACTTTTGTTATTCTGAAATGATTTTTTATATTTTCAAGGAATCTATTGGAACTTAAGCTTCCACGTATAGCAGCATCAATCAAATCATCTTTGAGATATTTCAGTATTTCATTTTCAGGTATATCACTCTTTACAAAATGAATTATAGTTTCAATTTTATCCAGTTCAATATTTTGAGAGATTTCATTAAAATTTTCATCACTAATAAATAAATACATTATAGTATCATGTTCGTTTTGAAAATTTTTAATTGCAGATATAATTTTGAGATTTTGATCTTTAGATTTCCCTAATCCAATCCCAATTTTTGTTTTCCTATTAAGTACCTTAGAGTTAAAGTATTCCATAATAATACACTAATTTGGGAGTTTAGAAACTCATGTTATAAATAATAAATACGAGCAAAATTGTCAGAGCGTCATATAAACCATGGGTTACCATTACTGCAATTAAATTTTCTTTTCTCTGGTGATATAAAAATCCAAGTAAGAATGATATCGCAATATAAGGAACGAAGGAAAGAAAAAATGAAACGACAAAAGATAGTGAAAATATTGGGTACAACAAGAAGATTGATATTAGATGTATAAAGGTAAAGACCAGAGCTGTAATAGTTATTCCCCATTTTACACCTAAGCGCCTAACTAATCCTTTTTGCATAAAACCTCTAAATAATATTTCTTCAGTTGTACCAATTATCAACACCATGGTAATCATTAATAATACTAAACTAAGTAAATCAGAAGTGAAAAAATAAACATCAATATCAGAACCCGCACTTGTAATATCATTGATAATTTCTACCCCATAAATCAATTCAAGAACAATTTCCATAAAAACTGAAACTATGAAAACTAAAAGAATTCCAATGATAGAAAATATTATGCCAATTATAATTTCTTTCCAATAATTAACTCCTTTAGTTGTAAAACCCAATAATGCAAACCTATTTTTTGTTGATGGATTTCTCAAATATTTCTTGACTACTATTAATGGAAGAAGAATTAAAATCAACTCAGCAAATGATGTTATAATTAGAAAGTAAGGGTTCGTTAGGTTATTCATAAATTCTTCTATTGATGGTGAGAAAAAAAGAAAAAAAATCATTAATACCACAGCAATGATATTCATTATGAAAATACTTGCGATGGGTATCCCTATAGAAGAAAGGCTACTCCAAAGAGTTTTTTCTTTGGTGTTTAAAATATCCTCATCAGATATTTTATCAAGGTCATACATCCGCATCTGATCTGGGTATTGATAAGTATTACTTTGAAGTTTTTTATCTAGGAATTTTGGGGGTAGTTGTTTATGTTCTTTTAAATATACTAAATCTAAACCACAAGACGTACAAAACATCAATTCTTTTAAAGTTGGAAGTTTTTCACCGCAAAAGGGACAAAAAGTCCATTCTAATTTGATATTATTAGAATTACTATTGTTATCGCTCAATGATAATCTCACTGAATAAAAAATAATTATTATGCTTGTGAAGATAACGAGATTTTTAGTATTTTCGTATAATAAATTAATGTGTAAAATAACAAAATAGGGACTTTTTATCTTTCCTAACCGGGTTTACAAATCCATATCGTTCGAATTGTATAGTTTTATCTAACTCTATATCTTTCAAGTTAATTTCTCCAACCCCTTTTGATATTGATCCATCAGGTTTTAAGATTGTAATTTCTATATTTTCATCAATTGGTACCCATTGAATAATCGAATATTCCCTATTTAATTCCGCACTATGATATGTAGCTATTATTTTGTTATTAGCCTTGTCTATTTTTTCAATCTTAATATTCATTAGATCTTTTAAACGAATTAATTGGTTAATCTCCAGTTTATCATTGTCAGATTTGGAAACATTTATCTTCAAGATTCTGTTTTCAACGTTTACTTTTATAATTCTCTTTCCTTTTTCTGGTTTTGAAGGTAATAGTAAAGGTTCAGCGATATATTGCTCTTTTGGAACCTCATTTATTTCTAATTGTACTGGATCTTCGACATAAAAATACCGATCGGATAGTTCATCAATAATGTTTTTATTATTTGCATATAACCAATTGACAGAAAATGAGATTCCCGTTAATGACATCCCCAAATCTAATAAAGAGATTCTTAAAGCTTCGGGCTTGATGCCACGTTTTTTTAATGATTGTAAGCTCCACGTTCTTGGATCATCCCAACCTTCAAAATTACCGTCTTGTATGTTATTTCTGGCCTCTGTCTTGCTTAGTTTCATATCGGGAAATTTTAATCTTCCATAATGTAAGAATTCTGCTTTTGGCCATTTGAAATGTTCCCAAATAAAAGTTTCAATAAAATCTTCCTTGACTAAATCCGCTCCTCTTAGAATGTGGGTAACCCCTATAAGATGATCATCAATAGCCCATGAAAATTCTAACATTGGCCACACGATATACTTCGTTCCAACTCTTGGGTGTTCTGCCTCAGAAATTCTCATTATTATTTGATCACGCAAAGCAGGATCTTTTTGATCCATTCCAGTTTTTAATCTCACGACTGCTGTAGTTTCAGGATATTTCCCCTGAAGCATGTTATTCCATTCTATTAGATTAGTTTCAATTTTATTATTTCTGTGAGGACAATCTTTTTGTGTTAGTTTATATTTATTTTTAAATTCTTTAGCTTCACAAAAACAAACATAAGCAATCCCATCTTCAATGAATTTTTTACAATACTCATAGAAAATTTCAAGCCTATCGCTCTTATAATAAACCTTTGAGTAGTTCACGCCTAACCATTGCAATCCCTCTTCAATCAGATCATAAGATTCTGGAAGCACGTACTTAGCTCTTGGACTAGATCGCTGAGATTTAGAGCTCCCTATTGTATCATCAAAAAATAATATTAATTCTCCTTTGTAACGCCTTACATATTCATCATTTAAAATTACCATTCTTGCATTACCGATATGTAAAGCTCCACTTGGATAAGGTGCTAATCTCATTACGATTTCTTCATACTTATCAATTTTGGGTAATTCTGGTAAAATTTTCTTATCTCTCGAAGATTTTTTTTTATTCAGTGCCTCTGGATCAAGTTCTAATAATTTATCTCTTTGTTCATCAATATTTAATTGTTTTATTGCTTCTATAACTTCCTCTAATAATGGAGCTATGGTTGATGCTTGTGATCTTAAATCTTTTCGTTCTCGCATTATTTTACCCATTATTGCTTTTTTATTTGGGGTTCCACCAAATTTTACAGCATTATTTAGTGCAAGTATCCAAATGAGTTGCTTTAGTTTATCTTCCGCCATGATTTAAAAACACTGTTATGAATTTAATAAATATATTTATTAATTAAATTCTCTAATTTCCCATATTAGTAATATCTTTCTAATGCAATTAATTATGAGTACTAATTATTATCGTGGTTATATTTTAATAAGATTAAAACAAATTGGGAGAGAATGGAATGTCGTGGATAAATTAACGAATTTATCCTCTTCAGAACCCGATGAAGATTGGAAGGTTGGTTATGTGATCCCTGTATATGGAGGATGGGACTTGGTTGTTGAATGTAAATTTCGGAAATTGCATGAGTTAGATAAAATTGTTGCTTATCTTAGTACTGAAGAAGATTTGAGTTCTTGGATTGAAGAAACAACGACTTTAGTATCGAGTAAACCAGAAGTTATATAAGCATCCTTAGACACATCTTTCATCATTTTCCTATTACAAAAGAAGTCATCAAATCTGATAATCCTATTGAGTTTTAATATTTAGTAGATCGAGAATAGAATTGACACTTACATATGATAAATCTTGGAATATCATATCAGCATTGCGGAGATCAACAATATTATGAGTAGTAGTTAAAGCAATACATTTCATATTTGCTCTTTTTGCTGCTTCTATACCTACAGGTGCATCTTCAATCACTAAACAATTTTGTGGTTTTACATTAATTTTTTGAGCAGCTATTAGGAACACATCTGGAGAAGGTTTTCCATTTTGGACTTCTGCAGCAGTTATTATGGTATCAAAATAAAGTTCAATTTTAAGAGATGTTAAGAGCAATTCTACGTTTTCTGGAGGACCACTTGATCCTACTGCTAATTTGAAATTAATCGATTTTAGATCCTCTATTAATTCTATAACACCGGGTAAAGGTTTGATTTTATCTTTAACCATTTCTCTATAATATTGTTCCTTTAACTGAGCCCATTTTTCAACAAGATTCTGATCCACATTTCTACCGACTAATTGTCGAGTAATAGGTATGCTTTGTTGACCAAAGGTAGCTTCAAAAAAACTTTTTTTGAACGTTTTTCCAATTTCTTTTGCCATCTTCACCCAACTTTCATAATGGATTGGTCCTGTATCTGCCAATACCCCATCCATATCAAAGATTACAGCATAATTTTGATACATCTTTATATTCATTGTTAATAATTAATTTATTCAAGAGAAATAAAATATTTTAACCATGCGATAATAAATTAATAGTAAGACTCCGTGCTAAATAATAAATATTATAATTTGATATATTTAGGTCCTGTGATCTAGCCTGGATTTATCCTTTTCACTTCTTTCCGAAATGGATGCCAATGGGTGCTGGCTTGCGAAGCCAGAGTTCGGGGGTTCGAATCCCTCCAGGGCCACTCATAATAAAGTAATGAATTTACTCAATGTAATCCATTATTTCTGAGATATTATTTATTAGTATATACTCTGGGCCAGTTATTTCTTTTTCATAAGGAAATTCATATACTCTTTTACAGAGGATTGTCTGCAGTCCCGCTCGATAACCTCCCATAATATCAGCATACTCATCCCCACAAATCATACAAGATTTAGGATCTTCTAAACCCATTTTTTTTAATGTATAATGAAAAATCTCAGGATCTGGTTTTCTCTTCCCAAATTCTGCAGAAGTGACTACCGCATCAAAATATTTTCGCAAATCATATTTTATTAACAGTTTTTCTATAGTTGTGTGATGAGGATGATTAGATAAAACAGCTAATTTAATTTCTTTATTTTTTTTTAATTTTTTCAGAGTTTCAGCAGTTTTTTCAAAGGGATACCATTCTTCTAATTCACATGAATGATAATAATTTGCGAGTTCTTCATAAAATTTTGGGGTTAAGTTTTTTATGTTAAGCATTTCGAGAATTTCTTTAAAAATTTCTGTAGTTTGATGTTCAGTTTTTGTTTTCATGCTCTCTTTAAAGTATTTTGCCCGCTTTCTATTAAATGTTTTAATAATGAATTCAACATCCTGTTCATTTTTGATGATATTAGATATTTTCAATTTATTCACGGATTTCACTAATCCTACTTTATAGCACTCAAGATATTTTTCAACTGAGGCATCTTTGAATTCAAATAATGTAAAGCCAAAATCAAAGATTAACCCCTTTATTTTCATTATATGGTTATAATTATATACTTCAAATTTTAATTTATCTCTGAGTAAATATGTTTATTAATGAACTAACAAGAATAGAATATTTATCGTGAATCCTAATATATAATAGAATCATGGCACTAAATAAATGGCTCTCAGATCCAGAAATAGAAGAAAGAAGAAAAAAGAAGGAAGAGATGTATAATGCGTTACCAGACCAACAAATCCAAGAATTAAAAAAAGAGTCGATTCGGAAAATTGTTCAAGAGGAGAAGGAAGAAGTTCCAACTGAAGATTTTTCGGATAATATTTTGAATGATGTTATTGAATTTAAGAATTGGGTTGATTCTCGAACATATTTAAAAGGGGATACAGAAAAGATTGAGACTTGGATTAAAATTTTATATAAAAAAATGGTTTCTATAAATAAAGTATCAAACAAAGATAATTATGATCAGGATCTAGTTGAGGATTTTAGAAAGATACCAGTTGATTTTTTAGATGAACACACTAGATTAGCTGTAATAAAGAAGCTTCGAAATACAAAAAGAACAAATTCTGATAATTATTTCTTGCGAAAGTTAAAAATGCTTGTAGAAATAAAATTAATTGAGGCAAAATATTACAAGATTTTGAAGAGTATACTAGATTAATTAGTGAGATCAATTTCCATAACATTTTTTATTATAATTATATTAATGTAAAGTACCATCGATAAAACCATTTATAAATTAGCGTTAATCATGCGTATTATCTGTCCTTTAGCGGGAGTAGGAAAAGGTTTACAACCATTTACATACTCCAAACCGAAAGCCTTTTTAAAAGTGGCGGGAAAACGTTTAATTGATTTTAATTTAATAAAACTCATGAAAAGCTTTCCAAAAGGGACTAAAATTTGTTTTATCATTGGATATAAAAAAAGACAAATTAAAGAATATCTCAATCAGAATTATTCAGAATATTTTGAGCTAGAATTTATTGAACAACAACCTTTAGGCTATACTGCGGAAGAACCTTTTTTTCCCGGTTTAGGAGATGCTATTTTATATGCTAAAGAATTCGCTCAAAATGAGGATATTTTTATATTTTTAAGTGATAGAGTACCATTGGAAGATTATTCCTCAATATTATTAAATTTTCATCAATGTAATTGTGACGGAATTATTAATGTTAAAAAAGTAGAGGAACCACAGCATTATGGTGTTGTGAAACTTGACAGTGATGGTTTTTTAACTCAAATTGTTGAAAAACCGACGAAACCTGAATCAAATATTGCAGTTTCTGGAGCGTACATCATCTCAAAATCCATAATCAATCGTTTATTCGAACTCTTAGAGATTCAAAGAAAGAAAACACTTAAAGGTGGAGAAGTATATCAGATTACACCCATCATTGATAAATTAATCCAAGAAGGTGCAAAAATTAAATCAAATGAAATGACAGAAGAAGTTTTGGATTTTGGGAGACCTGAAAGCCTCTTGAATGGAAATCGATTACTTTTATCAGAATTAAAGAATACTGATCCGGTATATGAAGATTTAACTAAGAGTGGCATGATTACTGACACAAAAATTATCCCTCCTGTATATATTGGAAAGAACGTAAGAATAGTCGATTCAATAATAGGGCCAAATGTTTCAATGGGGAACGATATCAACTTGGATAAATGTATCCTTTCAGAATCTGTAATTGGTGATGGAGTGGGATTAAAAAAAATTATATCTTCAGAAAGTATTATAGGAGATTATTCCGTTCTTGAAGATCTAATAAAAAATGGAATAACTATAGGGGATGCTTCGTTCATTACCACAAGAAATAATAAATAAAAAATTAAATAAAAGTTGAAAATTTTATAATTTTGGCTTTTTATCTTGCCAAGGAGCCAATTCCTCAAAAGCTTTCGATACTTGAAGAACGGTTTTTTCATCAAAGCGCTTACCAACAATTTGCATTCCAATTGGTAAACCAGATTTAGTCCAACCAGAAGGAATTGAAGCAGCTGGTAACCCCGTCATATTAAAAGGATATGTATATGCCATCCAACTTATGGTGCTTAATGCTTTTTTACCTACTGTTGGAAAAGTTGACCCTGTCTCCAACCAACCCGGTTTGAAGGCAGGATGCGGAGTTGTTGGTGTAATTAAAATATCATAATCCTTAAAATATTGATACATTACTTCGTAAACTCGCTTTCTCTGTTCCGTAGCTTTCCCAATATTCATAGAGTTATTGTCAAGTCCTAACCTTACTGAAGATTTTAAATCGGGGGTAATGTCTTCAGGTCTATCATTATAAGCTTTTTGTAAATCATAAGCATAACCTACACTAACCAAAGTTTTAAATGCTTGTCCAGGATTTTTGATTTTTAAATTTGTTTCTTCTACATCCCAATCATATTTCTCTAACTTTTGAATACCATTGAGAACATTTTCTTGAATTTCATCAAGAGCTTTCCCAAAACCTAAAGTCATTGAATATCCAATCTTTAATTTTTTAGGTTTATCTTCAAAAATTTTGGTATAATCGATGTTATCATCGGGGAAAGAATTGCTATCACCAGGATGATGCCCTTTCATCACGTTCAACATTAAAGCAGCATCTTTTACATAGCGAACTATTGGTCCATAATGGTCCATTGACCAAAATGCAATAGTATCATGAGGGTATCGAGGAATGCGTCCAAATGTTGGTTTTAACCCAAAAACGCCACAACAACTACTAGGAAGTCTAATTGAACCCCCTCCATCTGATCCTAAAGCTAAAGGTCCTAATCCTGCTGCAACTGAAGAAGCTGCACCTCCACTTGATCCTCCAGAATTAGTTTCTATATCCCAAGGATTATGTGTTTCTCCAAAAATTTTATTATTTGTAAGACCAATAGACCCGAATTCGGGTGTATTTGTTTTTCCTAGAATAACACATCCAGCATCTTTTAGTCGCTTTACAACAACCTCATCCTCATCAGGAATAAAATTCTCGTGTAATAGTGAACCATAAGTGGTTCTAATCCCTTTTGTGAGCATTAAATCTTTAATTGAAGTTGGTATACCTGTTAAAACACCGAGATTTTCTCCTTTTTTAATTGAATCATCTGCTTTTTTAGCCATTTCTCTTGCCATTTCAAAAGCAGTAGTACAGTAAGCATTGATTTTAGGATTGATTTTTTCGATTCTTTCTATGAAAACCTCTAGAATCTCGCTTGAGGTTTCTTCTCCATTCTTTATTAATTCTGCCATATCTACAGCAGACATAAAGCAAATTTCTTCCTTATTCATAATAAATCTCACAATGTTTGATTTCTATTATAGATGTAATTTATTGATGTTAAACAACTATATATTGATTGTGTCTAGGTTTTCATAAAAAATATGTTACTATATACAAAAACTTCGATCCAAGGGAAATAAAATATTTATTTACCAATGGATTATACAGTTTATTAATCAGAAAATTGATTAAAAATAAGCTCCTATTGATGACCCTTGAATAAAAAACATAAACAAGTATTGGGTGTCTTCTTTTTAAATTTCCTCATTATTTGTTTTTTTTTTAGTGTTAATGTAAAAGCCCAAAATTATAATTTACAAATAAAAATGAATGACGAATTCATATGGGAGGTTAAAGAATTAAATAAAGATAAATTTGAATACACTTTCAATGCAGAACCAAATTTTGACATTGGAGATCAAATAAAAATTGTTATTCGAGAGGTTATAGATATAGAATTAAATAGATGGACGATAATCGTAGCATTTTGGGATTTCGGAACTGATTGGAGTGTTGATGGAGAGATTCAATACCTGACTATAGGTCAATATCCTGAGGTATATGATGATTATCTCTTTATTCCAGCTCCTGTAGAGGACTATTTGGAAACTGCCGTTGACAATTTACCTTCAGAATATTATCTCGAGCCCCCAACAACAATTGGAAGACAAGCAAAGAGTGATACTAATAAAGAATACAGAGCAGAGAAGAACTTCGATATTAGTGGAGTAATTATTTCTGAAACTTACTTCGATGATGTAGGTACGGTTATCGTTAAAATGGAAGGAACATTCTTCTTAGTGCCATTAGGATTCTCTTTTATAGGATTTATGGTGATAGGGATAATTTCGATAATAGCAATATTCCTTAAAAAGAATAAAATAAGATTTGGTTAGCTAGATATTTAGAATTTAAAATCTCTTTGATATTCTCGATATCCCAACTTTAAAAGCCTTAAACTTGACTTGTTTAGTTTATTATCCACCTCAATTCCAGGGCGTGGATTATTCATCATTTCATGATAAAGAGCATAGTATTCATCTGCGGATGGATTATCCCGAATTAAGTCAAGAATGGCCTTTTTTGTGAAATATAGAATTAAATCAGGTTTGAAACCGGGGTTTTCTTTGGTCATTTCTAAAGTCTTTGCATCTTTTTTAAATAAATAATAACGTAATTTAGCATGTTCTGCATTTGTAGATTCTTCAGTAATAAAATATTCCCAACAAGCGTTAATACTAAGATGTCTCATCAAATCAGAGTTCTTTGAAAAATAAGCTTTTAATTTCTCATATAATTCTTTAGTTTCCATATTTATAAAATGGTATTAGGTTATTTGATATTCTCGAGATTTGTCGGAGTTCCATCATAAATATATTTCGGATATACCAATTCTTGGGGATAATATTTGCATCCAGAAGGATAAGCAGAATCCTTAATTCCACCTAAAGCGACTGTTATATCGGTGAGCATCGGTCTTGCGTTAATGTATATATTCGCTGCTTCTAAATTTCTCTTGAAAATTTCAATTTCTTGTTTGTTCGTTGAGTATACTACTGCTCTCATGCCATAATTACTAGCATTTGCCAGTCTAATCGCATCCTTTAAACTATCTGCCTTTGTAATGGATCTTACTGGACCAAAAGCTTCTTCGCGCCATAAAAATGGTGCTTTGGTCAGATCCTCGCATAGTTTGGGTTTGATTTCTACTAGTGTTGGTTTATAAAATAAACCATAATCCTCACCAGTATCAATTTTATCAGCACCTGTGTATATGTGGGCATTATACTTTTTTGCATCTTCGACCATCACTTCCATCATCATTAGTATGCGCCGACTTCCTAATGGACCGATGTCGACGGTGGGATCTGTGGGGTCTCCGTATCTTAATTTTTCAATTTCTTTTATTAAACACTCCACATAATCATCATAAATATCACGATGCACGATTATTCTCTTCATGGAGAAGCATTGTTGACCTGAATTGGTATAACTTGCCATTGCATTCCATTTTGCAACTTTTTCTAAATTGACATCATTCATTACTATACCAGCATCATTTCCCGCACACTCAAAGAAGAATTGTTTGAAAGGTTGAGTATACATTGCGACTCCCATCGATTTATCCGCAGTTTTTGCAAGAAATTTTCCATATCTCACGAGAATATCTTTAGCTGTATGTGAAGAGGTAACCGTCATGATAATTTTGATTAGATGAGATTTAAGAAATTCATCTACGGCCCATTCTCCAGGAGCTATGACCAAATCTAAAGCACCTAAACCAGGCAAATCCATTTCTTCCATGGTAGAATAGGCTTCTAACATGGTTAAGGGACATGCGGTAGATGGTTTAACAATCGCACCATTTCCTACTAAATAATTAGCACCCATCTGATAAAGGGGAAGGCTAATAGGTGTGTTACGAGGAGAAATACAAGCAGATAATCCATGTGGAATATATTTTATTGTTACATTTTGCTCTCCTTCAATACCAGTTAATGGTTTGTCTTCAATAAATTGATAATACCAATCGCAAAAGCGGAAACCTGTGAGAACGATATTTAATTCCCATTCCGAATATTTG
>Ga0307378_10010559_pt1 | contig 11976 bp, 12 predicted proteins | sample UN1MG_FD_202238 | JGI IMG/M metagenome (GOLD analysis project Ga0307378, IMG submission 202238) | Soil microbial communities from Risofladan, Vaasa, Finland - UN-1 | ecosystem: Environmental > Terrestrial > Soil > Coastal area > Acid sulfate soil | place: Finland: Risofladan, Vaasa | collected...
CACGCCCGTAGTCTCGCCCCCGGACGCCTCGGCCCCCTCGCAGGGGAGCAGCTTCAGCGGGCCCACCGTCACCGCCTCGGGTGAGGTGGTGGCGGCCCAGGGGGCCCCCATGGGCTTCGCCATGGCCCGACAGGTGGAGGCCGTGGAGGTCGATCTGGGAGACGAGGTACAGGCGGGCGAGACCCTGGTGTCGCTGGAGGCCTCCAGCCTCGAGGCCGGGGTGGCCCAGGCCGAGGCCGCACTGCTGGCAGTGAGTGCACAGTTGGCTGAATTGGAGGCCGGGCCGCGCCCAGGATTGTTGGCCGCAGCTCAGGCCGCCTACAACGGGGCCTTGGCCCAGTATCGGAAGCTGGAGGCCGGGCCGGGTGACGAGGAGCGGAGAATGGCCCTGGCCGCATTGAGAAAGGCCGAGGCCGCCCTGGTGCAGGCTCAGGCCACCTACGACCAGATAGCCTGGCTGGAAGAGGTGACGGAGATGCCTCAGACCCTGGCCCTTCAGTTGGCCACGCTGGACTACGAGGGTGCCCTGGCTAACTATCAGCTGGTCACCCGGGGCGCCATGCCCGAGGATCTGGCGGTGGTCTGGGCCAGCGTGGAAAGCGCCAAGGCCCAGGTGGACATGCTTCAGGACGGAGCGACAAGGGAGCAGCTCGCTGGCGCCCAAGCCGCGGTAGCCCAGGCAGAGGCGGCATTGGATACCGCGCGCGCCTCCTTGACCCAGGCCACGCTGATCGCCCCCTTCGAGGGCACTGTGGCCGACGTGCAGGTGGCCCCTGGGCAGATCGTGATGCCCGGCCAGGTGGTGCTGACCCTTGCGAAGATGCACCATCTGCGTGCGGAGACCACCGACCTCAGCGAGAGGGACGTGGCCAGGGTGCAGGTGGGCCAGGAAGCCACGGTCTTCGTCGAGGCGCTGGCCGTGGACGTGGGGGGAAGGGTAGCCCTCATCTCGCCCCTGGCCTCGACCTTGGGCGGTGACGTGGTGTACACTGTGGTGGTGGACCTGGACGAACAGCCCCAAGGTTTGCGTCTGGGGATGAGTGTGGAAGTAGAGATCGCGACCGAATAGGACGCCGCAGGCGCGATCCTTGCGGATCGTCAAACCTGCATGGAAAGGAGTCAACAGTGGACAAGAGTAGAGTTTTGGTGACACTGTGCCTGGCGGTGGTCCTCGTACTCTCGGTGGGGTGTAGTGCCGGTGGACAGGCAAGACCGACACCCACGACCATATCGTTGGCACCTACGAGGGCACCGGAGACCCCGGTGCCCCCCACCCCAACCCTTGAGCCCATCGTGGAGCCGACGGAGACGCCATCGCCCACGGCAACGGAGAGCCCCGAGCCCACAGCGACGCCGACGCAGCCGCCCGCGTCCGTGGCCACAGCGACGCCCAGGCCGCAGCCCGCAGCAGACACCGGGCTGGAAGGCCGCTTCGTATTCCAACTGGGGAGCGGCGGCGACATCTACGTGGTCAACGCCGACGGCACAGGGCTGAGGCGTCTGACGCAGGGCATGGACCCTTCGTGGTCGCCCGACGGCACGCAGGTGGTCTTCGCCCGCTGGACGGAGCCCTGGGGGATCTACGCCATCAACGCCGACGGGAGCAACGAGCGACTGCTCTTCAGTTCCAGCGTGGCACGAAGCCCCGTCTTCTCACCCGACGGCAGCCAGATTGCCTTCTTCTTCAGCACCGAGGGCCAGCACCCGGCGTGGAGGATCTGGATCGACGGGTTTGGCTGGTACTACATCGAGCGGGGCTACAAGCAGACGGAGTGGCATCTGGGAGTGCTGCACCTGTCAGACGGCAGACTCCATGAGCCCTACTGCGACAACCTCTCCTACTCCCCCACCTGGACCGTCGATGGGCAGCGGCTGGTGTACGATGGCGAGCAGGGACTGATGACGAGCGAGGCCAACGGGGCCAACAACGTGCCCTTCACCGACAGCCGGCACGACTACTTCCCTGTGATGTCACCACAGGGTGGTCAGATCGCCTTCCAGCACTGGCAGAGCGACCATTGGGAGATCTATGGCCTGGGATCCAACGGCGTGGGCCGCTGGGCTTTGACCAGCAGCTCAGCGCTGCTGGAGAGGCGACCCAACAACGTGTCACCGGCGTGGAGTCCCCATGGAAAGCAGATCGCCTTCCTCTCGGACCGGAGCGGGAAGTGGGAATTCTACGTGATGAACGCCGACGGCACCAACCAGAGAAAGATCGTGGAGAACGTCACCGAGCAGCTGAACATCTATTACACGGGAGGCAACGAGCGGGTTTTGTCCTGGGGGAGTTAGACCCGGGCATTCGAACCTGGCGGCGCAGCGGGCGCCGTCATGAGGATAGAAACCAGAATAGGGGGATGGTGCCGACTAGCGCTGGCGAGGTCGCCCCCCAATCGATACCTCAGCCCTCGAGTAGGGGCACGGCATGCCGTGCCCCTATTTGTGTGTGGGTCGGACAAGCCTCGCCACATGACGTTATCGTGCCCTCCCCAATCATCCCACCAGATGGGGGCAAGGTGGCCTAGCACGTGACAGCCACTATGGGCTGGCCCGACACCGCCCTCCCATGCCCCCCTTGCTTGACGACGCCTTCGCGCTCCTCTCGCGCGAGGCTGTGCACTAACAGTGGCGATGTCAAGGGTTTCCGGGCATAATAGAGGGGTGCGATGACTCCTTCGCTCCCGGTGAGGCGACGGGGCATCGAAGACAGGTAAGATTCACCGCTCGGAGGTGAGTGAACGTGGAAAAACTCTTGATAATGGCGTGGCGTAACGTATGGCGCAATTGGAGAAGGACAGTGATCGCTGTGATCGCCATCGCGCTGGGGCTGGCTTTCATCCTCACTTTTGACGGCATGCTGGGCGGGATGGACCAGGCCCTTCACGGCAAACAGGTCAGGCTGCAGGGCGGCCATGTGCAGGTCCACGCGCCAGGCTACCGGGAGAAGATGAATCGGTCGCCACTATTGCCCCTGGCCGACCCCGACGCGCTGGCACAGGCAGCGCAAGCCCAGCCGGGGGTGGTTGCCGTGGCCCAACGCATCAGGACCGGAGGCATGGTCAGCAACCGGGAGGGGACTATGTCGGTGGCCATCACCGGCATCCAACCGGAACAGGAAACACCGGCGGTGAGCCTGGTGGCGGAGAACGTCGTCCAGGGCCGCTACCTGCAGGGCGACGACGAGGACGTGCTCCTCGTCGGCCAGGCTTTGGCCAAACGGCTGAAGCTGGGCGTGGGCGACCGCGTCACGTTGGTCGGACGCGCCACCCACGAGCAGATGCGGCGCCGCACGATGACCATCATCGGTATCTATGACCTGGGGATTGCGGAGGTGGAAAAGAGGATGGTCTACGTCTCACTGCTCGAAGCGCAGACCCTCTTTGACCTGCGCGACCAGGCCACCGAGATTGGCGTCTACCTCCAAGAGGTGGGGCAGGAGCCGCCGGTGGTCGAGAGGTTGCAGACTGCCTTGCCCGGCTACGAGGTTGATGCCTGGGATACCCTGGATCCCACGACAAGAGAGTTGATGGCGATCGAGGACCAGGTCATGGGCGTTTTTGGGCTGGTCATCCTCTCCATCGCCGGCATTGGCATCCTCAACCTGATGCTGATGGCGGTGTTCGAGCGCACGCGTGAGATCGGCATATTGGGGGCGATGGGGTTGAAGCGATGGGAGACCATGGTGCTCTTCCTGCTGGAGGGTGTGCTCATCGGCTTGCTGGGCGCGCTGATCGGCTCCCTGCTGGGTGGGGCGATAGCCGCCTACTTTGGACGGGTCGGCCTCGACCTCATGTCCCTGTATGGATCCGATCTGAGTGATATCAGCGAACTCATGGGACTGCTGGGCGGCCGGCTCTACTTCCGAATCGGGATAGACATCTTTGTGCAACGAGCGCTGACCGTGGCCATCATTGCCGCGTTGGCCTCGCTCTACCCGGCCTGGCAAGCCTCCAAGCAGGAGCCGGCCGAGGCCCTACATTACGTGTAGGCCTGCACGATGTCTGATGCGGAAGACGAGATGCGCGATTCGTGAAACGTCAGGAGGGACAGTATGTTCACACTGTGGAGGATTGCAGTTCGCGACTTGAGACGTAACAAGCGCCGGTCGGCATTGACCATGATCGCGGTGATGCTGGGCCTGGCGCTGGTCATCACGCTTCACGGCTATGAGATGGGCGCGATAGAGGGTGCCATCGAGAACAACATACGGGTGCAGACGGGTCACGTGCAGGTGCGCGCTGAAACCTACGACGAGGACATGGTCAGCCTCAAATGGGAGGATCTGCTGCAGGAGCCGCAGGCAGTGGCCGCCCAGGCGAAGGCGCTGCCCAACGTGCGAGACGCAGCGCCGGTGTTGTGGGCCAGCGGCATTCTGAACACGGCCGACGAGTCGGTTGGGCTGCGGGTCTATGGCGTCGAGCCGCTGGCCGAGACGATGGCGCCCTTCCGGGAAGGGTTGGTTGCCGGCGCGTGGCTGGCCCCCGATGATCGGAGCGGTGTGCTCGTCGGCCGGCAGCTAGCAGAGACCATGGGACTGGCCGTGGGCGATGGGATCAGCCTGCTGGTCCATACCTCAGACGATCAGCCTGACGAGGCGGTTTTCGAAATCCGCGGCTTGTACGACTCTGGCATCCCGGGCTTTGACGACGTGACGGTCTTCTTGCCGCTGGCCAAGGCGCAGGCCTTTGTACGGGTGGGCGACCGGGCCAGCGCGGTCGTCGCCCTGCTGGACGATCAGGAAGGCGCCGACGCCGTTGCGGCGGGGCTGAGCGGCCCGGGCTTGGAAGTCCTGACCTGGCGAGACCTCAACGAGATAATGCTGACCCTCACAGAATCGGCGATGGGCATGCTGTACCTGTTCTACGGGATCGTGATGGCCATCGTCGCCGTCGTCGTCGCCAATACGTCGTTGATGTCCGTCTTTGAGCGCACGCGCGAGATGGGTATTCTGGCCTCGCTGGGGATGAAGGGGCGGCAGATCATGGGCATGTTTCTGATGGAGTCTGCCACGCTGGGCATGCTGGGCGTTCTCCTGGGCGTGGGGCTGGGCTCGCTGGGGGTGTATTACCTGGTCACCGTGGGCATATCCCTGGGCGATATGGATGTATCTGAGATTGCTGGCACTGGTTCTAGTGGATTCGCCATGGGGACCACGCTCTATGGCACCTTCGCCTGGGCGGATACGGCTCTCTTATCCGTTGTTTGCTGGATCATCATACTGCTGGCCTCGCTCTACCCGGCCTGGTTCGCGACCCGGAAGGAGCCAATTGATGCACTGCGAGCTTTGTAGCTCGGTTGAGTCGGGCAAGTTATTTCAGGCACGGGGAGATGTGAAATGATAGTCATCGAGTTGCAGGATGCCACGAGAGTGTACAAGATCGGCGAGGTGGAGACCCACGCCCTGCGCGGCGTCAACCTGACCATCGAAGACGGCGAGTTCACGGCCCTGGTGGGGCCCTCCGGCTCTGGGAAGACCACGGCGCTTCAGTTGATGGGTTGTCTGGACAAACCCACCAGCGGCCGCGTCCTGCTGCAGGGGGAAGACATCACCAAGCTCAGCGCCAACAAGAGGGCGGACCTGCGTAGGGGGACCATCGGCTTCGTCTTCCAGTTCTTCGCCTTGATCCCCGGACTCAGCGCCTACGAGAACATCGAGCTTCCGCTCCTCTTGAGCGGCGTGAACGGCAAGCAGCGCAAGGAGCGCGTGGCGGAGTTGCTGGAAGCAGTGGGGCTCACCGAGCGAGCCGAACACCGGCCCGACCAGATGAGCGGTGGAGAGCAGCAGCGCGTGGCGGTGGCCCGCGCCCTGGCCACACACCCCATCCTGATTCTGGCGGACGAGCCCACGGCCAACCTGGACACGGAGAACGGCCGCCAGGTGATGGAGATCATGTTACGATTGAACGAGGAGACGGGCACCACCTTCGTCTGCGCCACCCACGACCCCCGCGTAATCCCCTTCGCGCGGAGGGTGGTGGAGCTACGCGACGGCAAGGTCTTTGATGACAGGAGCAGTGAAGGAGCTACGAGATGAGTGAAAAGTGGTGGGGAACAGCCATCATTCTCTCTTTGCTGGTCGCCGTCGTCCTCACCGGCTGCGGCGGCGCACCCGAGCCCTCGCCCACGCCTGTGCTCGCGCCACCAACCCCGGCGCTCCCCTCGCGCTCCATGGGAGGCGCGGTGACCGCCTCGGGAGAGGTGGTGGCCGCCCGGCAGGCCCAGATGGGCTTTGCCCTGGCCGGGCAGGTGGACGCGGTAGAAGTGGACCTCGGAGACCAGGTACAGGAAGGTGACGTCCTGGTCTCGCTGGAGTCCTCCACTCTTCAGGCGGGCGTGGCCCAGGCCCAAGCCGCCGTGGACGCTGCCCGCGCCCAATTGGCCGACTTGTTGTCTCCTCCCCGGCCGGAGGAGCTGGCCATGGCCGACGCTGCCTACGCCAGTGCGCTGGCCCAGTACCGCAAGCTGGAGGCCGGACCCACAGACGAGGAACGGCGCATCGCCCTGGCCGCCCTGAGGAAGGCCGAGGCCGCCCTGGTGCAGGCTCAAGCCGCTTACGACGCGATAGCCTGGCTGGAAGAAGTCGCCGAGATGCCCCAGACCCTGGCTCTCCAGCTGGCCACGCTGGACTACGAGGGCGCATTGGCCAACTATGAGCTGGTCACCCGAGGCGCGCTGCCAGAGGACCTGGAGGCCGCCTGGCGCAACGTGAAGAGCGCCATCGCCCAGGTGGACAAACTCAAGGCGGGGGCCACCCCTGAGCAACTGGCCATCGCCCAGGCCGCCGTAACCCAGGCCGAGGCGGGGCTGGACACCGCCCGCGCCACATTGAATCAGTCCACCCTGACTGCCCCCTTCGACGGGACAGTGGCTGACCTCCAAGTCAGCACGGGCCAGGTCGTGTTGCCCGGCCAGCCGGTGCTCACCCTGGCGGACCTGTCCCACCTCCAGGTGGAGACCACCGACCTCAGCGAAAGGGATGTGACCGAGGTGCAGGTGGGCCAGGAGGCCACGGTCTATGTGGAGGCGCTGAACGCGGACGTGGCGGGGAAGGTCGCCCGCATCTCTCCCCTGGCCTCCACGGTCGGCGGGGACGTGGTGTACACGGTAGTCATCGCCCTAGAGGAGCAGCCGGACGGTGTGCGCCTGGGGATGAGCGTGGAAGTGGAGATCGCGACGGGGTAGGGTGCTGCCAGCCAGCTCGACATGGGCCGGGTCCCGGCCTGCCTCGTGTAGCATCTGGCAACTTGACACGCTAGCCGCAACAGGGTATAATCTAGCTAGTTTAGCGATTATGGCGAGATTGGAGGTACCCTGATGGAGAGAGCTTTCAAGTTCGGGCTGAGCACGACGCCCAGGGAAATCACAGCCACAGACGCCAGCAATCACTTCGGGGCACTTCTGGATGAGGTGGCGGGGAAGGCCGGACATTATCTCATCACTCGACTGGGCCGTCCTCGAGCGGTCATGCTTTCCATAGATGAATACCGCGAGATCTTGGAGATCCTGGAGACCCTGGAGGAGCTGGAAGACGAGGAGTTTTTGGCTGGTATCAGGGAGGCCAGGGAGGACGTCGCGCTGGGCAGGACGATGACGTTGGAGGAGCTCGAGGAGAGACTGGGATTGTCTGTCCTCCCCAGCGTAGAGAAGGCTCGTGGCTGATAGATATGAGCTAATCATCGCCAGGCGTTTCTTCAAAGACCTCAGGAAGATCGACCCTCACGACCAGGAAAGGATCCTGGAGGCGCTGAGGCAGATCGGGCACAAGCCGTATGCCGGACGCAAGGTGGTCGTTGCCGAGACGGGGCAGTATCGGTGGCGGGTAGGCCCCTACCGGATACGGTACGACATTGAGGGAGACAAAGTCCACGTCCTGCGGGTCCGGCACCGTCGAGAGGCCTACTGATGTGAGGGCGGTGGAATACCCGCGCAGCCCGAACTAAGTCCCACAAACCATCTCTCTCCTGACCATTCGTGTCCAGGTGGGCCAGGAGGCCACGGTCTAAGTGGAAGCGCTTAACGTGGACGTGCGCGGGCAGGTAGCGCGTATCTCGCCCCTGGCCTCCACGCTGGGCGGGGACGTGGTGTACACGGTGATCATCGCCCTGGAGGAGCAGCCGGAAGGGTTGCGCCTGGGGATGAGTCTGGAAGTGGAGATCACGACGGAGTAGGGCGGCGACAATAGGCGCGCTCATCGTGAGTTGGGCGAAGGCTGCGCAGCTTGGCCTTCTGCCCTCCCCAACGGTCCCCCAGGGGTACTCATGCGGCTACAGATTGACTACCCGTGGCGCCGCCGTTCCACAGTGGGTTCGCACACCTCATCTCAGGTGTCTCCTCTCTTCCCCTCTGACTGAGAGATTCGGGGCACCCAGTCTCTCGGTTCTAGGGATCTTGCAACAACTTGTCTCGTCAACGAAGATGTGATATACTCTACTGAGCACGCAAGAACGATGTGCGTTGCGGCGATCCTTGCTCGTGCAGCGACAGAGGCTCTGCGCAGCACAGGCATGTGGGAACGCGACGCACAGCGCACGTTGCGCATCGCGGGGTAGAGTGCAGACGGATGGGAAGATGAAGACCTTCTCGGAACGGCATGGGCTAAAGCCGGTGCGAACACAGATTCAGATGGAGTCGATGGACGCGCCGCTAAGGAACAATCTGTGGGACGCTCTGTGCCTGTCCTACTGGGATGATGTAAACCCCTGGCCGGGCTCCACTTGGCTTTCGTATCACGACGACATAAGGACGCTCTTTCACGCTTTGTGGCATTTGTACTTCAAGAAGCCCCTGGACACCCTGAGCAACTCATGGGCTGAGACACGGGTCCAGATAAGGGGCTACTTCTTCTCGTGTGCGTGGAACGACGCGTACGATTTCGTGGAGTTCGTGGCAGCGAACTATCCTCTTCAAGCCAAGAACCGCGAGTTCAGAGACTTCTGCAATGTGGTGCTGGAACGGAACCTCTCTGCGTACCGCTTCGTCGGGGAAGAGATCGCCGACATCACGTCCGAGGAAGAGATTACGGAGATCGAGGAGGCCCTGGATGCCACAGCGGGCTTGCAGGGTGTGTACATCCACCTCCGCACTGCGCTCAAGCTTCTCGCCGACAGAGAGTCGCCAGACTAACGAAATTCTATCAAGGAGTCGATAAGTGCCGTCGAAAGTCTGTGCGAGTTGATCTCGGGTGATGAGAAGGCGACGTTGGGTCAGGCGCTGAAGCAGATAGAGAAGCAGGCGGAACTCCACGGAGCCTTGAAGGGCGCTTTCGAGAAGCTGTATGGCTATACCAGCGATGCGGATGGAATACGCCATGCTTTTGGTTTGCTCGAAGAGCCGAACCTAAGGTCTGAGGATGCCAAGTTCATGCTGGTAGCGTGCTCAGCGTTCGTCAATTACCTGCTGGCTAAGGCGTCCCGCGTAGGCATTGCGTTGTGATGGCCCAGGGCCGTGGCAGGTTTTGGGGGTCGCGATGGCATTCGCAAAACAGGTCACCGAGCTGACATTCGACGATATCCAGGCCCTCGTGGACAGCGAAGAGCCCGAGAGCGTGACTCTGGAGTACAAGCGAGAGATCGATACTGCGCCACGGGGCAAGAAGGAACTGGCCAAGGATGTGTCGGCCATGGCCAACTCGCAGGGTGGCCATCTGATCATCGGGCTGGCCGAGGAACAGCATCGCCCGAAGATGCCCGATCGCTTCGTGGACCGCATGCTGGGCAAACAGAAGGCTGAGGAATGGCTTGAGCAGGTCTTGAACTCGAACGTACAGCAGCGGGTTAACGTACGCATAAGGCCGATCAGTGTCCCTGACAAAGCGGCCGAATGTGTCGTGGTTATCGAGATCCCGCAGAGCCCTAGAGTCCCTCACATGGTGACTACTGAGGGCGAGAAGAGGTACTATGTGCGCCACAACTTCCAGACGCTTCCAGCAGAAGAGTATGAGGTACGTGACATGTTTGAGAGGGGCGGGAAGACGCGAAAGGAGGTGGAGGGGTACCTGAGGAAGCGCGGGTACTTCGAGCCGGACGATGACCCGGAATTCGCCATGAACAACCTCACCACGCAGCTGAGCATCTCGTACTGGGACGACACCCGAACGCCCGTCATCGAACCGGCGCACACAGTGGTCTCCCTCGTTGCGTGCCCCACCATGCTGGGCCAAGGGGTTGACACCTCCTCTCAGGAATTCCGCGAGTGGTTCCAGTCGACCAAGAGGTTGTACTATCCCAGCGGCTTGTTCATCCCCAGAGAGTCGTCGCGGACTACACTCGAGGGAGTGATCTGCACCAACTACTCACCACGAGATGAACAGTCCCGGCATTGCCCGATCCGCGACTACCTTGTGGTTCATCGAAATGGGTACGTTGAATACGGTTATGGTGACGGGATTATGTGGGAGGGCCGGAGGCTGGTGAATTTCGTCAAGATGACAGGGCGTTTTTGGCAATTCCTGGGTTTCGTCAGGGACCTCTATCGGTATGCCAGGCTCTCTGCTAGCGCAATCGTCCTCCTGAACTTGTCGAATCTTGAGGGAACCCGTTTGGGTATGCTCGGTGACGGATGGCGTGCCGAGATAGACCCGTTTGCTCGAACCGTCTCTGGGGACGAAAGTCTGGAGCGCCACATCCAGATCGTGACAGAGCTGGACATACAGAGGTTTGAGCCTGACCAGATAGAGGCAACAGTGCGTGGAGTGGCGGCAAAGGTGGGCAACGCTTTTGGGCAGGACGAGCCGCGCTGTTTCAACTGCAAAGACGGCAGCTTTCCCGACGATCGATTCAGGGCTTACACCAGGTAGTTCCCCTGGCTCGGCAACAGCTTTCCTCGTGAACCAGGCGGAGCAGCGGCATATGCGAAGCAGCCGCTGCCCACGTGTTCTTCGCTTCGTGCCCGCCGCCCCTCGGCTAGGACGTGGATGGCGCCTGTGCTTCCATTTAGTGCGTCGATGATAAGCGACAAGCAGTTTCGTCAACGCAATGCGCCAGCCGTGACCCGGGGGGCGCACTACACACGGAGGATATGAAGATGATTAGCCGGATATGGCACGGCTGGACCACGCCCGCGAACGCTGACGCCTACGAGTCACTCCTCAAGAGCGAGATCTTCCAGGGCATACAGGATCGCCAGATTGCTGGTTACCGAGGAATCCATCTCTTGCGGCGTAGTCTGGAGAACGAGGTGGAGTTCGTGACCATCATGTGGTTTGACTCCATAGACGCAGTCCGTACTTTCGCCGGGGACGACTACGAAGCAGCAGTGGTTCCGCCCAAGGCAAGAGCTCTGCTTTCACGGTTCGATGCACGCTCGCAGCATTATGAGGTGAAGGCGGAAATGAAGGCCTGAGCTCCCCAGGCCCTTGCTCCTCAGCACATTGAGGCTCTCCAAGAGACGACGCCATGGGGCAAGGACCTCGCGGCACACCGGTAGGTGCCTGACGAGGAGCTAACTGAAGCACTTGACAGATTCTTGAGAACTCTGTATGATGGGACAATAAAGACAGCTGATATCGGATAGCCTCTTTGACCAGCGGCATGTACGCAGTAGCGCGAAGGGGTGAGCAGAGATGAGAAGCTACGCCTTGGCTGTCGTGGGGCTGGTGTTCCTGTTGGGACTGCTCGCCCTGGCAGGAAGTGTATGGGCCGCCGGCCATACCTACACCGTAAACACCACCAGTTACACCAACGACGGCTCGTGTGACCCTTTGGGCGCCGCCACCGACTGTACGCTCTGGGAAGCCATCCTGGCAGCCATGGTCGACTCCGGAGTGGATACCATAGCCTTCGATATCCCTATCACCGACACCAACTACGGCCATAACACCGCCGGTGTGTGGACCATCGTTCTCACCCAGCCTCTGGCCTCTCTCGCTGGGGAGATCGTGGATGGCACCACCCAGGCCACGAATATCCTCTCTGACACCAACCCCTACGGCCCAGAGATAGAGATCTCCGGAGAGGGCCAACCCGGCGCGCAGAGTTG
>Ga0307378_10010560_pt1 | contig 11976 bp, 11 predicted proteins | sample UN1MG_FD_202238 | JGI IMG/M metagenome (GOLD analysis project Ga0307378, IMG submission 202238) | Soil microbial communities from Risofladan, Vaasa, Finland - UN-1 | ecosystem: Environmental > Terrestrial > Soil > Coastal area > Acid sulfate soil | place: Finland: Risofladan, Vaasa | collected...
GGTCATACAAAGGCCCGAGCCGTCGAATGTCGCATCAGTCGTGTCGAACGGCAGGTCCTTTACATCGCTAATTGCCTTTGCGTTCTCGCAGTCATCCTTGGATGATGGAGGAGGCGTAACTCCCTCACAACTAATGCTCAGCAGCCCCTGGCCGGTTTCGATGTCATAGCCCCCAACCTCGATCAGGTACTGGTTGCCTGCGACTGCATCAAAAACGATCTCTGACTGACGATTACCGCCGGCGTCATCGTTGCACTCGATCATATCCTCATATTCCAAGTCGGGTTCGCACCCTTCCCAGATGGCGAGCATCGTATCGAAGCTGCTGCCGGCCAGGCTGACCGTCGCCTTACCCGTGCACGAGGCGGTATAGCAGTACCAGATATTTGGACTATACATGCAGTGGTGCGGACCGTCCTGTGCCGCACTCGTCGTGTCGAAAGGCAGGTCCGTAACATCGCCGACCGGTTGTGGGGAAGCCAAACTGTCGTTGGATCCGGAAGGAGGCGGTGAACCCTCGGAACTGATAGTTAATACTCCCTCGCCCACTTCGTCGGAATTATAACCCAGAACCTCGAACAGGTAGTCGTTACCGGCGGTCGCATGGAAGGTGATTTGAGACTGAAGAAAACCGCCGAAGTCGTCATTACGCTCGATTATATCATCAAGCTTCGGGTAGCAATCGCCGGTGTCGTAGACGACCAGTGCGGTGTCAAACTCACTTAAAAGGAGGCTGACAGTGACGTCACCTGTACTCCCGGCCGTATAGCGATACCAGAGATTTGGGCTGGTAAAGAAGTGACCCGGGCCGTCGAACGTCGCGCATGTAGTATCGAACGGCAGCTCTGTTACGTTGCCGACCTGGTCGGCGTTACTGCAATCGTCGTTGGTTGGCTGACTGGACTGCGCATCACAACTGATACTGATCACGCCCTGGCCCTTTACTGTGGGATTGAAGCCCCCAACCTCGATCAAATACTGACTGCCGGCCTTTACAGCGAAAGTGACTTGTGATTGCTGGCCGTCAAAGTCGTCGTTGGTTTTGATCAAGTCTTCTTGGCTCGGATAGCAGTTACAACCGTCATAGGCTGCGATCTTGGTGTCGAAATTACTGCCGGCCAGGCTAACAGTAACACAACCGTTGCACGTGGCAGTATAGCAGTACCATATGTTTGGGCTGTTGATGTAGTATCCCGGGCCATCATGTGTTGCATTAGTGGTGTTGAATGCAAGGCCTGTTACGTTACCGACTGCCTTTGAGTTGTCGCAGTCGTCGTTGGGCGGCTGGATCAACATCGGCTTAACCCCGACACCCAAGGCGACGTTTGTAGCGCCGAGTAGTAATACCAACCCGCAAACCAATACTAAATTTGATCTAAACCATTTCATAATTTAATCCTCCAAAAACAATAACTGGTTTTTCAATTTTGAAACGTTCCTTCCGGACATTCCACATATTATAAAGGAGCAACAACTACGCAATGAGAGAAAAAACGCGTCCGTGCCACTCCTCACTAATACATACAGTGCCAGTATCGACAGAATAGTAACACATTATTACAGCAAAAACAAGAAAAAATTGCAGTATGGTGCTTTTTTTACTCTGTTCGAAGGCAAGCACCGAAACCTGCATTTTCTCTGCGTATACCTCGTCTCCGCTCGGCATGAAGGCTTTCTTCACCCTGAGCGAAGTCGAAGGGTGGCACTATTTTTTGTAGGCCTCTTTCGGGTCGTAGACCTTCTCTTCAATAAACACCAGCTCTTTATCGGAATTCTGCTTCAATGCCCGGTAAAAACAGGATTGATAGCCCACGTGGCACTGTCCGGCGTCAACGGATACCTTGAGAATCAGGCAGTCCTGGTCGCAATCGACAAGTATTTGTTGAACTTTCTGGCGGTGGCCGCTCTCTTCGCCTTTTTTCCACAATTTTTGGCGTGTTCTGCTGAAATATGTGGCGTATCCTGATTGTATTGTAACATCGAGTGCCTGGCGATTCATATAAGCGACCATAAGCACCTGGCCCGTCCGGGCATCCTGGGCTATGGCGGGTATAAAGCCTTTTTCGTCGAATTGTGGGGCAAATTCCAAGTTTTCTTCGAGGTTCTGTTTTGTACTCAACTGACCGGTTCCTTAAACTGGGGTTTTAATTTACGATTTCCCATAAATGAGAATTCTTACTCGGTAGGGTGGGCATTGCCCACCAACTTAGAATATGGTGTGCAGTGCACACCCTACATACTCTGCCATAGGTAGAATATCAAATCCATCGAAAAATTCAAGCTTTCCGGCTATCCAAACCACGGAAAGTTCCTGACACTCTTGTTTCTTGTGTTTCTTGCCGCTCCTTTCGTGCGTTTGCGGGATTTTGAAATTGGCTTTGTTTGGCTTTGAATTGGCTTTGTTTTTTAGCAGCCTCCGACCATTAAAATCTCCATAAACCATTGCCTGCAATGACTTAGCGTTATTTTGACCCTTTATAAATTGGCTTTGTTTTTTCAAATCGTGATCTGTCATTCCGCACACATCCAGCTTGTTTCGGATTTTCGGCCAAAGGCCGGCGATTGGCTTTGAATTGGCTTTGTTTGGGTTTGAATTGGGTTTGTTTTCTCGCAGCCCAAAACCGCAAAAATCCCCACAAGACCCTTTCATATAAGTATTTACATTCATTTCGTCCTTTCGAAAATTGGCTTTGTTTTTTCAAATTGGCCACGAAGCCAGTCCGGATTTACTATTTATAATTTATTATTTACTATTCGGCCATCCATCTTCTGTCTCCTCAATTTTGTATTCTTTATTCATATTGTTATATATTATACTAAACTTCATGCCAAATATCAAGTGAATTCCAAAAAAATCTCCGTGAGACGCCTCTCGATACCCGATTCTCGAAGCTCGATGCCGGTGCCTGGCACGATTGATATCGTACGGCAACCAGATTTCTCTACTGCGCTGCGCTTCGCTCGAAATGACATAGTGAGGGCCATACGCTCGAAATGACAAAAGGTTCCATTGTCATTCCGACCGGAGCGATGCGCAGTATCGCGCAGTGGAGGAATCTGGCTTCGAACAGAAAGGACTATACAATTGATGTTAATTTAACGTAACCCGGACCGCTACCGCCCCTACAACGGATAATATATATACCAGAATCAGGGGACTTTTTCAACAACACCACTGTCCCTGGTTTTCCCTAATCAGTGACTTGTCAAAAAATAAGTTGTAATAAAAGATGTGACCCCAATCACCCCAATCATCCCATGACCCCAATCATCCCAATGGAGAATAACTTGGCGGCGGCAATTCGACTGGTCTGGTGGTTGGTCTTGTGATCTCGTCATTGGCTTTTTCATTTATATCCATCTACAAAACATTTATTATACCAATTGTATTTAATATGTGCGCTTGTAGTGATGGTATTGTGCCAGGTAACACCGATTTACTCTTTACCAAGGCTCCAGGATGGGGAAAAATGGATTCCCGCTTTCGCGGGAATGACAGTGTGGCGCAAGAACTAATTCCAATTGGTATTTAAGTATCATTCTTTGTATCTTGCCAGCGAGGGCTTTAGCGGTTATTATCTGCGGAAAGGTTTTTTCAGGGCGAACGACTTTAATGCCGAAAGCAAGAGTCTGGAAAAGTAAATACATTTCATATCTTCTACGTTTTATCGTAGCCGGGACAGCATTATATCTGGCGTTTCGAGGGGAAAATTTCTCCGAGGTGGTTGAAGTACTGCTGGGATTGAATTTATGGGTTTTTGCCGTTGCTATGGGAATCTACATTATCGGGCAGTTGATTTTTGTTGCGAGGTGGTCACTCTTATTGAAGGTCCAGTCTATTAAGATCGGTTTTTGGCCGGCCGTCAGGCTGCATTTGTTAGGCCTGTTTTATAATAACTGCCTGCCCGGTGCAATTGGAGGCGATCTTCCCCGGGCGTGGTACGTTACCAAGCATACGGACAAAAAGCTGGAAGCGGCGCTATCGGTGTTCGTTGATAGAGTCATTGGATTGATCGGTATGCTCATTATGGCTTTCGGCTGCTATTGGTTTATTCCTGAAGAAAGCATTGTAGGGGCGGTTCGCGAACCGCCCTTACACTTTACATTTGAGCTGAACTTTTTCCAGCGTCTGGCTGAATATAAATCAGTTTTCATCTGGCTTGGAGCAGCTTTTGCGGTCGTCATTGTTCTTTTAGTATCGAATTCCAGGGGGCGAATTTGGCTGGAACGTGGTTTTAATATCGTCCGCCGGCATGGAGCATCGATACTGGGCAAGGTGAAAGACTCGATTCGTATATATTGTCATAAATGGCCGGCGATTGTCGGTGCGTTGCTGCTTACTTTCTGCTGTCAGGGCATGACCGTAGTGGCGATGTGGCTGGTTGGCAGAGAAATCGGCATAAATGTGCCTGCTAAATATTACTTTATTTTCTTCCCGATTTCGTGGCTGTTGGGAGCTGTGCCGATAAGTGTGGGGGGGTTGGGAATCATGGAGGGATGGCTGAAAATGATGTTTATGCGGGTCGGCACAATGTCCGGTGGAGATGCGCTGGCTTTGGCATTATGCCAGAGGCTCATTTTCCTTATAGCATCTTTGCCGGGCGCGATCATACATTTGATTGGCGCGCATTTGCCGAAAGACTTTTTTATTGACTACGGCAAGCCGGCGGAGTAATTTATAGCGCTCTGGATTTGGTGTGTTTTATGAGCGGCTATTAGTTAAATAGAAATTCGTAAGTTGACAGCGGAAAAGAATTTGGTGTTGAGAATATGAGCGTTACAAGACGCTTCAAAGGTTATTTCCTGCATGGATTGGCGGTATTATTGCCGAGTATTCTGACGATATGGTTATTCGTCTGGGGCTATACGTTCATCCAGGAAAAGATAAGTGTCCACATAAATCGAGGCCTGGTCCACATCATTGCCCTGGTTGCCAACGAACGTGTCGAGATCTCCGAAAAGGAGGTCAGAACGTATCTTTTGAACACCAAGCCTGAATTGAGCGATAACGAAGCTGAATTGCAGATTCATCTGCGAAGACCTGAAATATGGCGTAAAGCCCGCATCGAACAACTCAAAAAGACGCTTGCAAAAACGTGGATCGATGGTCCCGGTTCAATCACAGGCTTTATTGTCGCAGTCGTCGGAGTCTGCGTACTCGGCGCGCTGCTGGCAAGCTACGTCGGGAAGAGCTTTTGGCGAACGATTGAAAAGTTTATAATGAACACCCCCTTCCTCAGGAATGTATTTCCCTATGTTAAGCAGGTGACCGATTTTTTGCTTACGAATGAAGAGCAAAAAAAGCTGTTTTCAAGGGTTGTTGCGGTAGAATATCCGCGAAAAGGTATATGGTCGGTAGGTTTTGTTACCGGTTCCGGGCTTGAGAAAGTCGTAAACAGCGTCAAAAGAGAATTTCTCACCGTTCTTATACCTACTTCGCCAACCCCATTTACCGGTTTTGTGATAACGATTCAGAAAAAACAGACTATCGATTTGGATATGACAATAGAAGAAGCATTGAGATTTATCGTTAGCGGCGGGGTTATAACGCCGGGTAGCGAGCATGCCGCGGCTTTGCCGAAGACCGGTTCGGAAGAAGTGCGATAAAAGCAGGTTTTGTAGAAACCTCAGCAGAAAAATAGTTAAGGAGAATAATTTTGCTTTTTACAATCAGCGGTAAACATATCGAAATAACAGAAGCTATCAGAAAGCACGCAGAGGAAAAGACTTCCAAGCTTACCAAATACTATAATAGTATCAATCGGGTCGAAGTGATTATAGACGGCAACCAGAGTGGCAATACGAACGTGGAGATTATTGCGAAGGCCGAGCACGGCAAGATTTTTGTTGGTAGCGAAACAGGCCAGGATGCCTACAGGTGCATTGATATGGCCGTTCATAAGCTTGAACGACAGCTCAGGAGAGTAAAGAGCAAGGAGCGAGACAACAAGCACTCGGGCAGTCACCCGGACAGTTTCCCAGACAGTCCGGAATTAACGTAGATTGCATATTTACGGTATATGGTTTTTGATTTGGCCGGTTAGGCGGTTAAGGATAACATTGGGTAGATAAGATGAAATTCAGGGATTTTGTTTGTTTTGAGGCAGCAATAACAGAATTGCAGGCCTCCGACCGTGACGGTGCGATAGTGGAGCTTGTTTCGGCGCTTGATGAAGCCGGCAGGTTCGAAAAGGGTAAATGTGAAGAAATTGCGAGAGCAGTAATAAAAAGAGAAAAGGAAGCCAGCACCGGGCTGGGCAAAGGCATTGCTGTGCCTCATGTAAAGCATAAAGCCGTTAAAGACGTAATTGCCACAATCGGGCAAAGCAGTGCAGGGATTGATTTTTTCGCTCTCGACAAACAGCCGGTTTATTCGGTAATCCTTTTAATCAGCCCTGTGGACGATCCTGACAAACATTTGCAGGCAATGGAGAGAATTTTCAAACATTTGCAGCAGGAGCGGTTCCGCAAATTTCTCAGGCAGTGCCGTAGTACTCAGCAGATTGAAGAGCTTCTCAATGAAGTCGATGAAGATCCATCTTTGTAGTAATGTGGTTTGATTGGTATAAGATGGAGAAACGGGATCGTAAAGATGCAGGCGGAAGAAGATATATTGGAAAACGTGGTGTACGATGCGGAACTTGAGATAAAAAACGCCGAAGGACTTCACATGCGCCCTGCGATGAAGTTTGTAGATATCGCAAACCGGTTTGATAGTGAGATTAACGTTAGCAATGGCGAAACTAATGTTGACGGTAAGAGTATAATGCAGATAAGCATGCTCGCTGCCACTTGCGGGACGAAATTAAAAATCAGAGCTAAGGGTCCGGATGCCCGGGAAGCAATTAATGCTTTGAAAGAGTTAGTGGAAGAGAAGCATTTCGATGAGCCGACACCAAAAAGATAGCGAACAGCAGGTATAAGCGAAATAAGAGAAGCTCACTATGGAAATCAAAAAGGGCATAGCTGTTTCGCCGGGCATTTCTATTGCCAAGTCGCTGATTATTGACTCCGAAGACTATCGCATTCCCCGCCGGCTAATTAAGCCTTCTCAGCGGATGGCCGAGATTCAGCGCACGAGAAATGCGTTCAAGGATGCGATTGGTGAATTGACTAAACTTGAGTCTGCTCAGGACCAGGCCGAAGGCGGCAAAATCAAAGATATTTTCGCCGTACATTTGCGTTTCCTTCACGACAGAAGCCTGCGAAAAAAGATAACGGATATGATCCATTCCGACATGGTGACAGCGGAGTATGCCGTATCTACTATTGTTCGTGAAATTGCATCACATTTCAGCAAGCAAAAAGACGCTTATATCAGCGAGCGAGCGGCGGATATTTATGATATTGAAAGGCGTCTGCTTAGACAATTACTCGGCAAAAAACGCGAGAACGTCGAACATCTGAAAAAAGAGGTTGTGATTGTTGCACGGGAATTGAGTCCTACTCAAACTGCCGGCTTCGACAGGAAATACGTCAAGGGCATTGCCAGCGATGCAGGCGGGCGCACCAGTCACGCCGCCATTGTTGCTCGCTCATTAGGCATACCGGCAGTCGTGGCCCTGGAAGATCTTACGGAATACACCAGCGGCGGAGACATCGTCATTGTCGACGGCAATCGCGGCATCGTCATCGTCAATCCGGATGACGAGACGATCCGGCAGTACGAGGAGTATTCGAAGGAATTCGCAGAGCTTGAGCACAGACTTGACGCGATTAGACAAGAGCCCGCCGTCACGCGGGACGGGACTGAAATCACGCTGTTAGGCAATATTGAGTTTCCGAATGAGGCCGAAGTCGTTCTGGAAAAGGGAGGCGCCGGCATAGGTCTGTACCGTACCGAGTTTCTGTATCTTAATACCGAAAGCGAGCCTACCGAACAGGACCATTATGAGGCTTATGCCGAGACAGTTCGCGTTTTCGCCGACAGGCCTGTCGTCATTAGAACGCTGGATCTCGGCGCCGACAAATATACCCAAAGCAAGCGGTTTGCCCCTGAGCCCAATCCTTTTTTGGGGCTGAGGTCCATAAGATTTTGCCTGCAGAACCTGACGTTGTTCAAGAAGCAGTTGCGCGCTATTTTGCGAGTCTCGGTTCTCGGCAAGGTCAAGATTATGTTCCCGCTTATCACAAATCGCCAGGAGCTTATGCAGGCGAAGATGATTTTGCACGATGTGATGGAAGACCTCGATGAAGAATCCATACCGTACAACAGGGACATTCAGGTCGGCATCATGATTGAAACGCCGTCGGCGGCTTTGACAGCTTATTCGCTTGCCAGCGACGTTGACTTCTTCAGTATCGGAACGAACGACCTTACTCAATATACCTTAGCTGTTGACAGGGGCAACGAATTAGTCTCTATGTTGTATTCGACGGTGGATCCGGCCGTGCTGCGACTCATCAGAAACGTCATTCAGGATGCACATAAGGCACAAATCGACCTGAGCGTGTGCGGCGAGATGGCGTCCGAGCCGGAGTATATCATGCTGCTGATGGGGCTCGGCGTCAGAACGATTTCGATTGCATCGCCGATGATACCGGAGATAAAGCAGATTATTCGCTCGGTCACGATGGAATACTGCAACAAAGTAGCCAGGAAAGTTCTCGGCATGGACTCCGAACGGCAGATTTCAGCCTACCTCCGCAACGCCGCAAGAAAAATCCTGCCCGAAGCCTTTTAGCCGGTTATGCATTAGTCGTGATTAGTTAAATGGCTAATTGGTGATTGGAAACTCTTGATCTTCCATGATTTATTTCTTCATTCTGAATTAGCCAAAGGCATTAAAAAGTACAAGGAAAAAGAGTACAAGTAATGGATCAGAATAGAAAAAGACCACTCGGCCGCTTGGTGGGGTGTGGCTAATTTTTCTGGCACTACATAAGCTTGTCTTGTGTAAAGGATTGTGTTCTTTGTCATTGCGAGCCCTTCGACTTTGCTCAGGATAAACTCCGCGAAGCAATCTCGACCGTTCGCAGGATAGAGATTGCCACGGCCACATGCTGTGGCCTCGCAATGACGACAGGGGAAATTTCCAGCTTTGAGAGCAAGCATTTAAGAACGAAAAATCGCCTGCCAGAATATCTGGTCGCACCCGCTTGGTGCATGGTTAGACTTTTGGCTTTACTCGCTGCCGGCAAATGATACGATAGCATGGTCTATAAAAGGAGCCGGAATATGAAGAAGACATTACTTGTTCTTGCTTTGTCAATAATTTGCGGCTGCGCTTATCAGGAACCGAAGCCGTACCAGATTTTCGGCATACAAAAGTTTCAGGAGATTAAGAGAAATCCGAAACGCCATGTCGGCAAACTTTACGCGTTCGGCGGATGCGTAATTAACGCCGATAAAAAGGAAAACCAGATTACTTTTGAGATACTCATCCAGGATTATGATTCGAGTTCCGACAGTTATATCACCAGTAACAGCTCACTACTCGTATTTTATCCAGGCGGCAAGACAACTGTCGCCGACGACCACCATGTCAAGGTCCTCGGATATATACGTCAGCCGGCTATTGGCAAGAACGTCTTCGGCGCCAATGTTAGTTCGCTTGTGCTGGATGCTGTCGCGATATACGACTCTTTTACTCGATATCCTTTCTGGCTCAGCCGGGATGAAGAGCTTTTTAACAAATGGAAAACGGGCGAACCGTTTACAGCGCACGAAACTCAAAAACAGGGCAGTAAGCAATAAAAGTTTTAATACTCAATACTTCAGCAGTGCGGAAGATTTCATCGCTCGCTGCTCGGGACACGTTTGACGGGTCAAGAAATAGTATCTCGTTGGATGTTTAAAACAGCTTTACAAGCCAGTTCCATGGCGAAATGCTCAGGCAGATTAAGATCGGCTGGCAACAGAGGCCGATCAGGGCATAAATCCACATGTCCTTGAATTTTCGGTCTGCACCTTTTTCGCGGAACTTTCGCCAGGCCGGATAAAAAAACACCAGCGGAATCCCGGAATACAGGCCGCAAAGAAAAACGGCGAGACGCCATTCGAAACTAAGCGGCTCGGCTGCCACCGCCTGGACAGCTTCTTCTTGCTCCTTTGCCCGCTGCTGCAACTGCTGCTCAAGATCGTTAATGTGCTCGGACGTAAAATGCCGGTCAGCTAATTCAATCCTTGCAAATTCAAGGGCTTCCGGAAGGTGTGCTTGTGTCCTTGTGTATTCAAGCAGGTCGATATCCGGCAGATTATGTATATATTTTTCTACTTGCCTTTCCATAATCTGTCTCCTCTGGAAGACAAACCATATGGGCAAATCCCGTATAGGGCGCAAAGTTGCCAGTCTCGCTGATATTTCGCGGAATTATACCCGGAATTGCCCGAAAAAGCAAGAGAAAAATAAAGGATTTTCACAGGTACACAGCTTTGTAAGTCTGCTACCGGTTTATCCGGAGTGTGCCGGGGCCGGGGATTTCGGCTTCTACTTTGCCTGTTTTTACGTTCATTTCGATCCAAACGGCGAGGACACCGTTGTAATAGCAAGGCTGAGATTCATCGCCCTTAACCTTTACGATAGCGGTCTCGTGGTCGTAGAATAATTCGCTGCCGACGAAATGATGATCTTTATCCGGATCGTTATAGTCAATTCCTCCTGTCGCTGTCAGGGTTAGAAGCTCGGTCTGACCTTCCGGCGTTTCGTAAAAGAAAGCTTCTACGTGAGAAGCAGTGGCCTTGACCGGCTGGCCGTATTCGCCGTCAATGATAGAAATGTAGCCGATGTTCATTTTCTCCGTCTTCGCATCCGCAACAACCTGGTTCTTCTCGAAGAAATACTTCAACGTGTCGAAATTTTCCACGAGCCCATAGCACGGTCTACGCAGACTAAGTCTGCCCACTTGTTCGTTCGGCTCCGAGGTTCCGGCATTATTTAGCCTAATCTCTCCCGGCCCGGTCGCCAAAAATAGCTGCCGGACGGCGTCGTAGTCGAACCTGCTGCATTTCAGCTCTACGCCGCCGAGCAATTTTGCAGAATTGGCGTCCTGGACCTGCCCAGCAAAAGCACCTTCGGCTTTCGCTGTTTTGGTCGTTGCGAGCCTGACCACGTCGCCGGTAGCGGTAAGATGTTTTATGCCTGCGGCCGGACCGGACAAGCCGTCATTCGAATCCGCCGGCAGATCGACGGTTATCTGCTCCGACAAGAGCATGTACTCTTCCAGGACATTCGGATCTTCCCGAACCATCGTACAGCGGGAATCACCCTCAAAAACAATCTGATTCGAAGCGGCCAGGAAGCGTGCCTGTTTCTGCGCGTTGACCGTGACAGGAATGGGCTCTTGATTTATGTCCGTACTGTTCGCGTCTTCCATATAAAACACAAGCTCAGCCGGACCGGCGGCAAACATGTCAGGCTGTTTGGACTTGTCTTCGGGTAGATTCACCGTAATCTCGGGAGCGGAAAACGTGACATCTTTTGGCTGGGTCAAACCGCTCTGCGGCATTGTCACCAGGCAATCTGTGAAGACTATCTTATTCGACGACAGGGAAAAATTCGCTCCCTTCCTGGCCGTCACCTTTACCGGTACGGGCGCCTCGTTGGCATCTGCACCTGATGCGGAACCTACATAAAACGTAAGCTCCGACAAACCATCGGCAATACCATCTCCGGTTGTTGCGTTATAGTCGATCCTCTGAGTGAGGAACCGGGTTCTTCCCGTGCCATCATCGAACTGACCGGGAGGCTCGGTCCCAGAGGCGGCATCCTCAGCCTGGTCCGCGGCGGGATCTTCCTGCGCCCTGGCAGAGTCTCTCGGGGCAACGACAAAACCATTGTCACAAGTTACCACGATATTTCCAAGCTGCCCGGCGGGCTCATTCGGCTCGGCCGGCTCAGGGGCGGTGACATTCGGTTCACCGGCGCTATCGGCGGTTTGTCGGCCCGGTTCGGCAGTTCCGTCAGCCGTTTGGCCGTCATCCGCAGCGCCGGCGGCAGCGTCATCGGACCGACCGGCAGAGGCCTTTGACCAGAA
>Ga0307378_10010561_pt1 | contig 11976 bp, 11 predicted proteins | sample UN1MG_FD_202238 | JGI IMG/M metagenome (GOLD analysis project Ga0307378, IMG submission 202238) | Soil microbial communities from Risofladan, Vaasa, Finland - UN-1 | ecosystem: Environmental > Terrestrial > Soil > Coastal area > Acid sulfate soil | place: Finland: Risofladan, Vaasa | collected...
AAAGGAAAAGGCCTTGTTATTGACGATATTCGCCTTCGCGGGCACAGGTTTACTATTTACCCCATGAGGTGGCGGCTTCGCCTATCACATGGGGTGAACTATTGATTATTTTTCTTCGTGCCCCTTCTTGTTCTTCGTGGTAAAAGAATATTTTTGTTGTTTTTTTCCTCTTTTTTGTGTATTATCTTATCAAAGGCAAACACCACTGAAACCCAAAACTACCTCGAATCGCCTGATTTTCACGCCGGAACTGTTTTTAGTCGTACTTGGGGTTTGCGCATTCAACTCCACTTAGAGCCTGCCCAAAGCTCGACGAACTGGGCAGGTCCTGAGACATTCGTATTTTGAGATATATTTGTGTTTTTGAAATTGGCTATTTTGACGAAGGAAAGCTTTCGAAGATGAGATTTTTAATTAGAATGGGTTACTTAGATTTTAATAGGTGAATGTTCTTAGTTTTATTCTTTTAAGGAGCAAAACAAGTGCATGGAGATGAAATTCCAATTGAACACCCGGATAATAATCAAACAATTTGGCGGTACATGGATTTCTCCAAATACGTCGATTTACTGACAACCAGAAAATTGCATTTTGCCAGAGCGGATAAACTCGAAGATCCATATGATTGCAGTGCGATGCAATTTTTTGGTGAGCCATATAAGCAATTATCATCAGCAAATCCGCAAATTAAAGAACGAACGCGTCAGGTTAATACTTTTGGGCGGCTTTTTGTGTATTTGAATTGCTGGCACATGAATGATGTTGAATCGGCCGCTTTGTGGCACCTGTACTCTGAAAATAAATATGAGACAATCGCAATACAATCTACTTTTGAAAAACTCGACTCCGAAATTAAACTCAAATGGCCAAGAGATGGTATTTTTATATCCAAGGTAAAATACGAACCTGAGAATGCAGGGAAACCTCTTGATGAAATACCTGGCGGCAAATTACACACAGCTTTGGGCTGGGAGAACATTATTTATAAGCGACCATCATTTGCACACGAAGAAGAACTTCGGGCATTTATCTATCAAAGAGTGGATAAATTAAAAGAAGTACAACTACAAGATGAAGCACATCTGGAAAAATTAATGAAGGAGCGTCCTGAATATATCCGTATAGAAATTACCCCATCCTGTTTGATTGAAAAGGTCTATGTCAGCCCTCTTGCCAACGATTTGTTTGTGGAGTTAGTTAAAAAAGTTTCCGGTGAGTTGAAGGATAGAGTTCTAAAGTCCGACCTGTATGAGCTTTATTAAAAGAGGCAGAAACTAGGGATAGTGGGGCTGTTGGAAAAACTAGGAACAGCCACCCATTAATGGCTAGGGACAGTACACAGAAAACGTGGCTGTCCCTAATAAATCAAGAAGGATGGATAACGATGAAAGTAAAAGCACGAAGCATTGTGAAAGGCAATTTAATAGGCACGCTTATATGGATACTAGGTGTTGCTATTCTCAATGTCATTGTTTATCTCATCTTCGGAGAGGCCAATATCTTTATCTCACTCGTGGTAATTTCGATCGCTGGGTTGTTCTTTCGACTGATGTCCTCTTGCCATATGATATTTTGTGCACTCACTAATCGCGATATTGATATAACAGACGATAAAGACTTCGCAGAAAAAAATTAATTAGTGGATATCCAATATGTCAAAATAAATAGGGACACAGCCACCTATTTATGATAACAGAAAAGGGTGACTGTCCCCCTAATAAATCCACGGATAAAAAGAAATAGCCACAAAGGACAAAGAGAATTTAGTAGAAACGGTGAAGTATGGGAGACCTTTTAGTAGCATTCTTAGTAATATTTGGTTTTTGGTATGGTCTATATTTCATAATATGGATCATTACAACAATTATCCAATTTCTTGAAACACTTAAATATAAGGCTAAGCTCAAGAAAATAACTCCGCAAATTGAGTCAATCAATACGGAAGAATTGTCCGCTAAACTTCTATTAACAGAAGAATCTTATTTGAAATTGATGGACCAAATAAAACAGCGATATGGGACCGCTGATGAACAATGGACGAATATTCGCAGATACCAAGAGGAAGAGGCATTATACAAAAGAAGAATAGGAGATGTGATGTAGTGTTAAGTCCAGAAGAAAAACGACTAATAGACAAGTTTGCCCAAATCGAAAAAATAGATGGGCAACTTAGAAATATGCTGGATAAGACCACAAGAAATATCCGGGATATAAAAATCATTGAAAAAGATATAAATAAAATAGTACAGGAGAAGACAGAAGGATTCCCATGGCTGGGGGATGCTATAGCTCAGTATAAGGAGTTAAGGGAAATAAATATAGCAGAATACTTAGAGCAGAAATTGAGACCGGCAATTGCTTCTGCGGCAAGAGTTCGTGACATAGCCAAAGAAAAACGGATTCTGGAAAAACAATTTCGGGTCACAAGAAACTTAATAAAATACTATGAGTCGTTATTTCCTTGGCTTCCAGATTTTGTGGGGGAGGATATAGACGATTTAATTGAGTCTGTTACAAATAAAGCTACACAAGAATCCGACAAGGATGACCCTGTCAAGTTCTATTTAACAAAGGGAGAATATGAAACACTTACCATAACTGAACGCAATCAGAAAGCCTTAGATAGATATTGGTCAAAGAAAAAAAGTTCTTGGGAAATTGGACGTGATTACGAAAGGTACATTGGCTATCTTTACGAACAGGATGGGTACAATGTTTATTACCAAGGAATAGAAGCGGGATTAGAAGATTTAGGGAGAGATTTAATTGCCAAAAAGGATTCAGAGATAAAAGTTATTCAGTGTAAATACTGGGCACAACACAAAACTATTCATGAAAAACACATTTGTCAACTGTTTGGTACTACTTTGAAATATTGGCTTGAGCAAAAAAAGATTTTGCAGAAGACTCAGCCGGAATTTCTAGTATCACTAATTAGAGAAGATGAAATAGGCGGGGTATTTGTTACTTCGACAAGTCTTTCTGATGTGGCAAGAGAGTTTGCCGTTGAACTTGGAATACAAGTACGAGAACAATTTCCTTTTGAAGAATATCCTTCAATTAAGTGCAACATATCAAAAAGGACAGGCGAAAAGATTTACCACCTTCCAATAGATCAACAATATGACCGAACTGTTATTGAGGAAAAGAGAAACGAGTGTTATGTTAGAACAGTTGCTGAAGCTGAAAAGTTGGGATTTCGTAGAGCTTGGCGATGGAAAGGCAAGCAAACGCAAAAATGAAACTGAGCACTTGGTTAAGATAAGATTGCTAAGTTTTTTGAAAGGAACACACATGCCTATTGACCAATAAAAAACTAGTAAAAAACTAGGGACAGTCAACTATTAATAGTGGAGAACAATACCTGTCCCCTAATAAACAAAATAAAAGGAAAGCAAAAGGGGTCAGGCTTTTGATTTACTATTATTCCCCGAATTTCAGTGAAATATAAATGGGAAATCCCGGATAAAACGAATGAGTCGAAAATCTTGCTAAAGGACGTTTACTTATGTGTAGTTTTAATGAATATATGGAACAATGGGAAGTATGGTTTGATTCGGACAATAGCCGTTGTATCGTTGGTCAGGTACAACACTTGTTATTTGACACATTTATATTCAAATTGTTACAGAAGGCATATGAACTGTCAGATAGTGAGCTGATAAATGGTAAAGAAGTTAAAAAACAAAATCAAATGTTGCACTGGTTCATTGATAGGAATTATGTCATGTCAGTACATATAAATATAAGGCGTTTACTTGATAAAGGAAGTGATGTGGTTTCACTGAAAAGGTTATTAGATGTAATGAAAGGCAAACATTCTCTGTTAACGAGACAGAATTATGCCAAGAAGTTTGAATGTTTTGTCGACTTATCTGAGCATGAAGCTGCATATTCGAATAAGATTTCTGCCAATGCTTTATACTACAAGCCTGGCGACAAAATAGAATTTACAAAAATAACCGATCCTTTCATTCTTAAATATAAAAAAAGCGAACGTTTTCACGACAGATTTGATAAATTGTGTAACAAAGATTCAGCCAGTAGAAGTGCTGAAGATGTAGTTAGCAGTGATGTATTTGATAAGCTCAATAATGACCTCACACAATGCAAGGATTTGATAAAAGTGCCAGTCAATAAGATATTTGCTCATACTGACATAAAGAAGTTTTCTGATGACATATTTGTTGAATACAGCAATATATTTAAGGCAAACAAAATCTTAGTCGATGATGTAAAGTTCATATCGCTGAATCTACTTGGAGATTATTCGATATCAATGTTGCCAAGCCCCCCCACTAATTGGCATAAATACGTACATGAGCCATTCGTAGATAAAAAACATCATAGTGAAATATCTAAATTATGGCAGAATTATTCGAATGAACTAAACTCTTCTGTTTCCGATAAAAAACCAGTGACAACCAATTAATAAGTGAAAAGTAAAAAGGCAAAAGGGAAAAGGCCTTGGTATTTACGATTTTCCTTCGTGGTTCTTCGTGTCCTTCGTGGTTAATCCGGGAAGTTCAGTGACGCGAATTCGCCGTGGTACTTTTTTGCGGCTTTGTCGTATGCCTTTGCGGCCTGGATTTCGTCTTTGAAAGCTCCGATGAATTTTTCCTTTTTGTTATAGTTTATCAGGGCAAACCATTTCTTTCTTTGTTTGTTCCAGCTTACTCCTCTATATTTTGAGGATTTACTCTTTCTAAATTGTCTACTGTTGTAGTTATTCTGCGCGCATGTTGCGAGGCGGAGATTGGCTTTTCGATTGTCCAGGCCGTTATGATTAATGTGGTCGACGAAGAGATGGCCGGGCGGGTGGATTATTTCACGGTGCATCCTGATAGAAATATTCTTTTTGCCGACGTAAATGGTTCGGCCGGCGTAGAAGGTATTACAGCTCTTTACGGCATACCATTTGTGCTTATTTAATCGCTCGAAATCATCCGGATCGACGATGGCGTATTTTCCCTGCGTAAGCGGTATCCTGCGGAAAGGATAGCCGTAGCGGGCCCGGCGGTAATATAGCGTCAGAGCAATGAAAAACTGCCCCAGCCGGTCCGGGATCGTTATCGTGATGGAAATATTGAGCTTAATACCAACCCCCGCTCCTTGCTCCTGATGGATCAGGAGAAATACGAAATCCTAAGTTCGAAACCTGAAACAATATTGAAATTCGAATGACTAAAGCACGAAACATGATGCCTCGTCTCCGCTCCGCCGTAAGGCGTCCTGTGGAGGCATGAAGGGCGGTTCGCGAACCGCCCCTACAGGCTTACCGTTTTGAATTTTGTATTTTGATCATTCGGATTTGTTTAGGATTTCGAGATTAGTATTTCGAGTTTCCGGTTACCGGTTTTCGATATTAGTATTTGGGCCGCCTTTCGGCCCGGGAGCAAAAAAGCGCCCCCCTACTATTGGACGGGTATGCGCGTTTGATGCGAAAATCTACAAAAAAGTAGACGGGATTTTTGACGTAAGTGCTTGTAGGGAATGGAATAAAAAAAATTTCAAACTTTTTTATTTTTGTTTGGCGCTACCATCGCTTTTGGTCGAAAATTCGCCATAATTTTACCTATTTTATCAGCCACAGAGGGCGCAGACGCCGTCCCTTCGACAAGCTCAGGGCAGGCTCTGAGCGCAGTCGAATAGAGCCAATTTCGGAATCACCTGCAAATTGGCGAGGAAGAAGAGAAGGTCGCCGGGAAGTTGTTTTCGGCTCCCAGGCGGCTAAAAAATACTCAAAATTACAACAAAGAGTGAATATGATCCTTCTTTTGAACGATAATAGTAGATGTTTGACGCTATATAGGAGGCGTTTGTGGGCCGCCGGACTCGTCCCGGCGTAAGGAAAATAGAAGCTTATGGAGATGTTATAATGCAAATCAGGTACGTAGTTTCAACTATGATTTTCTGGGGGCGCGAGCACCCCCTATCCTTCGAGCAGGAGTGCCAGTACCTACAGTCTTTGGGCTTCGGGATCGAGTTATGGCCCAATATCAAGGGCCAGCACGAGTGCCGGTACGAAAGGCGTAACTGGCCCAGGCTGGCCGCGGCGACGGAGGATATGCTGGTGGCGATGCGCTCTCGCGATGATAATCCGACGATAGAGCAATGGAACGAGCAAATCGAGTGCGCCAAGCTTCTTAATGCCAGTATAGTAACGAATTTACATAGCCTTGGCATTCCGGATGAGCCGGAGCTGAACGGCTGCGGTTTTGCCGATGAAGTGATAAAGCTGGCTGAGCAGAACAATGTCAAATTATGCCTCGAAAGCGGCTCATTACCGATGCTCAAGCATGCACGCGAGAGGTTCGAGTCCCTTTGGTTCTGTCTCGATACCGGTTTTGCCAACGTGGACGGCGAATATTCTTTCCGGCAATATGTGGATGAACTGGCCCCGCACGTGGCTAATTTGCACCTTACGGATAATTACGGTGATACGGACGACCATGTGCCACCGGGCCTGAATGGCGGGATGCCCCGGGAAAATTGGGATTACCTGCTGGATGTTCTGAGCAAATACGATAATGATATTGTCGGTTCGTTAGAGATGCATCCGTGTATGCCGGCGGTAATGATGCGCCAGGCCAGCGAGTTTATGTTCGATGCCTTGAAATGGCCGAATCGGCCGCAACAGCAGCCCGGATACGCAGATGTCAGCTATAACCCGATATAGATAGAAGGAAGAAGCTCTAAGCATTAGGAGATATAAATCATGAAAATAGTTCTTAATAGTCTGGTAATAGCAGTTTTATTGATCGGCGGTTGCCGCACTCAACGGGAAAGCTCGTTTCGTGCCGGTTACGATTTTAGCGGCGTCAATAAGGTTGCGATCGTATCCGTGGAAGGGGTCGTGCCAAGTGAAGTGGCAAAGGATGAAATTGCAGACTTCTTCGCAATCGAGCTTCTGGAACGGGGTTATGCCCCAATGGGCCGGGCCCAGGTCAGAGCGTCGCTTGCCCAGGAGGAAACAGATGATGAAATAACAGACCTGACTACGCCCGAAGGAGCGGTCGAGGCCGGCCTGGCTCTCGATGTCCCGGCGGTTCTTACTATTAAAATACCCCATTTCGGCGAAGAAATATCGATCTCGGCGACGCTGATCGACGTCGAGGACCGCAGTATTCTGTGGCTTGCAACCGATAGCGGCAGAGGCAGTGGAGGCTTCTCTATATTTCGTTCAAAATCCAGAGGCAGCGAAAATGAGGGATTATTAGGTCCTATAATGGGAGACGTGATGGGCTCGGCGGACCAGCCTCTATCTCCCAGGGACGCCGAGAGAGCGCAGCGCATCGTAAAGAATATGTGCAGAAGCCTGCCCTCGAAACAGATAATTGCAGAACCGGAATGGTAAAGCCGGCAAGACTGTATTTTACACTTTGATTTTATTTGTGCCCTGCCGCCGACAGGAAGGCTTGGATATTTTCTGTTGGGACATCGGGGGGCATTCCGCCGCCGCACGAAAGGATGATGCGGCTCTTATCTTCAACCGAATCGAGAGCGGCCTTGACGATGCTGCGAACGTCGTCGGGGCTTCCGGCTGCAAGTACATCCCGCGTGGGGATGTTGCCGAGCAGCGTAACTGCATTGTTTGTTAATTCTTTCATCTCGGCCAGCGTGTGCTGGAAGCTGAAATTGAAAAGATTCACGCCCATCTCAGGCAGGTACGGAGCGCATACCAGCCCTGCGGCATCGTTATGGAAGAATCTAACGGCGACATTGAATGACTGGAAAATCCGCTGCAGGTAGGGCAGGGCCGTGTCCTGAAAATCCTGCTCGCCGAGAAAGCCCACTATGTCGTCGAGAATAAAGACGCCGTCGATGGACGGGAAGGTTTCGATTTGCAGTTCGAGCCAGTCAATTATGAAGTCCGTTATCGTTCCGAGCAGCTTATGGACCTCGGTCGGGTCGGTGCGGACGGCCATGAGAAATTCCGTGCTGCCGGCGAGGAATGAAGCGATGTTCAGCGGCCCGCGCGAAACCGCGAATTTGATGCCGTAGCCCTGCTGTTCGATTTGGCCCTGGTAATGCTTGAGGCGATTGAGCGCGAAGGGCAGCAATCCGTCCTTCTTCGGATTCGGTTTTAAGAGTGAACCGGACGCCTTGATGTCGGTGAGGACTTTGTAGGCGTAAGGCATCTCATTTGGCTGCCAGGAGCATTTGGCGCCGAACGCGGACGGCTCGGTGCACATACCGAATTCGGACCAGAAGCCCGGCAGAAAAATGATATCGTCAAATTGCTGCACGGCCTTGAGATTGGCCTCGTACCACATTTGCTCGCTGGAGTAATAATCGAGCGCAGAAATACCCGCCCAGCCGGGAAGCCAGGGGCTGTCGATTATAAAACCGACCGGCAGCGGCTCAACCGCCTCGCCGTTGATTACAGCCAGCAAGTTATTCCAATGCTCGGGCTTCATGCTGCCGATGGCTTTTTACGGAAGACATGAACAATAATGCACAGAACGATAAAGCCGACAATCAGTCCGATTCCTTTCCACTGCAATTTTGACCAGAGGCTCCAGACGCTGCCGAACGCCGCGGCTCCGGAAGCCAGCGCCATAAGAACGTTCCAGAGGATGCGTTTGACTCCGGTAGGCATGTTGTTGCCCATGAAAGTTTTCTGGTTCATTAGCAGGAAGAACGCGAAGTACGCAATGGGCAACAACACCATCGCAAAGACCGATGTCGGCACAGCCAACCATGGCGCGGCCTCTTTCCAGAAGAACGGGCCGAGAGCCCCGACCGAGACCATAAGGCTTCCGATTCTTTGGGTCCAGCCCCTTGGCGGCCTTCCCAATAGCTCGCAGAAACACAGACCGTTAATTGTCATCAACATCGTCGCCGCACCCATCGCCATGCCCATGACACCGAGACCAAAGACATACTGAGCTATCACTGGACCTGTAAGCGGTGCCAGCGTAGCGGCCAGGTTGAAGGCGTCGCGTTTGACCAGCATGGCCGCCATTTTTTTATCTGCATACGGAAGTGCTTGACAGTATTGTTTTCGTTGGTCCGAGGGAATCTGTTCCCACTCTTCCTGTGTGATGCCCATCTCGTGGCGTACACGACTGCCAAGTAATCCATTAAACGGGCCGACGAGGTTTGTCGCCGGCTCAACCGTTATCTGACCGCCCGGCTCATCGGCAACAAGGCCTTGTGCAGGTGCGGCATGGAACTGACTGCTCGATGCTATAACGACGCAACCGGTGGCAATAATGAAGGGGATGAACAAGCCTGTTGACAGGTCGAAGATAGCCAGACCGCGGAAATACTTGTCCCAGCCTTTCCGCAACATCGAGTAGGGAAGCAGAAAGGTCATGTTAATACCGACGGCGGTTGCCGCGGCGCTGATCATAACGTCACGCTGTTGGCCGACGATCATATTCGTCCAGAATGGCTGGAACTGCTCGCCGACTTTTAGTATGTGGGGCATGATTTTGTCGGTCGGTTTCATGAACAGGCTCAGGTCGGGAATCATGCCGCTGAGAATTTCGCCCCAGATTATCTTCCCTTCGATGCTGAGCTTGGCGACAACACCGACAAAGCAAAGTACTATCATACTGACGATTATCTTAATCATAATTTCGAATATCTTCGTACCCTTGCCGCCTGCACCGTAGGTCATGGTAAAAGTCAGGCAGATCGCGAGAAAGATTGCACCGGCGATCATTTTACTGGGTATTTCCGCCATGGCTTGCGTTCCGAGAATTCCGGGCAGGATGTTCTGTCTCAGTGCCACGGTTCCGAGTGCGAACTGCGGCAACGACCAGACGAGGTTGGCCATCATCGAGGCAATCAGCCAGCCCCAGCCTAATACTGGATTAACATGGCGATTAATCGCATGCAGCGGCCGTTCACCGGAAGAGAGGGTTACGTATGCGATGGCGCTCATCATAATAATGCCTAAAATCATCGCCAGCGGCTGGAGCCACATGAAGCTAAAGCCCACAAGCACGCCGAGGTAAAGGCTGGAAGACAATGATCCGCCGCCCAGGGTGATACCGCTCTGCAGCCAGCCGGGGCCAGATAACTTTAGATACGTCCTGAAGAGTGCCCCCTTCCCTTTTTTCTGCGAATCCAGAATCATTTGACGATCCTTTTCGATCCGGGGATTCATGTGCATTACGGGCTGCTGTGCCTCTTTTGGCGCCATATTCAAGTCTCCTGCTACTGTAAAATTAAAATGCAAAGATTAAAAATCAAAATTATGGAATTGCCGCTTTGCGACAATGACTTCCTCAATTTTACATTTTACGTTTTGATCTTTTATTTTTTCTTAATGACAAGATGTATTCTTTTGTTTTCAAAACCAATTCGGGCTCCGCTTCGAACGGCAAACATCCCGTACCGATGCAGATATTGGGCCTATTGTGTGTAAGCGCTATAACTCTGTCAACTTCCTTTTCGATGTCCTCGAAACTTTTTGACGTGATAGCCCGGGCATCCATGTTGATTCTCACAGTAACATCGGGATGGGCGCGCATCTTTTCCATGAACTTCTGCTGGTTGGTTTTCGCCGGGCAGCAGACATACCCCGTTCCCGTCCGGAGGATATCATCGAGAATCGGAAGAGTATCGCCCCCCATGATGCACGGAACGGGATGGCCTACTACTTCGGCGGTTTTTTGCATTATTTCTTTGAGCGCCTCAAGCTCGATTTGCCTGAACTGTTGGGGAGATAAAAGCGGAGGAGTTGCCGCCGATTCGAAGAAAGCGATATCCAGACCATGGCTGACGACCTGCTTGCAGAACTCGACCTGTCCGGCCACAAGATGTCTTAAAGCTTCGGAAACTAAATCCGGGGCGGTTTTAATCTCGCACAATAGATTCTCAAATCCGACGAGATTTGCCGCTAATGAGAAGGGGCCGCTCAGTGGGATTCTAACATCGGCATCGCGAGAGTTCTGCGAAACGCGCTTAGCCGCTTCGATAACCATCGGGATCCGGCCGGCCGTCTTCGGGTCGAAAGGCTTCAGAGAAAATAATTCTTTTACTGATGAGTATGGATATTCGCTGATAGCAGGAATCGCATTACCTGCCGCCCTGCCGACTACGGCACCATAGGCCTCGGCTTCCAGATTGTATATATCAATGCCCACCACCACCGGCCGGTGCCGGTAAAGACGATAAGCTTCGATGTGGGCTTTTGACAGAAGTCCGGCGTCTCGTGAGACATCCCAGGGGCTCTTTCCGATGACTCTCGCGGCGTGTTCATAGACCGAAGGGCAGAATTGCACGTGCTTTGACTCCTTTGCTGATTGTTTTATGCTTTTCCTCTGCGCCGGATTTCTCGAATGACCGCGGAGTTGTCCAGCTCGCCATCGCCGGCCTCGATTGCTTTTTGCAGAATTTCCAGATGCATCTTCGACAGCGGCAGCTCCTGGTGTGAATTCCCGGCGTATTTAAGGATAATTGCAACATCCTTATGATGCTGCCGGAGCCTTGCCTGGGGCGTAAAATCGCCATCCAACATCTTTTTACCCTTAACGTCCATAGCGGCCGAATACGCCGGCGTAACCTTGAGCAGTTCGAGAAATGCCCGCGGCTCAAGGCCAAGTTTGGCCGCGAAGACAAGACCTTCAGCCAATGCCAGGCGGTTCAGCCCGAGAACCAGATTGCCGGCAAGCTTCGCCCTGGAGCCGTTTCCCGAAGCGCCGAGGTAAAATGACTTTGCGCCAAGGGCTTTGAAAATATCCATACACACTTCATAAGCGGCTTTATCGCCGCCCACCATGAAAACTACTTCTTTATCCCTGACTTGTTGGCTGGAACCGGAAAAAGGGGCATCCATGAAATAAATATCACGCCCGGCGAGACTTTTTGCCAGTGCGGCCGTCTTGTCAGGCTCGCCGGTGGTTGTATCGATGATATATTTAAGGGCGGTTCGCGAACCGCCCCTACCTTTCGTTTCCAGGATTCCGCCGGGACCTTCGACAACCTGCAGGACCGCATCGGTGTCCGGAAGCGAGAGAA
>Ga0307378_10010562_pt1 | contig 11976 bp, 20 predicted proteins | sample UN1MG_FD_202238 | JGI IMG/M metagenome (GOLD analysis project Ga0307378, IMG submission 202238) | Soil microbial communities from Risofladan, Vaasa, Finland - UN-1 | ecosystem: Environmental > Terrestrial > Soil > Coastal area > Acid sulfate soil | place: Finland: Risofladan, Vaasa | collected...
CTGTTTTTTCCCCTCGTTATGAGTTTCCTTCGGCACTCTTCTAAGTTTAAAGGGTATGAAGGCTATCTGGTCATTTAATAAGACTCTGGCATAATCAATCCCGCTGTTGATATCTACGATACTATGATAGCTTGACAGGTCAATCTGATAGACCCCGCCAATTTTAATTCCCGGCATCATAAAAACTAAACTTGCTCTTTGCTGGCATTTACCTTCTTCTAAAAGTTCACAAGGACATTCCCGTTCTTCCATTTCTTTTGTTTCTTCATTAAGTCTCAAAGCGGTTTCACCGTCCCCCCGGCATTTTAAGCCTGCACTGCTTCCATACCATTTATAGCATTGTGGGAATATTACCTCCGGGTCATTCATCGGGAAAGCAATATTCAATTCTTTCGGCTCATCTCCATAGAATTTTTTAATCTCTGCCGGACAAACAAAGAAATCAGTTTCTGAAGGATATTCCTTCCCGGTCTTTTGTGATACCTTTTTGATCCCCAGTCTAATTTTGCCCAATCTTGGTAATCTTCTAATTGCAGACAACCCACTAATACGTGTAAATTTTTGTCTGAAAACATTTTCACCGTTCATTACCATTTCCTCCTAATTCTAATAATTTTTCTATTATATTTTTAATATCTTTTGGAGTTACTTGTATAACAATTAATCCACTATAATCAATCTCTTTTTCTTTTATTACTTTTTTAAAACTTTTTTCTATTACTACTTCTTCCACCCATCTACCATCTCGATTACAAACTAAAAATATATTATTCATTACCATTCCCCCCTTAATTTATTATTTTCTTTTTGCCATTCATACTTTTCATAATCATTAGATTCACCCTGCCTTATCCGGTCCATTACAAAGGCAGTAAAGTAATCACCTAATGCGATATCTTTTTGCCTTTGCTTCAATAATTCAAGTTTTTGTCCTACATCAGCAAAGCCATTGGTTAGCGGTTTTAGTGCCATCATTATTCCTCCCCCGTATACTTATATTCAAACTTCTTATCCTGTGGTTCTTTGGTCATATTTTCTAACTCGATTATCCCTTCTTCGATGTCTTTTTTAAGTGGATTCAGTTTTAGACTTTTTTCTACCTTGATATATTTCTCTTTCGAATCAGGATATTTTGTTTCAACTTCCTCTATCGCCCCACCGGTAAAGGTAACTTTATCCGGCATTATCCGAAAATGTGTCCAACCGCATTTAACTTTAATAGCTTCCTCTTTGGACTCGGTTAAGGTTTTCTCAAGTGTGGCTTCTGTTTCAATTAACCTTTTTTGAAGTTCCTCAATTTCTTTATCATATTCTTTGGTTAATTCATTATTTTTGTGCCTTCGGAGTCTAATCTCGAAGTTAATATCATCTGTTTCCTTTAGCAATTTTCCTATTGATTCTTTGTAAATTTCGCAGTTATTCATTATCATTACTCCTCCCTTATTAATTAATTCATCAATTCCCCAATCGTCCATTTTTATTTCCCCCTTACTTAAATATTTTTACTCCCATCTCAAAACCTTACGATAACGTTTCCTCATACGCCTACCCCCTTTTTCTTTATGTAGTAGCCATGCAACCCGGACAATTCTTGCAATAAATAATGTGAAAATTGCATTAAGAAACATTGCTTTCCTCCTCGATTTCAGATTCTATTTCTGGAATTATCCCATATAATGCTTGGGTTAATTCTATTGCAGGAATAGCATTGTTTATAAGATAAAACTTTTTATCCTGACCCAAATAAAATTCAAATTTCATCATTTCTCTACATCCCGTTTTGAGAAAAATAATCCCTGTTCCATTAAATTGCTTATACAATTTATCTTTTGATGATTTCATCAATTTCATATTTTCTTTCCTCCTTTTCATATTTTTTCTATCCCAGCAACCTAACCAAGCCCAGCAATCTAATCAAGAAATATACCGCCAGCCCGAACACGAGCAAGCCTGCAATAATGCTTGCGTTAAGATTTAGTTTTGTCATGGTGAGCCTCCTTTAAAATATTAAAATCTGGTTTCGCTGTAATATAATCTCTCATTTAATCTGTCTATCTCTTTTTGCATATTTTCTATTATCAAGTTTAATTTCTCATTTTCTATTCCTAATTTCTCATTTTTTATTTCAAGCCTAATCAGTTTTTCATCTTCATCAAACATTTTCCTTTACCTCCTTTTTGTTTGCCTGCCCTGACATTGGTATGTAAGTAGCGAGCCTTAGCAGTGGGACAAACCCCTGCTACTGGAGCTCGACCTACTCAGGCTACCACGCCACAAGGCAGGACTTTTATATTTTTAATGCCGGTTGAAATGGTTTATCTAAATGATTACTTTTAATTTGATTTTCTCTTGCTGGTAAAAGCCTTAAATTATTCAAAGCCCAGCATCTTTTAAAATCGATATGTTCAGGCGTTGAATAATTAAAAACACTCTTTGGTATTATATGGTCTATGTGTAATCTACCTTTTAGGTAATCATTCCATACATAACCTTCTGGTATAGTTTCTTTAAGATGTTTTATTAAATCTTTTAAGGCATATCCAACTAAATCTTCCCAATGTCTACCATTTTTATTACCCTTTAAAGATAAATCTATCGCTCTTCTTATATTTCGATTAATTTGGTATTTTAAACTATGTTTATATTTTTTATGATAATATTGTTTTTGGTATTCTCTATCGCTATATTCGGAACGATATTGTTTCTTATATTCATTTCTTTCTTTTTTATGTTCTAAATACCATCTATCCCAATTTTTCTTTCTCTCTTCTTTATGTTCTTCACGATATTTCTTGTCATATTCTTTTTGATTAAACATAGCTACTCCTTAAAATAAAAATAGCCAAAATAAAAAAACCCAAACATCTACAGGCTCACCGTAAACCTGTTTCAATGTCTGGGTTTAGTATTCTGGCTATTTAATTTAAATTTATTCCTTTAGAATTTTATCAGATGATTTACATTTGATATATTATCGGACTATGACAAAAGCCCAGACATCCAAAATATTCTATTGTGATTAATCTGGATATTTAAGCACCATATATGGTTTTCCCCTCTATTATTTAATTTTATAATTATACTCTTCTATAATTTTATCAATTATAGTTCTGGTATTTTGACTACGAGGAACAGTTTCCCCCTTTTTATATCGATAATAAGTAGGAACACTTATTCCGATTATATGAGCCATAGTTGTAGGGCTAATTTGATGCTTATCAGCAATTTCCATTAACTTTTTGATTCTTTCATCTTTTATCATCATATTCACCATAATCATAATATCATATGAAAATTATATTGTCAAATTTATTTTACTATTTTCAAGAAATATTTTAAATTATTTTTACCCTGCCAAAATTACACTCTAAAAGTGTTGTTATATAAGGGTTTGCGATTTATGCCTCTAAATAGCGTCAGGATTGCACCAGACACATGAGAATAATCTTGGTATAAAGTTATGTCTATATAGTAAGATTAACGAATATTTATGCAAAATAGGGGTCATTTTATACCCTGTGGGGGTATATAGAAAAAATAACCCCCTGAAACCTTCTTGCATTTTCAGGGGGCAGGAGGAAAAAATGATCCAGGGTAAAACCCGCCTGGCCGGGATAAGGCTTCTCAATGCGTTTCATTTCCGCAAGTTGTTATTTATAGCACTTTCACGAAAAAAGACTCTTTCAACGTTTGCTGAAACGTCTAATATTTTAGTCACCCGAATAATATAATAGCCGACCCAGTATCTCCAGCTCCGCCTCGTTGCGTTCCAGCGGGTCGGGGCTATCTAACATCTCTAATAGTTTTTCGTAATCCATAAGTCAGCCAAACCTTTCTTATATATTTTAAGCCAGCGTTACCAGACTATTTGCATTTTTTGCACTAACTGGGTGGTAACTTGGACACTCTCCATTGAGTGCCATATTTTGTCTACCATGAGACGCAAACTATCTTGCCGATATTCTATGGCACGCAAGTTATGTCCGTATTATGTCCCCAATATGTCCCCTTAACGCTTCCCTAATCTCCTTATTGGGAGCATCATCTATCTTCCAGCCCCGCCTGAGCTTTTCCAGCCAGATATCAAGAATTAATATTTCCATTAATTATTTGTCCTTTTCCTCTATATATCTTTGCAAGTGTAAAGACCTCCGCTATTTTTTCTATGTGCGGGGGTTATTTGCAACGTATTCTACTTTCATGCTAACGTTTATGTATATTGCAGTAGGGTTGTGTAATATGTGACCTCAAGTTGCTCTATATCAGGTATGCAATTATGTTTACAACGTTCGCACTCTTGCACTTTCGATATAACAATTATGCCTGCTCTTTGTGGTAGCAAGATTATCGCGGCTAATCTCGCCTATTATTCCTTTTGTTACAGGCAAAAGACCCGTCAGGGTGCGCTTCTTCGAGAGGCGTAACGAGTAGATTTTGGTGGAGGTGGTGACTTTCGCCACGTTTCCAGAAATAGCTAACAACATAGTTGGCACTATACTGGTCGAATGACACCCCCATAATTATTTAATCCAATATTTATCATTCCCTATATAAAATTTCTTATTAAAGAATGTAATAAACTCTGGCATTATTCGGTTGATCGTTCCATCTTTCGCTAATCTCATGTGCAATATACCGCCGCCTATATGTGCCTGTATCTTTTGTTTTCTCATCCAGGTAGTCTGGTCTTGATAACAACCCATTTGTATAACGTGGACTTCCCGGGGGAAACAATAATCTATTTTATGATAATGGCCTAAAAGTAATACTCTGGGTTTTTCTCCACCTTGCAAACTCTCAACTATCTTTTGCGGGGTATAAGAAAGAGCATAAGCAGTACCGCCGCCACCGTGCATTATTCTCATCCAGGACTCACCTTCTATGCCTTCAAAGGGTATATCACATTCCAAATATCCGATGTATTCTAAATCTTTTCTACCTGCTTGTTCTGCTTTCATTTGAGTATATTCACCGATATTAATACGTTCCCTTTGAGCATACCAACCCTCATGATCATCCCCAGCAATAAATTTTGTTAGTATACCTTCTCTTCTGGGATAGTTATTTACAAAGTATTCTACTTGTGGAGTTACTCCTCTTGTGTGGATTTCATATTTATTTTTTGGCCATTCTCCTTCGATATAATTTCCGCCATGATAGACTAATCCAATTCCTTCGTCTGCGAAAATATCATAAATCAAATTAAGTTCTTTTAATCTTTCAAATTTAGAACATAAGTGAGTATCAGATACAAAACCTAACTTTATTTTGTCACCCTTCCAATATTCGATATTTAATTTTTGAGTATTACCTGGCTTTATCTCTTTTGTAAGTTCAACTTTATTATCGAAATAGTGTATATTATATTTTCTTTCTTCTAATTCGGTGATTATCCTTCTTACTTCTTTGGGAACTAACCCACTTTTGTCGCTTAATTCTTCAATAGAAAAACTACCCTTTGTTAATAATTTTATTAATTTTTCTCCTATCGGTTTTATATCTTCCTTATTCCTATGCTTTTTAGGCCCCTCTGTCGGATAACAACCACAACTCTCACAATGGTATCTTTGTTTATTATGTGAATTAAAGCCTCGTTTAGTTAACTTGCTTGACCCACATTTAGGACATTTATAATCTGTCAAATATTATCCTCCTTACTTATCCTTATATTCTTCCCGGCGGTTCGCAGACTCCGCCCTTGCAACTATCGTCTTTATCCTCTTTCTTTTCTACTTTTAACATGAGTATTATTTTATCGTTAATGGTAAGAAAAGGTGTAAATCCTATAATCCTATCAACTTCTACTCCACCCTTAAAAAATATCAAGACTGGCAACCCTCGAAGTGGCCTAAAATTATTCAGGAATTTAAGACTTTTATCCACATCTACCTTTACAAATTTAACCTTGTTTTTGTGGAATATGGCCAGCCTCTCAATGATAGGGTCCATTAACTTACAATATCTACACCATGAAGCCCAAAAATCTATAACAACAGGTACATCACTTTTAAGCACCTCTGCCTCGTAATTATCAGCGTTCAATTCTATTATTTCATCACATAAACCGAATATAGATAATAGACTGATTACACATAAGGTTAAAATGATTATTTTTAATATTTTCAGAATGACCACCTCAACGCCCCGTAAAATTCCTTATCGGTATTGTATCCGAAGGCAAGTTCGATATTATCCCTTACCAAATAGCCAACATCACCGCCAACCACAAACCTGAAATCCTCGAAGTCTTGTATCAGAAGTGATACATTAAGCGAGTAGTCTTTGATGTTGATTATTCCTTTAGAGATGATAACCCCGTAAGTGCCATCGAAGGAATAATAGCCCCCCGCCTTCAATTTCAAACTTGTCTTTTTAACTGCTATTGCCTCTTCGGCGAGAATTGGTATAAGTTCCGACAATTTTCTGTGCCGAGTTATGGTAATACCACTTTCTAAAGAAACAAGATTACCATCTTTATCTTCATAGATAACTATCTTTTCTTCTCCTTCACCCAAATTAATTAATATCTTATCGGGACTTGCCTGATACTCGTCTTTCCTATCCTCAAATACAATCCTTGCAACTTTTATCTTTTCTTCATTAACTACAGGGTCTTTCCTTAATTCAATTAATTCTTCCTTTTTCGATTCATAAGTCGGAGCTTCTTCTTTTATTACAATGGTTTCTTTTAAGGTATCACCTACTACCCTTTTTTTAATTTCTGCCAATTCAGTGGTTAAGGTAATTATCACTCCTTGATTAGCTTTGAGAGTTTCTATTATCTTTAATTCATTACTCTTTTGGTTATCCTGCCATTTCTGGTAATATTGATAGCCTGAATAACCTGCAAATGATAATAAGGCTATTATTATTATCACTAAAATTATTTTAAATGTTTTCATTTAATCACCTTCTATACGAATAATAATTCTGGTATAGCACTAATCCAATTTCTGGCTATTTCGCAATACTCTGGACTTATTTCTATACCGATATATTTACGCCCCAATTCCTTACAGGCAACTAATATACTTCCTACTCCACAAAAAGGGTCGAGGATAATAACTTTATCATCTAACGTTGACAATAATATTTTTTTTATTAAATCAACTGGTTTTTGTGATGGGTGTTTTCTTATATGCCCTCTTGGGATATTTGCTTGGATAATATCACCACATTTACTATTTTTTAGAATATGTAATCCTTTACTCCCGTAAAAAATAGGTTCATATTGAAGCCTAAAATGACTTTTAGAACGAGGATATATTGGATTTATTTTATCCCAAATAATAATATTATGGAGTTTAAAATATGTTTGGAAGCTATGAAAACCTTCAGTCATATAAGACATAGAGGTAAACATAAATATTGCACCATCATCTTTTAATACCCTATAAATATCGGGATATAATCTGGGCATTGGGTTTATATGGTCTCCTATCATATAAGGCATATTTTTCTTTTTTAAACTAACTCCATAAGGTGGGTCAGTCACCACTAAATCCACACTCTTATCGGGTATCCCCTTTATTACTTCAAGACAATCCCCACAGATAATTTGATTAACTTCCACTCGATATTCCTTTCAGCCAATTCCATAGCCAAATAAAAAACGTCTTACCTTTTACCCACAGCCAGCTTAATACATCTTTGGGATTAAAGACTGCGTAGACTACACATAACACGGCAATAACGCCTAAAAATGTCAATAAAATAATCATATTACATTCTCCTTTCTTAAAAAATTCTGTAATTCCCTCTCATCGCCCGAATATATCGGGGCCTGGTTATATTTCTTCACCAACCAAAACCTGCTCGGATTTGGCGGTATCACGTCAATATGCACATGGTTAGGGTACAAACCTATTCTGACGTTCCCCACCGTTTCGGCCATTAAGGCAACGAAAACAGGCGATGCCCCTTCTGCTTGTATATCGGCAGCCTTGCCTAATAAATGCGGTGAACTGCTATTCCCGCCGCTTCTCTTATTCTCCGCCTTGCACCTTACGCCACTGGTAATTTTAATAGGTTTACCGCCTATCCTTGTTCTTATCTCTTCTAACTTATATATTAAATTTAAGTCAATATGTATCTTCTTATGTTTGCATTCTGAGCATGGGCATTTGAACTCCCACTTACTAAAATGTTCAGTCAGGTCTCCCATTTTCTTTTTTCTCCTTAATCACACCATTACGACCTTTAAAGTAAAAACCTATTGCTATGGTTACGGCACTTGAGAAGGTTATATAATAATCTCTAAACCCTTCTGGTAATGCCACTTGATTAATTAGCAACCGATATCCGGCAATAAGAGTTATTAACCACCAGACAGAATACATTGTAAACGTAAGTATCCTTCTTACTATAAATTTATGCTGGTTAAAGTATTCGTTTATCATTGTGGTTTCGCCTTAAACATAGACCACAATATGCCAACTACAGAAACAATAAATGAAACGCAGCCGCTGATCGCCACCGCAGCCCCTTTTATTCCAGCTATACTTTGAGAATTTTTATTAATCGCCTTCCATTTTTCTTTATCATTTAATTTAATTTCTGTGGTATCTTCTTTAACAGATTTAATCATTTCAAATAAAACTGCATTAGTTACTCTTTCAGCCATTAAATCACTTCCTTATTTAAACTTGACTCTTTTTTGTTGGTTCTGTATAAATGGGATGTCCCTTAATTGGTTCTGTATATACAGGATTGGTTTTCGCAGGCTTTGTAAAAGAAGTAGTGCCTTTTGCTGGTTTTGTGTATACGGGATTTGTCTTCGTTGGTTCTGTATAAGAAAGACTGCCTTTCGTTGGCTCGGTAAAAATAGGGTGTTCCATCCACCGGATAAAAGAATCTATTATTGAAATAATTTCAGAAACATTCAGACTCCCGTCCATAGTAACAGTATCTACTATTGATAAGGATTCAAAAAAATTCTTTAAAACAGTCCAACTATCTGCGATACTAAGGGTTTCGGCAAGACTTAATGAACCAGACGTAACCTTACTATCAATTATAGATAAGGTCTCATATAAAGTTTTGATACATTGACAGACAGCAGAGTCCACTATCCCCAGAGTTTCGTCTAAATCCAATTCCCCTGACATTGCCTCACTATCAATTATGGATAAGGTTTCAAGAAAGGTAATGATTGCAGTCCAGGTATCTACAATGGATAAGATTTCTAATAATCCCAAAGACCCTGAAGTTGCTTTAGTATCTACAATAGATAAGGTCTCCGCTTTTACGAGTGTCCCCGATGTTGCCTTTGTATCTACAATAGAAAGGGTTTCGGAAAATTCAAGTATTGTTCCTTCAGTTTCCTCACTCCCAAAACTACCCCAAGTTGGTTCAGTGGCAGTAAAAATACTAACAAATACCCAGTCAATATAAACAACCTGTCCATATCCTTCATACCAGACAGGTACAGAAGTAGAAGGAATATTTGTTGTAAGGGTGGCTTTTGTAATATTATTAATGTTATATATTACATTGGTAGTCGAGTTCCTTTTTATCTCGTATATTGCGTAAACATTTTCTGAAATATCACCCAAATTAGATGATGTTTCAGTAGGATATGGATTTCTATTTAAGGCATATAACACATTAGAAGATGGATAATTGGTTTGAAATATTGTTCCATAATCGTTAGTATTTTTAAAACCTAAACTGGTGTACGCCGAGTTCGATGCATATTTAGCAAGTGACCGCCACCGATAATTCGCTCCGAACGTAGTATCACTATATATTTGGCTAAAATTAGAAGTAGATACCCAAACTAATGTAGCAATAGAATTGGTCTGTGTTACACTTCCATCGCCCAATGTCCATATATCTAAATTTAGGTTTGCCCCGTCAAAATGGTCAAATAATAAGAAGGTATTTACCCCATTGCTAACTGCTGTAGTTGTACCGCCATAATACATATAGATAGTAGTATCATTAGGATGTGCAGCAATAGAAGGCACTTCAATCCAAACAGTTGCTAATTGATTTGGAGTTGCACCTGATATACTTTCAATCCAATAATCACAAAGTGTAGTTCCATCCGAAGTGGTAAAACGTAAGTCGTCAAAATCTGAGGCAACCTTAGAATTGCAATCAACTTGTTCACCAGTAGCCCCTGCACTTTCACCTACTAATAGTTTTAGTTGATAGTTAGTCTGTGCACCATCATCGGTATGTGCAATAATAATAACTTTACGATTAGTCCAACCTGAAAGCCATGCCATAATTTACTCCTTAACTTAAAGTGAATGTAGCCACAATGGTTAGTGAGTCAATCGTGATAGCATCAAATCCAGCAGTATTCAGCATAGTCGCAGTATTTGCAGTAACCACATTGAAACATCCATAATTTGTCGCAGCCGTTACAGAAGTGAATACTCCTGTTTCGGTAAAGGTTAATTCTCCGGGGGTATGTGCATAAGTAGAAGCTACTCTTGCAAGTTCGTGAGTTAAAAGTGTATCGTTAATATCTTGTACGTCTCCATCTCCTATTGCCATCCAATGAAAATCATCGGGTTGTGTAGTACTTCCTATCTGTGCACAAATTGCATCAAATCCTGCGTAGGTGATTAAATTGGGGACTTCAAAATCAAAAACCTGTTCTAATACTCCATTCTTGTTATAATTGCTTCCGATAAGTCTTACCTTACCGCAAATTCTCAATCCTTCTTCTGTTTTCTTTATTCCCGACATTTTAAACGAATCTCCAATTTTGGTTTTTTCATTAAACATTATTGTTCTCCTTTCTTTTTATAATAAATTGACATTTTCATTAAAAAGGTGTATATATTAGCTATATGAGGTAGGCGAGCTGAGTTTCTTATTTTTACAAGGTCGTCATAACCTTGTAGTCACTTCCTATACTTAGTTCGCCTATCATTGTGGTAGATAGGGCAGGTCTCAAGTTCTGGCACGCTGTCATGTGCCAGACCACTTTCTATAACCTGCCTTGCCTTCCAATATATATGAGGGGGTCTATTATGAAAACTAAAACTTTTCTTATAATCACACTCTTGATATTGGCTATTTTTTTATCGGGTTGCGGTAGTAGTGGAATAATAACTCCTACTACTGATGAGGCAAAAATAAAGAGCGTTGTATACGAATATTTTTTAGCAATAAATGATCAGAACTGGAATAAAGCAAAGGGCTATTGTATTTATGGATCTGATAGATATTATGCCGTTTGTCAAGCGGAAGATTTAATGACTACGGCACATCTTCTTTGTCCCACTGTAACCATTAATGCTGTAGTAGAGATTTTTGATGTATCTATTTATGGGAATTATGGCGAAGTTTATAGTTATGTCTATATAATAATAACTCACTGTGGTGAATACGAAATCACTGAAGGATATAGTTACCTGGAATTACAGAAAATTGGCAATAGTTGGAAATTATATTAAATCGAGGTCTATTATGAAAACCTATGCCAATAAATTATCTGATAAATTTTGGAATGTTATTCTTTTTGTTATGAAGATGTTCTATTATGCCATTGCGGCAATTTTATTATATAGACTATTCCAATTTAACTATTTGATATTTTTAACAGTAGTTTGTATAATAATTTATATGTCAAACCCTGATGATTTTAAAGATTAGGTAATTTCTGTGTCGGTGCAGGTTTATACTTAAAGAAATTCTTCTTAAAGATATCGTTCTTTATTTCCATTTTTTTCTTAGTAATTGCCTTCTGTTTATCTTCATCTGATAATTTTTTATATCTGGGGTCTGTCTGTATAAGTTTAAACCACGAATTATACTTCTTATTAAATTCTTCATTTAATAACTTAAATCTTTGTTCTCCAATCTTCTCTTTAAATTGCTGTAATACTACACCGGGATTTTGTGACCAATCTACATTTTGAGAATAAGTGCCTGTGCTAATACCTAATCCTTCGGCTATCATTGAAAGTAACATATCGGCTGAATCGGGGTCATCTTTTAATTCTTTATAGTTTGTAA
>Ga0307378_10010566_pt1 | contig 11974 bp, 8 predicted proteins | sample UN1MG_FD_202238 | JGI IMG/M metagenome (GOLD analysis project Ga0307378, IMG submission 202238) | Soil microbial communities from Risofladan, Vaasa, Finland - UN-1 | ecosystem: Environmental > Terrestrial > Soil > Coastal area > Acid sulfate soil | place: Finland: Risofladan, Vaasa | collected...
GCCAAATCGTTTAATCGCGGAAAACTTCCGCGACACGGCCCTCACCCGGACCAGAAGAAGTAGAGGAAGACGACCTTGTCCTTCAGCTTGGCGAGCGAGGTCGGCGGGCCGCCGATCCAGGCATGGTCGACGAGCTCCGGGGCGGGCTGGTCAAAGAGGCTGAAGCGCTTGAGCGCCTTGCCCACCCTGCGATAGGAGACGTCATCGACCTTGAACGACTCAACAGTCTGCTGCAATTCGGCCAGCCCCACGGCGTACTGTTCGGTGGCGATGTAGTGGTCAAGCTTCATGAAGAGGATGCGATCCCTGACCTTGGCATCGAGGGCGGGCTTGTCGGCGAAGAGCGGCAAGACATGGTTCTGGAGATAGTCGACCGCGGCTTCCCAGCCGTCGTTCTCCCGGGTGATGGTGGCATAAAACGAGTGGTAGTTGAGGAAGGTCATGTCGTCGAGGACGCCGTCGGCGTTGTCCCCGACGGCCTCGAGAGCCCGCTTCAGCGGGGCAATCGCTTCGGCGCTCTTATCGGCGCGGACGAGCGCCATGTAATAGGCGAGATCTGCTGCAATGCGGCAAGGGAGTCCCTTGTTCAAGGGGTCGACCTGATCGGCGGCCCCGTACTCGGTCGTGAAGCGATCGAATGCGGCGAAGGCCGATTCGGGCCGGTTCTTCCAGGTGTAGGCCTCGATCAGGTTGGCGTCGGCCACCGGAGCGTTTTCGCCCCCAGTCTCTAGATATTGCTCCAGACATTGGATGGCGAAATCGTAGCGGCGGCCCCTGGTGGCCATCGATCCGGCGTAGAAGAGGTCCTCGCCGGAGAGCTGCGCCTCGGCGACTGCATCGACAGCGGTTCGCATGATGGACATGGCTGTCTTGTCGCCGCTTTTGACGGCCGCAGCCGCCTTGAGGTAAGCCTCCTGCAGTGTGTCTTCGGCCGAGGCAGGAAGAGCCGGGGCTGATAAGACGAGGACTGCAGTGACCACCGTGACAATAATTCTCGTCATTTGATTTTCACCATTTGAGGCTCGAAAAAACCTCTTTTCCGTAAGGGTGGACCGGCCCTGTTGAGGGCCGGTCCGAGCGGATTGTATTAAAAGATGAAACGGAGATTAATCTGACCCGCGCGCGGCGACTGCGCGCCGTAGGTCTTGCCAAAGTTGGTATTCCAGTCCTGGTTGGCGCCGTAGTACCAATACATGTCGGCGCCGCGGTTGAAGAGGTTGAAGACATTGGCCGCGATCTCGAACCGGTAGCGGTCGAAGAGGGTGAACTCCTTTGCGACGCGCAGGTTGACATAGCTGAACGCGGGGGCGCGTCCCTGGCCTTCGCTTCTATTGCCATAGGCAAAGCGGGACCTGGTGGCGATCGGGTTGCTCACCCTGCTGCCGTTGGGCAGATATATGTAGGTCGGGTACTTCACATCGCCGGCGGGGATCATTTCCATGATCGCACCCTGCCACTTGCCCTGCTGCCAGACGAAGTTGACTCCGAGGTTGATTCCCAGCGGGCCGAAGTAAGTGGCGGCCGCTTTGAAGGAATGGGGAGCGATGCCCGAGTTGTAATAGCTGACCTGGTAGGCATTTGCATAATAGGTCGAGTAGGCGGAGACGGAGCCGAAACCGCGGTTGTTGGCGAAAGTGTCCGGCTGCAACCAGTGTGCCGGATCGCTCTCCTCGTATTCTCCCGCCATGGCTCCGTGGGAGTAGGAGTAGCCCAGGAGGAATTGCAGGTTGTCGGAGAGGTTCTTGTGCACGTTGATTTCAAAGCCGTCGAAAACGACCTTGGAGGCTTTGACATTGGCGGTACTGTAGACCAGGTCGAGGTTCTGATCCTTCACGCCGACGAGCGAGCCGTTGGCATCGTAGACACCATTGACTTCGATCCTGCTGATCCTGTTCTTAATTTCTCGATGATAGTAGGCGACGTCGAGTGAGATCCGCCAGGGCAACTGTCTCTGGAAGCCAAGGGTGAACTCATCGGTGTACGGCTGGCTCAGCCCATCGTCGGTCCCGTATCGGGGATCAGGCGGTTGCGGCTCCAGGATCGCCGCGCCGGAGAGCGTGCTGTCCCACACCCCGTCCATGTTCGTGTCGTAGAAGTAGGTGTAGCCTTTGCGGTAGGAGCCGCTCTGGAAGGTGCCGAGGTTCATCATCTGGTCGTAATTGCGGCTCCAGCCGGCGCGCAGGATATTCATGCCGTCGCCTGTGACCTGATAAGTCGCCCCGATCGAGGGCGAATATCCCCAGCTGTTCTGCTGCTCGATGTCGAATGAATCGACGGAGATGGCCTGGCTCACCTTTAGTCCGAAGTTCAGCACGAGTTTCTCGGTCGGGCGCCACGCATCGGAGAGGTAATAATCATATTGACGGGTGACTTTGCGCCAGCCGGTGAGCACCGCGGGAAATTCTTCCTTCTTGTAGAAAGTCTTATAACCCGCGCTTGGATTACTGGGATCGTTGAGGACCCTGTACTCCTGCACGAAGCCGTTGTTGCTGGAGTACATATCCATCACATCCCTGATGACCGGCTGCATGAAGGTGCCGGCCTTGATCTCATGGGAGCCCCAGAGGTCGTCGATGAAGTAGTCGAAGTCGGCCGAGAAAGTGACGCGGTCGTGGAGGCCATGATTGTAACCTGTAATGTTGTCCGTCGAGGCCAGCAAGCCGTTGCCGTAAATGCGACCGCCCGACAGATAAGTCGATGTATACCACCGGACGTTGGGGCCGGAACCGCCCTGGGGTCTGGTCTTGAAGCCGCCTTCTTTCCAGCCGAACAAGACCCTGAAATTGGCGTTGTCATTGATGTCCCAGGAAAACTGACCCGAGTAGAGGGGGCCGCCGTAAGTCTGCCCGCGGGCTCCCGATTCCGTTTCATTCCTGTTGGCGCTGTTGGTCACGCTGTCGGTGTTGTAGAGGTAATTGAAGACGAATTGCACTTTGCTGTTCAGTTGGTGAGTGATTTTGTTCATCCAGGCGACCTGCTTGGAAGTCTGGTCGAACGGTTCGAAGCTGGGATCGAAAGCCTTCAGATTGGCGACGTCCTCCGGCGTGCGGTAAATGCCGTTGCGCGTGTGCGTGTAGCTCAGGTTGGAGAAGAACCAGGTTTTGTCTTTGAAGATCGGTCCGCCGATCGAGAAACTGGGTTTGTAGATCGTCGAATCCTGGGGGGTACCCCCATCCGTATTAACGCCGTTCCAACTGGGCATCTGGATGTCGAATGTTGATTCCCCGTGGAAAGCATCGCCGCCGGACTTGGTCACGATATTGACCACGGCCCCCGAACCGGAGGGCTTGTCGGCACCGGAGAAGCCGGCCACAACCTGGATGTCTTCAAGCGATTCCGCGGGCAAATAGGCATCGCCAAGATAGTTCGACTGCACCGAGCCCACGTGGACGCCGTCGAGCAACGGCACGTTGCTGTTATACGATGCTCCGTGCTGCTCCACCAACTCGGTTCCACCGTAGGCCATGTAGGCGCCGGGGACCATGGACATGACCGCGGTCCAGTTCTTGTCGGGAGAGATGGGCAGGCTACGAATGAAATCGCCGCTGAAGTTCCAGGCCTTGACAGGATTCTCAATTTCGAGCAAGGGCGGGGTAGCGGATATTTCGATGATCTCCTCAAACACTCCGACAGTCAATACCGCGTCTACGCTCACGGTCAGGCCGGCCTTCATCAGCAGTCCGGTGCGCCGGTACTGCTTGAAGTTCTCTTTGGTAACCTCAAGGGTGTAGTCGCCGGGAGGCAGATTGGTGATGCGGTAGTAACCCAGGGCGCTGGTGGTGGTTGTCCTCTCCCCCAAGAGCGATGGGCTGTTGACTTTCACTGTCGCGCCAACGATCACCGCGCTCTGATCGTCACGCACGTAACCCTTGATGCTGCCAAGACGCGACTGCGCAAACGATACAGTCACCAGCAGTAACACAAGCATTACTGATAAACAAACAGTTTTTGGTTTAGACATTTAAACCCTCCTTACTCAAAGCAGTTAGCTTGTCCCCAGCTCAATCTCGCTTGCCAAACTCTTGGCCGGCGCCGGTGGAGCCTGTTAAGTTATTTCCTCCATATTCAGCCGCTTACGGCAGGTTAGATATCCAAAAGGGCCCAAGGAAACGAACCGCTGCGCTGAGCGGATATCGTTCCCCTTGCACCTCTTTGATCTCCAGAATTTCCGCCTTAACCCTGAACTTGATTTGTGCTTCTTCCTCAGGCTCTTCGAGGTTCAAAGCCTTCAGCAGGTCGCTGTTAACCATAATGAAGTTCAGGATCACGCACTGGCCGGTTGAGAGAACCTGATCTGTCTTAAGGGTGGCCGCTTTGGGGCTAATGTCGTGAATGTGTCCCTCAACGGCAACGAGCTCGCCGTCGTTCACATAGACCATTTCAACTGGCGTGTCGGCTACCATCTTCGCTGTTGCTTCACCTGAATATGAACCTCGCGTTGGGCACCAAAGAGACTGCTTTCCAGGCCGCCAAAGCCCACCAGGCGTTCGCGTATTCACCAGCTCGAGGCAGACAGTGCAGATCTCGGCGAATTCCGGCCAGACACTCACTTTTTTGGCAACCCTAATGAGTATTCGCAGGGGCTCTTCAGAATTCTTCTGCTGGTATACTATGGGGCTATATTCTGAAATACTATTAGGATTTACCTTAGACTTTTCCCGGGAATCCCTGATAAATCTTCAGGGAAATGATTAAGCCGGATGCATGCTCTCGATCCCTGCAGAACGGGAATGGATCTGCCAACTGCGCTTTCCGGCCGGCAAGGGCCAGGCCCCGAATCCTACAGCTCCGCCAGGCCCTCGCGTATGGCATACTTAACCAGCTCGACGATGTTGTTTATTTTGAGCTTTCTCATGATCTGGAGCCGGTAGGTTTCAATAGTCTTGATACTGAGCTTCAGCTCATAGGCGACTTCTTTGGTGTTCAGGCCTCCGGTTATCAATCTGAGGACCTCGATTTCCCTCGGGGTAAGCTTCGCCAGTTCGGAATCCTTCTCACGAGAGAGCCGGTCTGCATAGTCTTCCATCACCAGGCTGATCAGGCTCGGCGAACAATACATTTTGCCCGCATATATCCGCTTTATGGCTGTTTCAAGCTCCTCGATTGCCGATTTTTTCAGAATGTAGCCGGAAGCACCGGCTGCCATCATCTCGGAGACATATTGCCTTTCGGTATGCATCGAAAGCGCGAGGATCTTCGTTTTAACTCCGAGCTCGGATATTCGGCGGGCCGCCTCGATTCCGTTGAACCCAGGCATTTCGACATCGATCACCACAACGTCGGGATTCAGTTCTTTTACCAACTCGATGGCCCTCTGCCCGTCGCCCGCCTCGTCGAGAACCTCAAACTCGGGCCGCTTTTCCAGGAGGGCCCTCAACCCCTGGCGGACAAGCTCATGGTCGTCTACCAGAATGATGCTGATGCTCATCGAGTGTCTCCATCATTGCGAAGCGGGGCGGTCAGGGTGACTTCTGTTCCCCTTCCGAGCTTGGAAATTATCCTCAGGCTTCCACCCAACGGTTCCAGGCGCTCCCTGATGCTGAAGAGGCCAAAGCCCTTGGCGCCCCCTTCACTATAGACGGCGGAACTCACGTCCATCCCCACGCCGTTATCTTTGATGGTTACGATTATTCTCTCTCCGTCATTCTTGATCGAGACCTTGACGATGTCTGCCTGCGCGTGCTTCACGACGTTGATCAGCAGCTCTCGCAGCGCCTGGTAGAGCAGAACCGATACGTCGTCACTGATCGGATTCTTGCCGTTGGTGGATATCGCTGTCTTGATATTGTATTCCTGCTCGAAACGCTCGATGAAATTCTCAGCCGCCGCTTCGAAGCCGAATTGGTAGAGCACCGGCGGGCTGATCTCGACTGTCAGCGAATGCGTGTCATCGATGACACCATCGACGAGCTCGAGCATCTCCCCGGTGAAGCGGCCATCGTCTGCGGTAGCCTGCTCCTCCGCTTGAGATTTCAACCTAAACTTTGCCAGCAGCAGGGCGTGGCCGATCCTGTCGTGAAGCATCTGGGATATCCGCCGTCGCTCACGCTCCTCTGCCAGAGTCAGCTCAGAGGCGAGGGAACGCAGCCTGGACTGATTCTCCAACAGCCTGCTTTCAGCTTCTCTGCGCTCGGCTACCTCCTTCTGCAGCACATTTCTTTGCTTCTTAATCGATTCGGTCCGCACCCGATAGAAACCGATGACCACCGCAGCCGCCAGAGCGACCAGGAGCATTCTGAACTCCCATGTCATCCAGAAGGGAGGCACGATCACGATACGCATGCTGGCCATACTGTCGCTCCAGAGGCCGTCGTTATTGGTGCTCTTGACGTGGAAGACATATTGACCGGGCGGGATGTGAACGAAGTTGGCGAACCTCCGCCCTCCGGTGGGAATCCAATCCTCGTTGAATCCTTGCAGCTTGTAGGCGTAGCGGTTTCTCTCGGTTTCGCTGAAGTCCAGGCTGGAATAACCGATGGAAAAGGTGTTTTCTTCAAACGGCAGAACGATTTCACTCACCAGGTTCACCGGTTCGCCAAATGACATCGGCTGTCCCAGTTTGCTGAGTTCCGTAATCACGACGGCAGGTTTGTGCGGATTATCGTGCAGATCCGAGGGCCTGATACAAACACACTCGTCCCCGCCGGCGAAGAACAGCTCTCCATTCTTATTTCTGGAATAGGCGCCCTGGTTGAACTCGTACTCCAGAATTCCGTCCCTGATGTCGAAGGTCCGGCTCCCGTTGGTCAGCGGGTCGAACCTGCAGAGGCCCTTGTTTGTGCTGAGCCACAGCATGCCTTGGTCGTCGAGCAGGATGCCGTAGATGGTGTTGTCCGGCAGCACGCTCATTTCGAAATACTTTTGGAAGATGCCGGTGCCGGTGTCGAGGCGGTTCAAGCCGTTCCTTGTGCCTACCCAGAGGCTTCCGTCCACGGTCTCGCACAACGAGAGGATGCGGTCGTCGCTGAGGCTTTGGCGGCTGAGCGGGTCCCTGGAGTAGTGCACGTAACTCTTGCGATCAGGAAAGAGCTTGATCAGGCCGCTGCCATCCGAGCCCACCCAGAGATTGCCCTGACTGTCCTCAAAGATGACATTCGCGTCAAAGGACCGCATGGTGCTCATACCGCCGGATCTCGGAATCCAGTAGTTGAAATCACCTTTGTCGCGGTCGAGCATGCCGATACCGTTGACGTGGGTGGCGATCCAGAGGACGTTATCGCTGTCCTCGAAAATATCCGAGACGTACTGCGGCCGGGTGAGCTGTTCGAACTCGTTGAGCGCGCGATTAAATCGGAATAGCCCGAGATCCGAGGTGCCCACATAGAGATCGCCTCGGCTGTCTTCGAGGAACGCCAGAATCGCGTTCTCGACGTTGGCAGCCGGCTCGCTACCTTCGAGTTTATATTGACGATATGAGCCGTCGCTCCTGTCGATCCTTAGTACTCCACTCGTCCTCGTTCCCAGCCAGAGGTTTCCCCCGCTATCCTCGAGAACGGCAAAAATGTAATTGGTCACGCTGGGATTGCTGCTGACTGCCCGACTGCTGTAATAGCTGAACTTGAACTTGTACTTGCTGTACTTGTTCAGACCCTCCAGAGTTCCGATCCACAGCGTCTCCGATCGGTCGAGAAAAAGGACTTCGACAATGTTGGAGCTGAGGCTGTATGGATCGGTGGGGTCGTATTGATACCGGCTGACCTCGGAGTCATCCAGATCGATCTTCAGCAAACCACAATTTGCCGTGCCGACCCAGAGGTTGTGAGAGGCGTCCTCCTGGAAGCATTTGATGTGAGTCGCTTGCTTGATAAGTCCGTTCTTTAAGCGATCTCCGGCTTTCACAAACGAATCACTCCGCTCGTCGTATTGCAGCAACCCGCCCCCCCAGGTGCCGACCCAGATCATGCCGTCGACGTCTTCGTATACAACCGAGTTGCTGAGCATCGCAGCGTCGACCGGAGAGTCGCCCGATCCGCCCATCAGGCTGAACTCCCTGCTATCGAGATTCAGGCGGATTATCCCCTCCCCTTCAGCGCTGAGCCACAGGTAACCTTTGCTGTCCTCGAACAACCCCAGCACCCTGATGTCCTGCAGATAGACGCTTTCAGAGGGGCCGCTTTCGAAGCGCTCAAACCGTTTCCAGGGCCGGTCGAGTTGCAACAACACCCCGCCCATGGTGACGGCCCAGATACGGCCCTTTTTGTCGACAAGCAGGTCCTTGATCGATCCTTCGCCGACTTGCACTCCTTCCGACGTCGCCACGTAGTAGTGAGACAGCCTGCCTGATTCCGTGTGGAGACTGTCAATGCTGCCCGATTCCGTGCCGATCCAGATGTTCCCCTCTCCGTCGTTGCACAGGCAGGTGACACAGTTGTCTGAAATCGAGGTGGGGTCGTCGGGGACATGGGTGAAGACCGAAAACTCATAGCCGTCAAATCTGTACAAGCCTTGGGCCGTGGCGAACCACATGAAGCCCTTGCTGTCCTGAGTGATGCCGTAGATCGCCCTCTTGGTCAAGCCTTCGCGATTGCCGATGCGGTCGAAGCGCACTGAATCCTGAGCGGATGAGGGTAGCGCCAGGCAAGCCAGCACTATTCCGCTGACAGCCAACTTACAGACCATGGTTTTTAGCCTTCGCATCAGAAGCCTCGGGATTCCCGGAAACCGAATCAGCAGAACAAAAGCTCTAGGCTTGCGACAGGTTCTCAGGAACTGGTTTTCAATTGCCGGATAAGATAGTGTAGCTCGTCCCAGGAAGAAGCGCGGTATTTAAATGCTCCAGGGTATCCTTCGCCCGAAGAATCAGGATATCATAATCGAAAATTTCCTTCAATGAGCGCAAAATCCACGTACTGGGGCTTATAAAAAGGGGTGAGTTAATGGTGTCCCCAGCGGGATTCGAACCCGCGTTGCCGGCGTGAAAGGCCGGTGTCCTGGACCTGGCTAGACGATAGGGACACCGTCTGGTGGGCCGTGCAGGACTCGAACCTGCGACTCTCTGCTTAAAAGGTACGGCGGGATGGTCGCCGAATTCTGCGCCAAAGCCCCTAACCGCCTTATTCTACAGCAGTTAGCCTACCATGCGATTGTGCTAAGTGTAGCCGCCAAAACAACAAAAAGCAATAGTAAATCAGCCATTTCGGCAACGATTGCCAAAACAATTTATCATTCCAGGCGTTCCATAACGCCCCGCCGGTACTCCGGGGACAACTCAATATAGCTGGCATACGTAGTGTCGATGCTTACGTGCCCCAAGACGGCCTGAATCACCTTGTCGCTCACGCCCTTTTCCTTCAACCTGGTAGCAACCGTACGCCGAAGATCATGCGGTGTGCAATAGCCGATCTCGGCGGCCTTCACCGCTGCCCTAAATGCCTTGGCAAGGCTGGACGGCCATCGCTTCTTGCCGTCTTTCCGGGGAAACACAAATTCAGAATCATTCCGCGGCAATGCCCTCAGAATCGCTTCAAGGGAACCACTGATCGGAACGATACGTTCCTTATCACCCTTGCCGAGTATGCGTACGGTGTTCTCGGTAAGGCTGATTTGCCCCCACTTCAGGCTTAGCAATTCATCGCGGCGCATTCCCGTATAGCGAATCACCTGTATCATATTCCCGGTCTCGGGATCGGCCGCCTTGACCAGGGCGCCTAGCTCTTCGTTTGACAGTATGCGCTTCGCCTTCGGCCGAACCTTTGCCAACTCAAGATGCCGTCGCGCGATTCGATCCATATCAAAGTAGCGAAGAAATACCTTTGCCGCTCGAAGGTGAATATTGATCGAAGTCGGGCAATATCTCTCGGCCAACCATGCCGCGTAACCGCGCGCGTCCGACTCGGCCAAGTCTGCCAAACTGCCAATATCCCGCGCCTTCAGGAATTCAAGGAACCTACCTATGCTGTGGCGATAATGAACAACCGTTCGCTCGCTGATTTTATGCCGTCGCTCGTAAATGAATCGCTCAAGGGCGCTATCCAATAAGGTTGATTGCCGCCGCTGCACTTCCCGCTCAAGTGCTGCCATAAGATCCTGGTAACGCTGCATTGCCGTCTCGGGATTCGTTGTGCCAAGCCGCCGCCTTGACCGCCCCCCGGCGGCGTAAACATTGGCCTGGTAGTCAATGATCCTTCCCGATGAATCCTTTATCGCAGTTACCGGCTTGCGCGGTCGTGACATATCATCCCCGGCGGTTGTCTGCCTAATAAAATCTATCCGCAATCCGCAATTGTCAACCCGCTCGATCCAGAATCGCTTTTGCCGTTGCGTCTGCATCCCATTCTTGCATGGCCTTTCGAAACGGTATCATGCGTTTTCTCAAGGCCACTAGCAAGCCGTCGCGCTCAATTGCCAACCGCGGTCGCTTGCCGCCGCCCTCAATGAATGAGAAGCGGCCCAGGAAATCAATGTCCTTCAAATATCGCCTCGCCGTTTGAACGTGGACATTCAGTAATCGCGCAATATCACCCGTACGCCAGAGAAACAGCTGTTCGCCACCATTAATCAGTCGTTCATAATTTTCAATAAACCCGTACATCTTCCCTTCCTTGTGCCTCCGTTGGTTGCCCTCCCACTGCTGGAGAAATCGCTGGCGAACTACGTTCATGCCGAATCCGCCAAGTCTCGAAGTAACTCCATTGCAAGCTCTCGTTTATCCGACAGCCATTGCCGGTCAAGCTCTTCGCGTGCTTCCACTTCCGCGAAGGCGTCCATATCAAGATTTCTCTCTATCGCGTCTTTAACGATCACGGCTAGGTTTCCTGCCGGGATCGCATCTAGTTCGACGGCCAGATTGGGCGGGTATCCATCCTCAATGAGCATTGCCCTGTAGCCCTGTGAGCGAGTGTCCTTGCTCTTGATCGCAACCACGGGATAGCGATATTCTCCGACTGCGCGGTCATAAGCCTGTTCAGGCAGTAGCGCCACTCGTTCGCTGGAAATTGAGGCTACACTCATTTCTGACTGAAGCGTTCTCATCAATGCCAACGGGGCATCCCAACCGGAAGGATCCAAATCGCCAAAGTAGAGAATCTTCGTCTCGCGGTCATTGCTTGCGTTGTATAGCGCGAGTTGACGGCACTTATGCGCGAACGATATAGATGAATACCCGCGCGCCGAAATAACAGGTAGCCGGTACTTATGCGCCGCCCTGCTAAAGACACCTGCCAGCGCATCCTTTTCGATCCAGAGAAGTAAGTCCACCGCCTGCCCTTGTTGTCTGTCGCGCTCGTACCAGTAGCCGTCTAAGAATCCATTAATCTCATTGCGGAAAAACTCCGTTGCATTCTCCCAGGTGAGCGGCTTGTCCGGCCAGGCCCGTGAACGATCCTCAATGGCATCCCAAAGCAGGTGCTCACCAACAGTCATATCCTGCAGGCGTGCAACGGCCAAAGTGCTTATTAAGGTGTTATAGGATGCCGGGGTATTCGGATAGCGTTCAGGGTATCTCGACACCAATTGATAATGTACTTGCCTGATTGTTAACGGCCAGAACTCTTGCAGTTCATCAATGATAGGAGAAATGCACTGTTCCCATAGCTTCTGTTTTTTTCGATACCAATTCACTTGCGTTCTATCTCTCATGCTAATTGCTCCTTTTACCAGATCCCAGCACCCTCATTTAACTCAGGCTGAAACCCTGCACTTTGTTGATACATTTTGCATACTTTCAATCTGCCGCCGTTGGGGTTAGTAGCATCCGCGATTGATCGAGGAAATCATCGGCATTCGGCGACGCGCCCAATTTAAGCGCTTCATCGATGTCATTAGCCCACCCCCCGATCATCAAACGCATAGCCTTTGATATGTGCTCGTTCGAAATACCCTCAATTATGTCGGCGTGCTCGTATAGCTGGTCCGCTACTTCATCCCCGAATTTCTTTCGGAATTCGTTGTCATCCTCGATTGACTCAAAGGCACGGTCCGCCGCTTCGTCACACTCTCTCTGATACTTTTCTGTCCCTCTGATAGTATTACCTCC
>Ga0307378_10010569_pt1 | contig 11973 bp, 13 predicted proteins | sample UN1MG_FD_202238 | JGI IMG/M metagenome (GOLD analysis project Ga0307378, IMG submission 202238) | Soil microbial communities from Risofladan, Vaasa, Finland - UN-1 | ecosystem: Environmental > Terrestrial > Soil > Coastal area > Acid sulfate soil | place: Finland: Risofladan, Vaasa | collected...
CCTTTTGCAGGCTCTCAACTTCTTTCACAGCTTTTATTGCCACTTCAATCATTTTGTCGTCGGGCTGTCTTGTCGTAAAATGTTGAAGACCCAAACCCGGCGCCACTAAAGCTTTCATGATTCTAGAATCTTTGTATCTGTCACTGAGCCTCAAAAGCTCATAGGATACAGCGCTAATGACGGGAATGAGAACAACCCTGTAGGATAGCCTCACCAGATAATCAGCACTCGGCATAATCGAGAAAAACAGAATACTGATTAACGTGACAATGAGAAGAAACGATGTTCCGCACCTAGCGTGGAAACGGGAGTATTTTCTGGCGTTTTCAACATTCAACTCAACTCCAGCCTCATAGGCGTTAATAGCCGTATGTTCCGCGCCATGATACTGGAATATCCGCTTGAAATCTCCAAACAAGGATATGACAGCGAGGTATGCCAAAAGGAAGCTGAGGCGCACTACTCCTTCAGCGACATTGAAGAGCACTCCTCCACCAAGATTCAGCAACGACGTCAAGAAGAAAGGTGTGACACTAAACAGGAGTATCGATAACACCACAGCCACGGCAACGACTACGGCTATTTCTTTAGGGTTAAGGCTCTCTTCTTCATTATCGCCAAAAGCGGCATTTGCAGAAAAATAGATGCCCTTGATTCCAGAGTATAACGTTTCAAATAGAGCCAGAATGCCCCTCACAAAGGGAAGTTTCAGGAACCTGTACTTCTCGGACAGTGAATGTATCTCTTCGGTCTTCGTCACTATCTCGTCGTTGGGCTGCCGCACACAAACTACCAGATGGTCTTTGGAGCGGATCATCACTCCCTCCATTACTGCCTGTCCACCAAAGGCCAACGAAGGTTCTTTCTTCCCCTTATCGGTTAAGCTCATATCTGAAAGGAGATTTTATCGATTCTTATATGCTTTTGTGAAAAATATTTGAAATTAAGAAACTTTTTATGCCCGAAATCCCTAGGGCATACTGTGGTAGGGCCAATGGAAGGAAGATGGATTAACGACTGCCAACGGATTTTGGACGAAATAAAGAAGTCAGCGAAGGTTGAAGGGAGTGACCGCCTAGACATGGTGCGAACAATCAGGTTCACAATCCTTGCATTGCAACGAAGCGTAACGGGGTGGATGCAGTGGGCTGACAATCCTGACATCATGGCTCAATTTTCCCTAGATGAGTTGACGGAGATAAACAAGAGTCTCGCCGATCTTGTGTGTTCTTTTGTAGATTACGATGCAAAGATAACGGGAAGCCAAGAAAAGAAGATAGAGAAGAAGATAAGAAAGGAAACCATACAGAATCCGCAAGAACCAAAAGACATGTTCTACGTAAAGTAGCTGACCGAACATCCACACCTGTTTGCGGTTAATTATCCATTCGGTTTCAGAATCATCTCTCTGAAACACTCGAAGATAAAGCATTATAAAGTTAGGATTCCGAGTCTTTTTTGCCATCTCGTCGCCTACTCATCAGTTTTAGAGGATCCACCAAGACCCTGAGGGGTTACTTTGCCTTCTTCGAGAGTCAGGTCTACGGCTTTGTCGATTCTGTCTGCGGCTTCTTTAGCAGATTTATCGTCATGCATTTGAGCCAGCCAATCCAGCAGCATCTTAGCCGACAAAATAGTTGCTATCGGATTCGCCAGATTCTTGCCAGCGTATTTTGGAGCGCTTCCAGGTATTGGCCTGTTTAGTTGGTGGTTTTAGCCATTTTTCGCAGTATAAGGAAGACTGCAGCTATTGCGGCTACGGCAGCTATCAGAGCCAAACCGATGGCTACCATTACCAGAGTGTTCAAGTTTTCGATGTTTTCAGACAGGTCACTTGCTCTGGCGTCCAAATCTTCTGGAGTTACGGCGACGTTGCTGATGGAATCCAAGCTGGCTTCAAGTTCGTCAAGGGCTATTTTCAGTTCGTCCACAGATGAACGTACAGCGGCTACATCAGATTCGGTTACGGCAGTTGCGTTGAGAGAATCCAAGCTGGACTGCATGTCGTTGTTCACTTTGTTTATTGTGTCTGAAAGTGAATTTAGGGCGGCATCCAAAGCGGCTACTTCCGTGGTGGTTGCGGTGGTTACGCTGAGAGAATCCAAGCTGGACTGCATGTCGCCAATTGCAGTTTTTAATGAATTTAGGTCTGAATCTAGGGCGGTTATGTTTGCTTCTAGGTTGTCCAGTCTAGCGTTAAGCGCATCTATCGCTGCAAGTACGTCATCGAGAGTGGCTGGTTCTGCAAGCACTGTGAAGGCAGTTGAGGATACAGTGGCGGCTGAGACCATCAAGGCTATAATGAGTGTTACTAAAATTTTAGAAAATTTTTTGCTGTGCAATTTTGTTTCCCCTATTTAATGCATCTTCAGTCATTTGATATGTAACGTACATAATTTATGTCCATGCATTAGGATTCAAAAAATTTGTGGATAAACCAAGTTAACGCCTGCGTGTTTAGTTTGTTTCTTCAGTTCTTCTTTGCTGCAGTAGTTTTTTGGCTAAATCTCGGGCATGCTCAGAGTATATCAGCTCAACAATTTCGTTCCAGTTAAAATTCGGTTTTGAGTTGTAGTGAGGAAACTCTTCAGGATAAAACATGACAAGCTTGTCTGAATCATACAAAATCCTGAAAGCCAGAGAAGGATGCTCTAGGTGATCATGATGCGTGCGCACAATTTCGCAAACTTCGTTAACAAAACTTTCGTCATATCCCAGTTTCCGTAGAATAGACGCGGCTATTTTTGGACCATCCTCGTATTGTTTTTCGATGGTGCTTCCGCCGATATCATGCATGATTATAGAGCAGAAGACCAATTCCTCCAATTCTTTGGGAACCTCAAAGTTTTTTTTGGCAATGTCAAAGACTCTTCGGGTGTGGGGCACCCCAAAATCGTTCTTTTTTAAGTATGGTTTTGCTAACTCGAACACTTTTTCATAATCCATCTTATATCAACACCATCTCTTTGACTAACAGCAGTATTCTGTTGGAGCAGTTATTTTGGCTATCCCCAATCCTGCTGTTCGCTCAAGCTCTCGCAGATTTCCTTTCTGCAACATCGGAATACAGATAGTCTCACACCTAGCTGTAGACTTTGACTCCACGCGATTTCAATGCACCGGTAACGCTAGAACTGCTTAATGTTTTAAGTATAGCATAGCCAATTCCCGCCACTGCAATTAAGCTGCTAATTGTTATACTCACGATCATGGCGCCCCATACTGGAAGCTGTAAGCCGAAGATTTCTGGCGGGGGAAAGAACATCCAAAGGTAACTGCCTACGATGATTCCGATGGGCAAAGAGCCCACAACACATGCCAAGAATTGCCGTTTTCTAAGCATAAAGATGATTGTTGCTGCAATGAGGTTAGCAATTGTTCCCAAGACCACGTCCTGAGGACCCATCCAGAAGTATGCATTACCCAAGAAGCAGCCAGCTGTTACTCCAGCGATTACTGGCCAACCAAACAGAGCAGCTAATGGAAGCAGGCAATCAGCAACACGTAATTGAACAGGACCGAAAGATATTGGAGCTAAAACAACCAGAAGAACTGCGTACAAACTGGAAAAAACTACTGTTAAACTTATTTCATTTGTTTTCATTCTCTATTTTTACCTCCCCACTCCGGGATTTTTATTGCGGAACGGGTGGGAGGCTCCACCTACCCGCAACTGGAACTGATTACATGAATCTCTTAAAAACGTTTAGCTCAAACCAACAATACTGTCGTGGCATCCAAAGATTCAGAGGATGCAGTTAATTCTTTAGAAAAACGAAGGTTACATCCAGTAAGCAGTAGTACATTTGTTTACAAATCATAATAAATACTTGAAAGACGATTTCGTTTAGAGGAACAGAAGAGTTGAAACATGCCAAGTTCCTTTCAGCTTTCCTGATACTGCTAGTCATCATCTTCTCCTTAGTTGCATTAGTCAATCCAAAAGCCAATCTTGTCCCAGATTATTCCGCGTCGTTTGTCCCTCAATCAGTCGTTCAGGAGATGGACTTCAATCAAGGCTCGTCTTTCTTGAATCAATCAACCCGCGTGCAAATCTACAACTTCATAACAAACAACCCCGGAATCAACTTCAGGGGAATCTGCAACGCCCTCGCCCTTCCAATTGGAGTTGTACAGTATCACCTTGCAGTGCTCACGAAGGGAGGCTTGATTTCTAATCGCCGCGATGGACGAAACAAACGATATTTTGAATCCAAAAAATTCTCTAGTACAGAGATGAAGATAATTTCTGTTCTCAGGCACCAGACAGCAGGGAAAATATTAACTATATTGCATGAAAACAAATCAGCATCCCATGGAAACTTGGCTCAACACCTAAAAATTTCCTCTCAAGCCTTGACTTGGCAAATGAAACGACTAAAAGAAGAGGGTCTCATAACGAGCATGGTTGAGGGAACGGGTGTTAAGTACTTTTTAGACGAAGCAACCCTTGCTGCTGTGGAACGATGTATTAACGTAATCACGACAGGAATTTGCTCACCAAAAGTACGATAGACACGAAAACGGAAGTAACTGCTCCACTAAATCCAAGCTATGGTCCAGTGAATCCGCATTTTGGACAGCGGTAGTTTCTTCCGAACTGCCGGCATTTGGCGCAACGCCAGATAAGAATTTCTCCGCAGTTTGGGCAATTAGTTTTTGTCGCGTCTTCGCCCGGAGGAATAATTCGGTTACATGACATGCACTTGGGCATAATGATGTTTACTCTCTCGCTCACAGCAACACCTCAAGGAATTCTGGATAATACAACGCCCTCTTATATATGCTATCTTTTAAAACTTACTCCAGCGATATAATAGAAGCTGCGGTTTAAACAAGAGGAAGAGATGTGAAAACGAAACCTGACATCGTTGTAGTCGGAGGAGGTCCCTGCGGTTCATACTCAGCATATACAGCCGCTAAACTGGGCGCCGAGGTTGTTGTCTGCGAAGAGCATGAAATGGTAGGGGCGCCGAATCACTGTGCTGGTCATCTGAACATAGCCAGTTTAGAACGGTTAGGGTTACGGATACCGCGGGATGCTATTGAAAACGAAATCAAAGGAGCCGTCTTCATTTCTCCGTCAGGCAAAGAGTTCGTGTTGAGGTGCCGTGCTCCAGTAACCTATGTTGTTGACAGGGAACTCTTCGATAGGCACCTCGCTGAACTCGCCATGAAACATGGAGTCCAGTACCGCTTCAAGTCAAGGGTGAAGTCTCTGCTCTTTGATTCAGGTTATGTCAAGGGAGTTTCTCTAAATGGAGGAGAGCGGCTGGAGGCGAGTGTTGTCATAGATGCTGAGGGGTGCTCATCAGCTCTTCTGAAGAAGACGGGACTGGAGGGGTTGAGGGCTTCTATGATGGTGCGGGGAATCCAAGCAGAAGTTGACGGACTAGAAAATGTGGAGGAGGACATGGTTGAGGTGTATCTTGGAAGAAACGTTGCCCCAGACTTTTTCGCTTGGATAATCCCCAGAAAGGATGGCACAGCAAAGGTTGGCTTAGCCACCTCAACAGGCAACCCCCACCAGTATCTGCGGAGCTTCATGGAGAAACATCCCGTGGCATCCAAGAAACTACAAAAAAGCCAAGTCACCAGCATTTCTGTTCATCCCATACCGTTGGCTGGTCCAATACACAAAACGTATTCAGACGGGTTTCTTGTGGTGGGAGATGCTGCTTCCCAAGTAAAACCGACTACAGGAGGAGGCGTCATCTTTGGGCTAACATGCGCTGGGGCGGCAGGAGAGGTTGCCTACGAAGCAGTTAAGAACAGCAACTTTTCTGAAGCTTTTCTGTCCCGTTATCAGCGTCAATGGAGACGGCTGGTGGGTTTTGATTTGGCGGCTATGCTTCGGATAAGGAGAATGCTCAACAGCCTGTCCGACAAAAGAACAGACAAGATAATCGATTGGTGCAACAGACTGGGGATAGATGATTTGCTTGAAAGGTTTGGAGACCTCGACTTCCAAGGCAGATCCCTCATTCCCATGATCAAGTATCCGGGGACACTGGCAGTAATCAGCTATTTCCTCTTCTCGTGGCTGACCTCATCAACAAAACAGTGAGGGCATGAAAGCGTTTTAGAGGAGGAAAGAGAAAGTAGGTAATGTTGAGGCTACAGGAACATGACAGGAAGAATATCTTGTGATTCGTCGGCTTTCTCGTACAAGATGGTCATCGTCTTGAGAACTGACATCAAAATGAGCAAAGGAAAGATGGCTGCTCAGGCTGGGCACGCTGCTGTTTCCGCGGCTGAATATGCAAGAAAGAACCGTCCCGAATGGTGGACGCCATGGATTACGGAGGGGCAATGCAAGATTGCGGTGAAGGTGAAGTCTGAGCAGGAGATTTGTGAGCTTGAGAGAAAAGCCAGAAATGCAGGGCTTCCTGTAGCATTGATTGTCGACAGGGGTTTAACTGAAATCCCGCCAAACACCACAACCTGCCTAGGAATAGGTCCCGCTCCCGCCAACAAGGTGGATGCTATAACAGGAAAATTGAGTCTGCTCTGAGGCTAAGTTTGTTGCAGGTTCCACAACTAGAAAGAGAATTGGGTATAGAAGTTTACGCTACTCAGTCTCCGGGGATTGGAGGAAAAATTCGTCAACTGTTAGACGATTTTGTTGTTGAGGAACTTCTGGTTGATGGGTCACTGGCTGAAGTTTCGCCTATGGTTGAGGTTTTGGAGCCTGCTGGCGAGGGACGTTATCTCATTTGTGTGTTGGTTAAGCGTAGATGGGATACTTTTTTGGCGGTTAGAGAGGTTGCAGAGAGGCTACGGATTAGCCAGAAGCGTATCAGGTTTGCGGGAATCAAGGACACAAAGGCTCTAACTGCGCAGCATATAAGCCTCCAGAACGTGTCTCCCAGCAAGGTTTTGGATTTGCAAATCAAGGACATAACAGTTTATCCGCAACGTTTTTCCAGAGACAGAATGTATTCTCAGCTCATCCAAGGAAACAGGTTCCACATAACAGTAAGAGGAATCGACTATCCAGCTTCTGTTATTGAAGAGCGGACAAAATGTGTCCAAGAAGAAATAGAGAAAGTGGGTGGGGTTCCCAACTTTTTTGGGCATCAACGTTTTGGCACCATCAGACCCAACACCCATCAGGTAGGAAAGTATCTGACTAGAGGGGACGCTGAGAGGGCGGCTCTCGCCTTCCTTGCAGAACCCAGCATTCATGAGCATCCAGAAGCTAGGGAGGCTAGGCAACAGCTGCAGGACACCATGGACTTCGTGGAGGCACTTGAACGGTTTCCCAGATTTTTGAGGTATGAACGTTTCATGCTCGGTCACCTAACTAAGTATCCAACAGATTTTGTGGGCGCATTCAGGGAGCTGCCGCGGAGGCTCCGTAAACTCTTCGTTCAGGGCTACCAGTCTTATCTTTTCAACAGGTTTCTCAGTGAACGGATACGAAGAGGCATCCCCCTAGATGAGCCGCAGGTCGGCGACTACGTGAATAAACTTGACGAGTATGGAATACCAACAGAAGAATGGGATCAGGCTACAAGCCAGAACATTCAGGCAATGACTGCGGCAGTTAAGGAACGAAAACTGTGCGTGGCTGCTCCCCTCATAGGACCGGACCAGCCGCCATCCAAGGGAATACAGGGAGAAATCGAGCAGGTAATTCTTGAAGCCGAAAAGGTGAACCCAGAACAATTCAAAATTCCGTTCATGCCAGAAGCAACTGCAGAAGGCAGAGTAAGGGCGATCTTGAATCCTGTCTGGAATCTGCTTCAGGAAGAAATTTCGGATGATTCCGAGAACACGGGCAAGCAGATGATGAAGCTTGGCTTCACCTTGAACAGAGGCAGCTACGCAACTGTCCTACTGCGAGAATTCATGAAGCCACAAGACCTTATAGAAGCAGGATACTAGCCACAAGTTTAGGGTGTCAGTCTGAATTGGTCTCTTGGAAAGAGCACTACTTCTCGTATGTTTTTTACGCCAGTGAGGACCATAACCAGTCTTGCTAAGCCTAAGCCCCATCCTGCGTGGGGTGGCATGCCATAATCGAATGCCTGCAGGTGAGTTTTGAAGGATTCTGTGCTTAGTCCCTGCTCAGCGAGCCTTTTCGTCAGCAGTTCTTTGGAGTGGATACGTGTTCCGCCTGAAGATAGTTCAACCCAATGCCACATAAGATCGAAGCCTTCGCTCAGTTCTGGGTTGTCGTCCTGCGGTTTGATGTAAAATGCCTTAGCTTTGGTTGGCCAGTCAGTAATGAAATAGTAGTATGGATGAAGCTTTCCAAGAACTCTAAAAGCCGTAGTGGGAATGTCCTCGCCCCAGTTGACGTGAATCTTCTCTGCCTCCAGATCCTCCAAAACCTTACTGTAAGTTAAACGCTTGAAGGGAACCTCAGGAACCTTAATCTTGTGACCTAGAAGCCCAAGTTCCCGTTCACAGTTAGCCGCCACATCCTTACAAACATGATGAATTAGTTCTTCGAGAACCTTCATGACATCCTCTGCCGTTGCAAAAGCCTGCTCGATGTCCACAGAAATGAATTCGCTTAGGTGACGGCGAGTATGAGATTCCTCGGCTCTGAAGAAGGGTCCAATCTCGAAGACCTTCTCAAAATCCAGAATCAGCTGCTCCTTGTAAAGCTGGGGACTCTGAGCCAGAAAAGCTTCCCGCGTAAAGTATGCCACAGGAAACAGGGCAGAACCGCCCTCAGTCGCGGACACGATGATTCTTGGAGTGAATACTTCCATGAAGCCCCGTTTTGACAGGAAACTTCGGGTAGCCTCAAGAGCGGCATGTTGAACTCTGAAGATAGCCTGATTTTCTTCCCTCCTCAAATCCAGAACGCGGGCATCGAGGCGCACATCAATCTCCGCCTTGGTCCGTCCAGTTATGTCGAGGGGCAACGGCTGCTGTGATACGCTAAATATCCGCATTTCGTTGGGGACGATTTCTGCTCCTCTGGGAGCCTTCCCCATCTTTTTAACGGTTCCCTTAATGCCGATGCTGTATTGCTTCTGCAGAGACTCAGCCTTCTCCACTACCTCAGCTGCGACTTTGTGGCGGTGGATAGTGATTTGTAGCTGTCCAGTCTTGTCTTGCAGTATCAGAAAACGTAAGCCGCCTAAGTCCCGAATCTCCTGAACCCAGCCGAAAACCAAGACTTCCTGTCCATCCAGTTCAGGACCTATATCGGCTGAATAATGGGTTCTGCGCCAGTCGCCCATCTCATCAAGATTCATTGGAGACCCAACTGTCATTGAGCAAATTCTACTCTGAGAGTCATTCCCCGAAGCTTTTCGGCGAGTTCCCTAGAAGCTTTGACGTTAGGAATTCTTTTTCGGCGTCCCCGATTCAAGATAACTCTTGTCTCAGTGGTTCCGTCAGGCAACCAAATCTTGTTTATCGTCAGAATACTCAGGGGAACAAAGAGGTCCTCCAAGAACTTCCGTTCAGGCACTCCATATTCCAGAACACGAATAGTTTTTCCCGTCTTTTCGCCGAGAGCCTTAACAATTTTTCCGCCATGGCTCAAAAGACGCGGCACGTCACCCTTATCGACGAGAATCGCGAGAATCCTATCCGCTTCCACAGCCTTGTGAAAATGTACTTCTTGAAGAGAAGGATACTTTTCTTCCAGAGACAAAAGTAAGCGGGCGATAGTGAAGTCTACCTCACTGACAGCTCCCGACTCAAGTTTTCCTTGACATTTTGAGCACAATATTCCGCTTTTCAAGCAGAAATTGCATAGTTCCGTTTTCACTCCGTCTTGCGTCCTCCCTGAAATAAAGGAGGTGGCGGCGGAGACTTTTAAACTTGCGTATTTTTCGTTTATTTCGCTAAGGTTATTTCGATGGTACTGACATTCGATGATGTGCTACCTTCTTCGAATGCAGCCAACTGTTCTGTGCCTAGTCCGATATTCTGGATTTTAAGGTCTGGCATGAAGCGACGTCTGGTTACTTCCACAACGTCGACCGCTCTGCTGATTGCTCTACCTCTAGCCTTGACGGATATTTCGTTTGCTCCGGCATGGAAGAGAGAGATACAAGCCAGCACATAGTTCATTACTGGCTTTTTTCCGATCAGCACAGAGTTGTCATCTGCCATCTTCACCGCCTCGCTCCTTCGTTTTTTCTGGTCGTAAACTTTCTAAGCTCTTTGGTAGCTCAATAAATACATTGTGGTAAATCTTTGCATAAGGCATAAAGTCGCGTGAGTGGGGAATCGCTTCCCCAAAAAGAGGGCACATAAAGCAATAATCCCATCAAACGGATGGAGCTACTTAAGGCGAGGCTGACGGATGAAGCCTTAGGGGAAAGGAAAACATATTTAGGTTAGAGGTGGTTTGAATCGTAACTAAGCTCAGCTAACGGAGAATATCTGATTTGCCTATAATGGATCCCTTCAAGAAAACGCTTGCCCAGAAGCATAGACTCTACATGAAAATCTGTCGAGAATGTGGAGTACGAAACGCTTCCGCTGCCGTCAAGTGCAGAAAATGCAGAAGCAAGAATCTGCGATGGAAGAAACGGGAAGTCGTCCGCTAAAACAGCGAGAATAATTAATATCCAGAACGATTCTAACCAGAATCTCTTACAGATAGCAGTCAAATCGCAGCAAGTTTTTTGCAATTCCTTTCAGAACAGGTTAGGACATAGAAGAGAAATGCGGTTTCTAGTTTGAAACCGGTAAAACAGGAGCCCTTAATGAGAACGCAAAAGACGTTACAAAAAATATAAAGGAATCCTGCAACCGTTTAGGTTTGGAGAATGGGCCCGTGGTCCAGTTGGTTAACTCCATTTGAGGCCAAAAGACGCTTCCCTCACGCGGAAGAGATCGCCGGTTCAAATCCGGCCGGGCCCACTACCAACAATCAGTTTTCCCTTTTTTCAGAGGCTCTCCCGTATTTTCTTCGCAATCTCGTCCAAGTCGTTTCTTTCTGGCTTTTTGAGCCCATGGTGCCCAATCATGGCTCCCAGGGCTTTGGAGATGGCGTCCCCACTGAATCGGGGTATGACATGAACGTGAAAATGCATCACCACCTGGCCAGCAGCCCTCCCGTTAAGCTGAAGGACACTGATTCCATCGGCGCCAACGGTTTTTTTCACGGCAGCACTTACTCGCTTAACCACTGGAGCCATTTCAGCCAGCGTCTTTTCGGGAATTTCATAGATGCTTTCCCAATGTTCCCGTGGAACAACTAAAGTGTGGCCAACATTTGCGGGGTTCAGGTCCATGAAGGCTAATACAGTGGCGTCTTCGTAGACGATGCTTGCGGGTGCTTTGCCTGAGGCTATGCTACAGAAGGGACAAGCAGCACTCAACGTTTTTCAACTCTTATTTAGCCTTCACTTTGCAAGGGTTAATAGTTTATGGTTAATCTCCGCGGTCAGCTGAGACAGGGGCTTTTCAAAAAGCTTAAAAAACAAGTTGTGGTTCATGTTGAGTGGCGCCGAGGTAGCTCAGCTTGGGAGAGCACTCGACTCAACAACACGTATTGTTGAGGGTGAAGCTGAAGACCGAGTTGTCGCTGGTTCAAATCCTGCCCTCGGCACCACAAAACACTTGTTACGAAAAGAAGTAAATACATCAACATTCATGGCTTTTGTACAGTTGCATATGCTACTGGAGAGTTTACTTTGTTAAAAACCTCTGGAGATGAACGAAAACTGGGGTCACATGGAGACAACCTGTTGCATGTGCAAGTTCAACAATAGTTTGTACGGCTCTTGCCATATGGGCTGTTATCTGGGCGCCTGCAACGGCGAAGGTGATTCTTGTCCAGCCACTGAGGGAAAAACTATCCATGAATCTCCCCCAGTAACGATAATCTTATTCTCGTTATTCAAATCCATACGATTTTAAGTTATTTTTCTTAGTATCTACGGTTGAATGAGGGCATCTTGCTTCTAATGTTTGGGATGCAGATAACAGAGAACAACAAATAACGGCATACACCAATAAAGGTGATGTATACAGAAACTGCGGGTCGTT